>JAEEGG010005455.1_pt1 | contig 30210 bp, 23 predicted proteins | sample 9134161 | NCBI WGS metagenome assembly JAEEGG01 (sample SAMN16246543, study PRJNA631951) | gut metagenome | biome: gut microbiome; feature: rumen; material: CR-attached | host: Bos | place: Iran: Karaj | collected 2018-10
GGAGGGATTCCACGCGGGCGTCCCCCTTGAGGCGGTTTTTCTTGATATAATAGGCCAATTTCATTTGGGCCTCAAATTTACTACTTAATTTACAATTATTCTATAGAAATGCTTACTTTTGTGAGATTTTAATTGAGAAGGGAAATGACCCAACTGAGCGTAAACATCAACAAGATCGCCACCCTGCGCAACGCCCGCGGCGGCAACATGCCGGACGTGCTGAAAGCCGCCCTCGACTGCGAGCGTTTCGGCGCCCAGGGCATCACCGTCCACCCGCGCCCGGACGAGCGCCACATCCGCTACAGCGACGTGCGCGCGCTGCGTCCCGCCCTGCATACCGAATTCAACATCGAAGGCAATCCGACCGGCGCCTTCTCCGCACTGGTCTGCGAGGTCATTCCGGACCAGGTGACCCTGGTGCCGGACGCCCCGGACGCCATCACCTCCAACGCGGGCTGGGACACCGTCCGCAACCACGCCTTCCTGAAGCGCATGTGCGCCTCCTTCAAGGAGCGCGGCATCCGCACATCCATCTTCATCGACCCCGATCCGAAGATGGCCGAGGGCGCCTTCAAGTGCGGCGCCGACCGCGTGGAGCTCTACACCGCCGCCTACGCCGCGAACTACGCGGCCGGGCGCGACGCGGCCATCGCCCCCTACCTCGAGACCGCCAAGGCGGCCCGCGAGCTGGGGCTCGGCCTCAACGCCGGCCACGACCTCTCGCTGGAAAACCTGGCCTTCTTCATCCAGACCATCCCCTGGACCGACGAGGTCAGCATCGGCCACGCCATCATCTGCGACGCGCTTTACATGGGCTTGGAGACAACTATCCGGGAATATTTGGCGCAGATTCAGAATTTTTGAGTATTTTTGCAAACTTAACGGGATTCGCCGGCCCATCCGGCGAACAAAGTGGATAATAACAAAACAACCAATAACATGAAGAAATTACCCCTTATCCTCAGCATCGTCGCCCTCGTGGGCGTGATCGCCCTGGCCATCGTCACCTTCACCAAGGGCGGCGACAAGAAACCCGCCGCCGCCACGACTGAAACTGCCGCCCAGAAGGGCGCCATCGTGTACTTCAACATGGACCGCGTCCTCGCCGAGTACGACATGGCCAACGACCTGCGCAGCGTCTTCGAGACCAAGGCCAACAGCATCAACCAGGAGGTCCAGCGCCGCGTCAACAAGTTCCAGAAGGACGCCAACGCCTTCCAGGACAAGATCAACAAGGGCCTGATGACCCAGTCCACCGCCCAGGTGCAGAGCCAGAAGCTCCAGGAGCAGCAGGCCAACGTGGAGTCCTACGCCAACCAGAAGCAGCAGGAGATCCTCGAGGAGCAGCAGGTCATGCTGAACCAGATCTCCGACGCCATCGATACCTTCGTCAAGGAGTACAACGAGACGATGGGCTACGCGATGATCCTCGCCTCCCAGGGTGAGATCCTCCCGATGCCGGTCGTGACCGGTGACGCCGCCCTCGACATCACCGACGCCCTGATCGAAGGCCTCAACGCCGCCTACGTCAAGGAGAAGGGCAAAACCGAATAAGGGTTGAAAATCGCCATACTGTCCTGCTTCTACCCTTACCGCGGAGGGATCGCCCAGTTCAACGCCAACCTTTATGAGGAGCTGGGCAAAACACACGACGTCCGCGCTTTCAATTTCAGCAGACAGTATCCCGACATCCTTTTTCCGGGCAAGACCCAGTACGTAACGAAAGAAGATGAAGCCGTACCCATCGAGGCGGAAGCCTTGCTGGATACGGCTAATCCTTTGTCCTGGGGCCGCACGGCCCGCGCCATCCGCGCCTGGGGGCCCGACCTGCTCCTGGTCCGCTACTGGATGTCCTGGTTCGCCCCGTCTCTAGGCGAGGTGGCCCGGAAAATGGCCCCCGGCTGCCGCGTGATCGGCATCCTGGACAACGTCGTCCCGCACGAGCGGCACTGGTTCGACACCCCGCTCACGCGCTGGTTCCTGAAAGGCCTGGACGGCGCCGTGACCCTCTGCGAGGAGGTCGGCCGCGACCTGCTGGCCCTGCGGCCGGACATCCCGCACGCCGTCCTTCCCCACCCCATCTACACCCATTTCGGGGCGAAGCTCCCGCGCGAAGAAGCGGAGCGCCGCCTCGGGCTGCCCGCCGGGCGCCGGACCCTGCTCTTCTTCGGACTCATCCGGGAGTACAAGGGCCTGGACATCCTCCTGCAGGCCTTCGACCTGCTGGACGAGCGCTACCAGCTCGTCGTCGCCGGGGAGCCCTACGGGTCCTTTGACAAGTATCAACAGCTCATCGACGGCGGCCGCGCCCCGGCCGACGTCCATGTGTTTCCGAATTACATCCGCGACGGCGAGGTCAAGGACTACTTCTCCGCCGCGGACCTGACCGTCCTCCCCTACCGCAGCGCCACCCAGAGCGGCATCAGCTCGGTATCCGCCCACTTCGGCGTGCCGATGGTGGTCACGGACGTGGGCGGCCTTCGGGAGACGGTCGGCGCACGCGGCACGGGAATTGTCTGCGACAACGGGACGCCCGCCAGCATCGCCGCCGCCATCACCCGCTATTTCGACGAGCCGGCCCTGCAGGAAGAGCTCCGCGCCGGCATCGCCGCCGAAAAGGAGCGCCTCTCCTGGAGCCGCTTCGCCCAAGATTTGATGACTTTCGCCGAAAGCATAAAGTAAATGATTATGAAGAGATTCAGTATCCTCGCCCTCCTCGTCTGCGCACTCTCGCTCAACGCCTGCGCCCAATGGTACCTGTTCCCCGGCAAGAAGAAACAGGTCGACACCACCAAGGTGGATTCCATGCGGAACTACCGGCCGGACAGCGTGGCGAAGCAAGACACCCCGGCGCCGCTCGACAGCGTCGTGACGGAGGAAACGCCCGTGGTGGACAGCCCGTACGTGCTGGACATGCCCAGCGTCATCCGCATCGGCCTCGCCCTGCCGCTGCAGGCTTCCGCCCAGAAGCCCAGCGAGAACTTCCTGGATTTCTACAGCGGCGCCTTACTGGCGCTGCGCGAACTCGGCTCAGCCGGCCTGCAGGCCGAGCTGCAGGTCTATGACACCGCCGACAGCCAGGGCAACGTCCCGCAGTCGCTCATCGACGAGAGCGACGTGCTCATCGGCCCTGTGTCCTACGAAGACCTGGAACTCGCCGTGGCCCAGTGCAGCGGCAAGGTGCTGATCTCGCCGCTGGAGCCCAAGGCCGCCGCGCTGGCCGCCACGAGCCCCGTGGTGCAGGCGCCCGCCGGCTGGAGCGCCCAGGTGGACGAGCTGGTCCGGTGGGTGCGCGAGGATCTTCCGATCGGCGAGGTCCTGTACGTCATCAGCGACACCACCTCCCTGCGGCCGGGCGGCCAGAGCGCCTACCTGCTCGAGCAGCTGCGGGCGCGCGGCGTCCGCTTCGAGAACATCAGCTCCGTGGAGCAGCTGCCCAAGGACAAGAAGCAGAAGATCCGCGTGACGGTCGCCTCCGAGCTGGACAACTTCAACACCGCCATCGTCCGCGGCCTGGGCATCGAAGGCGCGCGCAACGGCAATATCATCTTCTACGGTACAGCCCGCATGCGCACCAACGGCATCTCCCAGACCGACCTCCACAGCACGGAGGCCCACATGGCCCTGTCCTACTTCATCGACTATGACGACCCGGCCGTCCGCCAGTTCGTGCTGAGCTACCGCTCCCTCTTCCAGGGCGAGCCCGGTTCCTTCGCCTTCCAGGGCTACGACACCACGCACTACTTCGTGACCCTCTGCGCGAAATACGGCCGCCAGTGGTACAAGAAGCTCGACGAGTACGCCGAGAAAGGACTGCAGGCGGACTTCCGCTTCCGCGAAGAGCCCGCCCGCGTCAATCAGGCTGCGCGCCGTGTCATCTATCGTTCCGACCTGACGACCGAGAGGCGCTAGGAATTCAATTCAACGCGTCCTTGAAATAGTCGGCAAGGATAGTCAGGGAAGGCTCTGAATTCCAGAAATTGGCGTGATCGGAGGGCATGATGCCGATATAGCAATCCGGATAGCGCTTCTCCCATCTTTCGCGGTTGGTGTCGTAGGCGCGACGCAAGGCGGTTGCCTTCACCTCCGTCCAATCGGGATCGAACCAGGCCTCGTAAGCAACATATTCCCCGGAGAGGAAGACGGACAACTTCCCTTCATAATGGAAATCAGGGAAGGTTTCCATCACGGTGAAATCGTTGTCTATGCGCACGGCGTGCTCCTCATCTGAAAGGAAATCGAAGTGCAGGTGACCGTGCGTCTCGCGACGGGTAGCCCGGTCCACCTCACCGTCGATGACGATGGCGTGCGGCTTTTCAGCCTGACCGGCATACAACTGATGGGCGAGCAGCAGCGCCTGTTCTCCGCCGAAGCAAATACCCGTAAAGCAGCAGACCCGGTGTTTGGCGACAACCGGAGCCACCATCTCCCGGTAGATGGCCATCAGTTCTTCCAGGTCCTTCAGCCGCTTGCCATCCAGGATGGCGTGATAGTAATCCACCACGTAGATGGAGTACTTGTCCGTTAGCCGGTCGGCCAACTGCGTGTACATATTGCCGAAGGAAGTATAGCCGCTGATGACGATGATGACGGGCTTCTGCGTATCATCCCCGTCGTTGTACCAGTAGTTCAGCCGAGCATCCCGGTGCTTGATGATTTCGTGGATGGTGCGGTACTTGTACATTTCAAGGGCCGACACCTGCATGCCCATGCGGTTGAGGTCCACGGAGACCTGCATGGTCTGGATGGAGGAGAGGCCGTAAACCTCGAACAAGTCCTCGTGGATGGAGATATTATCAAACTCCATCACCCGGCACAACTCCTGCTTCAGAATCCTTTCATCACTGGTAAGGGATCCTTCATCGTCAACCTCGATATAGTGGAACGGCTTGTTTACAAGCTTTTTCCCGTCAATCTTCCCGTTTATGGTGATCGGGAATTTAGGAAGGAAATTCCACATGGTGGGAATCATGTAATCGGGGAGTACGACACGAATCTGCTCCTTGATCTTGTCGATGGTATCGACGATCGCCTTGTTGGACTGGCACACTTCCGGATCTTTCGGCTGGATGTAGGCCACGATGTGCTTGTTGGAGCCGACCTCTTCAACCCGGACATAGGCGCCACGGACCTCCTCGCATTTCTCAATCTGGACAAGGATTTCTCCCAGTTCAATACGGTGGCTATACAGCTTTACCTGGGAATCCATTCGTCCCACAAATTCGCAACTTCCATCCTCACAAAGCCGTACGATATCTCCGGTATGATAGAGCTTCGGCGCTTTTTCCCGGGTCTCGGCAAAAGGATTGTCGATCAGCATCTCATTCGTGAGCTCCGGCCTGTTCAGGTATCCGCTGAAGACCTGCGGGCCACCGATGAGGAGTTCTCCCTCTTCTCCGGGGCGGACCGGTTGCAGCTGCTCGTCCACCACCACATAAGTACCATAAGGGGATGCCCATCCGATATTACGATACAAGTCAGGGGTCGAGACGTCGCGCATGGAGGAAATCGGTGTACACTCGGCCGGCCCGTAGCCGTTGATGAGACGGTAGGGACGTTTCCCGATGCGTTCCGCCAGCGAGCGGGGCATGGCCTCACCGCCCGTGCAGGCGGTCTCCATAGCGACGAAATTAAACTCCGTAAAGAGGTTGAACATCGTGGGCGGCAGGAACATGAAAGTCACCTTCCACTTGTTGATCATTTGATACACCTTCTTTACGTCCTTCCTTTCCTCTTCATTGACGACGACAAGCGTCGCACCGTTGAACAGCGCGTTGTAGAGTTCGAGAACGGAGACATCAAAGTTGATGCTCGTATAGTGGAGGACGACGGAGTCGTGATGAAAATGGAAATTATCTTCCCGCATGCAGGTGAGCAGGAAATAATAAAGATTGGTATAATTAATCCGAACGCCTTTGGGCCGTCCGGTCGTACCCGAAGTGAAGATGAGATAGGACTCATTGTCCTCCGTCGCATAGTCCGCGGTAATATCCCGGGGCTCTTTCTGCAGAATCTCTTCCACAGTCAGCATCGGGACGTCCTGAGGCAATTGATCTTTGACCGCCTCCTCGGTCAGGAAGAAAGCCAGGGATGCGTCTTGGGCAATGAAGGCAACACGCTCGACCGGGGTATCCGTATCGATAGGCACGTAGGTGCAACCGAGTTTGATAATGCTGAGGATCGCCGCCTCCAAGCGCTCATTGCGACGCACGAAGACACCGATACGGACGGGAGTGCCCTTCTTCCGGTCTTCCCGAGAAAGGAAATCCTGTATGCCCGTAGCGAACTGATCCGCGAACTGGAAAAGATCCCGGTAGGTAAAACATTTCTCCCCTACTCGGACAGCCGCCTTGTCAGGCTCCTGTTTCACGCTTTCGCGGATATGGTTCCAGACATCAAGATGAGTATAGTTTTGGTACTCCATAGACAATAGACATTAAAATTTATAAGAGATTTCCGCCATCAGCCAACGTCCCTGCTGGCGGATGAAACCGGTGGAGACACCGCCTTGCTCATATCTGGTATTCAACAGATTATGACAATTGAGCCCTACACCGAAATTCTTGTAGCCATAGTTGACACCCAAATCCACGATGACACGGCCGGGAAGCTCGTGCTCGGTGATTTCATAAGTGAAAAAGTTCGTGGTCTGGGAATGCTGGAGGCCGAAGCCGTTCAGATGGGTGTGAACCTTCAAACCTTTCAGGATTTCATATTGAAGGACCACATTCGACATGAATGCGGGGATATTCGCCATATTGTGGCCCATAGCATACTGATACCTGTCGGCATCGAGAACGCGCTGCCAGGTGAGATTGCATTCCGCCTGGAACTTCTTTCCCGTGTAATGGAGGGAGAGTTCTGTACCGAAGTTACGCAAGCTACCACCGTTGAGATAGATTAAAGACCCGGCATCATAATACACCAGGTTATTGAACATGTTGTAGAAGACGTTCAGTTCCGCGCTGAAATTTTTCGCAATCTCATTCGCGGAAACGGATGCCTGGAACGAGTGCAGGTATTCGGGATCGAGCCCGCCTCCCCAGGAGGTATCAAAGCGGCCGTTCCGGTAGAAGTAGGGAGCATCCACGAATGACTTCGAATAGGAGAGCTTGGCCGTCAGCCTGGGCAGATTGAGGATGAAGGCGACACGCGGGGACAGCTCATGGATATTCTCGTGGCTGTCTTTCAAATAGTCATACCGGCGCTTGAAGTCGTACCGGGCGCCGGCGTTGACGATGAACCTGTCGTTCCATTTGTATTTCAGCTGGAAATAGACGTCCGCATTCACCTCATGGTTCACCATCAGGTTCTTGGACTCGTCCCAGATTTTCAGTACCCGGTTGTATTCATCCCCTTCCTCGTAATAGCTGTACTCCAGATCCATCCGGCCGGAATGCGCACCCAAGATGGCGACGATATCGTGTTTTCCCCACTTGTTGCTGTAACTTCCCTGGATATGGCCACCCAACGTATGCTCGCCCCAGATATGGTTTTGGAAGACAGCGGGGCCCGTGTAAACCGTATCGACCGTGGCGGTCGGTATCAGGTAATAGCCCACCGCGGTAAGGTCGCCGGCCACCTGATACTGCTGTTGTGTGGAAGAGTCATAGCTCACGCTGGCGGACAGGCCCCAGTTCCCGAATGACTTCTCGTACTTCAGGTCGAGATAGTTGGACAAGGTCCCGAAACCAGGTTTGTTTCCATTGAGCACCCCGAACTTGTCATAATCATATGCGGTAAACATCATACTCATCGAGTACGGAGCCACCGTCTTGGAGAGGCTGTTGCTGAAGGTGAACGTCAGGTCCTCCCACTGTAATGTAACACCCACATCGTGCGACGGTTGCTGGTTGTACGCACCGATGGTGACGGTGCCGGGGTTCGGAATCAGGGCGTAGGGCTGGTCATCGTAGCCAACCTGAAAAGACTCGCCTTTAGAACAATAGATGTTGGCCCAGGCCAATAACGAAAGGTTCATGTACCGCTTGCCGAACAACAGGTCTCCCTTCAGCTGGCCGAAGTTTCCGACGCTCGCCTTGACCTTCAATCCGTCGACATCGGCTGCGTCTTTGGTAATGATATTGATCACGCCGGTCAAAGCCACGCCGCCATACAGCGAAGCGGCAGGTCCCCGCAGGACCTCTATCTGCTTCACCTTTTCGAGACTGATGCTGAAATCCGGGGCCGCCACGTTGGTCGAATAGCTGTTCAGGCGGTGACCGTTCAACATGATGAGAATCTTCTCCTGCCGGCTCGCATAAACGCCGCGCATCGCAATATTCATCTCTTCGTTGCTCTCGATGTGGGACATGCCCGGCACGTAGGAGGTCAACAATTCTCTCAGGTTACGCGCACCGCTCATACTGATCATCTCTTCCGTGATGAGCGTCACCGGGACCGGCGCCTCCTCGATGGACTCCGCCTGCTGGGAAGCCGTCGTAATCGTGGCCGTCTTGCCGGCGCGCAGGCGGTTCACCATCTCGGTGAAACGCGGGACGTCGTTATAGACCCGGTAGTAAGGATCGACGGAGAGCAGCTGGGCCACCCAGGACTCCGCCACGGCGGGCCGGTCCAAGTTCAGGTTGGACAGGGCCAGCAGGCGATACACACCGATCCGGCTCTCCCCCTGGAAACTGCTCACGGATTTGGACAGGAGCGTGTCGACTTTCTCGAACAGACCCAGCTCGTAGGCTTCCAGGGCAGACTCGTACAGATGCGAATCATCCTGCGCCCGGAGGGCCCATGAGCAGCACACGAGGAAGGCTGCAATGATGTAGCTCTTGATGCTCATTTTACAATCTTGGCAGGAATGATAAAGGTGAACGTGGTGCCGACCTTCGGCTCCGTTTCCACCAGCAGCTGGCCGCCGTGGTTCTTGGTGATGACATCGCGGGTGATGCTCATGCCCAGACCCGTGCCCTGGCCGGCGGGCTTGGTGGTAAAGAAATCATCAAAAATCTTGGCCTTGACCTCGGGGGTCATGCCCATGCCGTTGTCCGTGATGTCGATGCGGATCTCCGCCTCGCCGGCGCCTTTGTCGGTCTGGGCGACCTTCACCGTGATGGTCGGCACGTAGTCGGGACCTTCCTGGCCGGCGCGCTCCTTGACCGTATAGCAGGCATTGTTCATCACGTTCAGCACGGCCCGGCTGAGGTCCTGCGGGATCACCATGACCTTCGTCAGGTTCTCCGGGATCTCCTCCCGGATGGTGATGTTGAAGCTCTTGTCGTTGGCGCGCATGGCATGGTAGCTGAGCCAGACATATTCATGCACGAGCTGGCCCACGTCGGTGGGCAGCTTCTCACCGGCCTTGCCGCGGCTCTGCAACAGGATGCCGCGGATGATGCTGATGGCCCGCTCGCCGTGTTCCTGGATTTTCTGGAGATTGTCGGCCAGATCCGCCGAGATGTCTTTCATGTCGGCGGCGTCGTCCTCGCCCAGTTTGTCCGCGCAGTCGTTCACGATCTCCTGCAAGTCGTCCAGCAATTTGACGGACATCTTGCTGAAATTGATCACGAAGTTCAGCGGGTTCTGGATTTCATGGGCGATGCCGGCGCTGAGCAGGCCCAGGGAAGCCATCTTCTCCTGCCTGTTCAACTGATCCTGCAAGTTGGTTATCTGCTGTTCAAGACTTTCCAGTTCTTCCATAAGACTTTATTCTTAAGCCAAATTAATGACGAATTCCGTATACTCATCCTTCACGGACTGCACCGTGAGCGTGCCGCCGCAATCGTGCAGGACCTGCTGGCTGAGGTAGAGGCCCACGCCCGGCGCCTCAGCCGTCGGCTTGGTGGTGAAGAAGGGATCGAAGATCTTGCCGATAATCCCCTCCTCGATGCCAATGCCGTTGTCGTAGATCTTGATGACGACGCCCACGCCTTCCTTCGCCACGGTGACGCGCAGGACCGGGCTGTAGCTTCCGCCCGCCTTGTCCGCTTTCTTCTTGATGGCGTACAGGCTGTTGGAGAGCATCGACATGATGGACTTGCCGATCTGGTCGGCCACGACGTCCCGCATGACGGGCACCGCCGGCCGGATGCATTCCACCTGGATGCCCAGCGCGGAGATGTCCGCGGCAGCGTAGGTCTTGAATTTCTCGACGCTCTGCTGACACAGCAGGGCGAGGTCGGTGGCCTCGAACTTCAGGGAGCGCTCCTTGAGCAGCTCCTCCATCGCCTTGAGCGTACGCGTGGTGGAGAGTCCGTGCTGCTCAATCTTCTCGAGGTTCGTGTTCATCATGTCCATGATGTCCTGGGAATCCTCGTAGATATCCTCGGGAATGTTTTCTTTCACATCCTCAATGTTCCCCTTCATGTCCTTCGTCAGGCCGAGGGTCAGGTGCGCGAAGTTGTTGATGTAGTTCATCGGATTGAGGATGCGGTCGATGAGGCCCTTGGTCAGCTTACCGATGGCCGCCTCCCGCTCCTGGCGCAGGAGTTTGTCCTGGGCCTGGCGCAGCTCCCGGGTCCGCTCGTCGACGATGGTCTCCAGGCGCTGTTGCTCCGCGGCCATGCGGCGCATGCGGTACTTGAAGATCTGATAGACCAGGTAAACGATGAGCAGCAGGTACACCAGCAGCGCATACCAGCGCACGAAGATCGGATACGGCCGCTTGAACTCGAGCGGGCCGACCTCGCTGAGCTGCCCGAAGGCGTCCATCGAGCGGACGGACACCTGGTAGGTGCCGTAGCTGAGGTTGGCGAACAGGTATTCCTGCTGGTCGCTCCAGTCGGACCAGGCGTTGTCCTGACGCAGGCGGTAGCTGTAGCGCGCCTGCCCGAAGGGGTCGATCTTGTCGTTGGAGAAGCTGAGGGACAGGTCGCCGCTTCCCTTCTTGAAGCTGCGGAAATACAGCAGCGGCGCGAAGCGCTCCGTCGTCCGGCACTGGGCCATGTCGAAGCGGACCAGGCCGTCGTTGTCGCCGATCCAGACCAGCCCCTTGTCGACCAGCATGGCCTGGATGCTGTAGCCGGCGAACGGCTCGATCCAGGCTTCCAGCTCGTCCGGCATGCCGTCGTAGCTGATACCCAGGCCGTTGTCGTTGCTGCGCCACAGGTTCCCGTCCGGGTCTTCGTATTCGAACAGTTTGGAGAACGGGCCGTCTTCCCGCTTCTCGAAGTTCGCGCTGCCGGCGGCCAGGTAGTAATAGTCGCCCGCCAGGGTCATCGCCCAGACGCCGCCACGCTCATCCTGTTTGAACCGGGTGATATTGGGGATCTCGCCGACCGTCGTCATGCCCCGGCCGGGGCGGAAACGGCTCACGCGCTCCAGCTCACCGAAGAGGTAAGAGCCGTCGGGAAGGGCCGTGATGGACAGGGCGAACTGGTTGGACACCTGGCGCGACGCGCCGCGGGCGTACTCGTAGACGCCGTCCGACGTGGCCACGTAGATGCGGCCCTCATCCACCTGGGCGATCTGCCAGCAGGCGTGGTTGATCTGGTTCACGGGCACGAAGCGCTGCCCCTCGAGGCGATACAGGCCCTGGAAGGTGCCCACCATCAGGTCGGAGCCGCACAGGGCGATGCAGGAAATCTGGCCCCGCAGGCCCTCTTTTTCCGTGAAATGCGTATAGATCTCGGTCACCGAGAGGCTGAAGACGCCGTTGTCCGTCGCCCCCCAGACCGTGCCCTTGCCGTCGTAGGCCAGCTTGGTGATACTGTTGGAACAGAGCCCGTTGTCGACGTTGACCCGCCAGACTTCCCGGTCCTGCGCGTCGATGGCGACCACGCCGTCGGTCGCCGTAGCGAGCAGCGTGCGGCCCCCGTCCAGCGGGAGACGCTGATAGACCTCGATGTCGTTCCAGCGGTCCACGGCGGCTTCCTGGTTGCGCTCGCCGCCGGAGAGCACCCGCTCATCGCGGGCGTCGGCGGAGGAATACGCGACGCGGATGGAATCCCCGGCCATGCCCAGGACCCGTCCCGTCACGTTGATGCCCTCGAAACGGACCGTGCCGTCCTCCTCCATGTCCACGCTCACCACGCGGGAGATGTCGGGCGTATGGACAATCCGCCATTTGACGTTGTCGTAGACCAGCAGACCCTCGAAGTTCGCAAAGAAAGTATGTCCCTCACCGTCGCAGATTACGTCGAAGTTGCGGTTGTGGGCATTGTAGAGGCTGGCCGGATAGTTCCTGAAGAACGGGACGCCCATGTAGGCGTTCCCGCCGTTCTGCGCGACGGCCGGCACCACGAAGAGCAACGCGGCGACCGTCAGCACGATATGATACGCTAACCTTCTCATTTGAACGTCATATACGGGATGGACACGCCGACGTAACGCGTCCATTCCTGTTGGGTCAGATTACGCTTGAGTCCCCGCTGCAGCCGCTTCGCCATGTCGTCGGCCGAGGAATTCAGCAGCATGACGTTGCCGGCGGAGGTGCCGATCCAGACGGATTTCCCGTCGGCGTCGCCGCACACGGCCAGCGTCCACCCGTCGAAGGAGTAGTCCACGGGGACCAGCCACTCCGTCGGGATCTCGCTGCTGTTCACCACGCGATTGCCCACGTGCTCCGTTTCCAGTTCTCCCCGGAAGTTCAGGCCGCTCTCATACAGCAGGTTGTCCATATTCCAGATGTATACGCTCTTGTCATAGCCGCCGGTGACGACGACGGGGTCGAGCATCGTGATGCTCACGCAGCGCGACTTGTGGGCCGCAAGCGTCTCCATCACGCGGTTGTACTTGTTGACCGGGTAGACCGTACCGTCCTTCACGCCCAGCAGCAGGCACTCGGTGGACGGGTCATAGCAGGCGGCGGTGACCACGTAGTTCACCAGCGGTGCCTTGGCCGTGATCCGGCCCGCGGCGTCCATCTCGGCGTACGAGCCGTCCGCGTAGAAGAGGCAGATGGTCCCGCCCCGGTCCACGAGCGCCGACAGGGGCTTGTCCAGGGTCACGCGGCCCGTCAGGGCGCCGTCCGCGTACCAGCCCAGGCTTTGCCGGGCCGCCACGAGCAGGCGGTTCCCGCTCGGCACCAGTTTGAAATAATCATCTTCGGGCAGGTCCACGACCTCCAGCTTGCCCTGGAAGTCCAGCACGCAGAGGGGGCCGTTGTGCGACAGGGCGAGAATCTTCCCGTCCCGGACCGTCACGTCCCGGAAATCATACGCCGTATTGAACAGCAGGGGCTTGGACGTGATCCGGATGCCGGCGTCGGTGCTGCCGGCGCTCAGCCACTCCACCTCGCCGTAGTTGCTCACGGCCACGCACTGGCCGTTCCGGCCGGACACCCGGGCGATGGCGTTCACGGCGCCGCCCTCGCGCAGTTTGTAGCGCGGCATGCCGTCGGTCGCCTGGACCAGGGACTTGAAGGTGTCGGCGTAGTATTCGTTACCGCGGTTGTTCTTGAGGAAATACCAGCTGGCGTAGGCCAGCAGGTCGGCTACTTCCGGCTCGCCGGCTTCCCGTCGGACCTGGGAGCTCACCGCCAGGCTCCGGGCCTGGGTGCGGCGGTTCAGGGTATCGGCCACGTTCTTGGCGTGGTTGGCTTCATCGCGCTGCTCGAGCGCGATTTCCTGCTGCCGTTCGGCATTGGCCCGCTCCCGCTCGGCCACCTCGGCCGCGGCGTTCGCCTTGCTCTCGGCCGCGCGGGCGGCGCGGCTCTCCATTTCGGCGCGCGCGGCGCTCCGGGTGGCCAGGATGGACTGCTCCTCGGCGCGGTCGCGCTGCTGGTCGGATATGGCTTTCTGCTGATACGCGATATCCTCCATCTGCTGGCTGACCCGCTTCACGATGGCGGCGTCCTTTTCGGCGGCCACCAGGCGGTCAACCTCTTCCTGCAGGGCGGCCAGCTCGGTCTGGGACCGCTTGCTGCCCGCGTGGTATGCGATTGCGACCGCACCGGCGAGAACCGCCAGTGCCGTCAGCGCATACAAAAGGAGGGTGCGGCGTTTCACTTTCTGCGGATTACTAATTGCGTAATATCATCGCTCTGGGGCGCGCCGTCGGCAAACTCCCGGACCTTGGTCAGGACCGTCTCGACAATCTGCTTGCTGGAAGCGCCCTGCAGCGCGGCCAACTCCGCCTCCAGGCGGGACTCTCCGAACTGGGCATGCTCCTTGTTCTCGGCCTCGGTCACGCCGTCCGTGTACATCACGAGCGCGTCGCCCGGATTCAGCTGCAGCGACGAACGCTTGAACTTCATGTCCTCCATCACGCCGAGCACCAGGTTGCCGTCGTTCTTCAGCATCTCGACCGAACCGTCGGCGTGCAGGATGTAAGGGGGGTTGTGGCCGGCGTTGGTATAGTCGATCTGGCCGGTCTGCAAATCATAGATGCCGTAGAACACGGTCACGAACATCGAGCCGACGCTCTCGCCGCACAGGATGTTGTTGACCGTCTCCATGCACTCATTCGAAGCCAGGTCGCGGATGCCCGTGGCCTTGATGAGCGTGTGGCTCACCGCCATGAAAATGGCCGCGGGCACGCCCTTGCCGCTGACGTCGGCGATGGCGAAGCCGATCCGATGGTCGTCGATCGGAAAGAGATCGTAGAAGTCGCCGCCCACGTCCTTGGCCGCCTCCATGCTGGCGAAGATGTCCACCGCGCCGGGGTCCGCCACCTTCAGCGTGAACGAGCGCGGCAGGATGCCCTGCTGGATCTCGCGGGCTACGGAAAGGTCGCTCTGGATGTCCACCAGCTCGGCGTGCTCCTTCTGGGCGCTCTTGACGTACTCGATCTGCTCGATGGCCTTGTCAATGGTCCGCTGCAGGTCGTCCAGGTCGATCGGCTTGGTGGCGAAATCGAAAGCGCCGCTGTTCATGGCGTGGCGGATGTTGTCCATGTCTCCGTACGCGCTCACCATGATGCACTTCCTGGACGGGACGCGCATCTCGTTGATTTTGGTCAGAAGCGTCAGTCCGTCCATCTCCGGCATGTTGATGTCGGACAGGATGATGGAGATGTCCGGATACTTCAGCAGGAGCTGAAGCGCCTCCAATCCGTTGTGGGCGAAATAGAACTCGTATTCACCCTTTCTGATCTGTCTGCGGAAGAATTGCGTCAACAACAATTCAAGATCGGTCTCGTCGTCGACACTCAAAATTTTTACGGCCATCGTTCTTATAAATAAATATTCTGCGAAATTTACGAAAAAAAACGGAGGAAAACAAACTACCTGTTCCCGTTTTTTACTACCTTTGAAGACGTTATGAAAAAGCTCTTCTTTCTTCTGACGGTGGCGGCACTGGTCGTGTCCGCCCTGTCCGCCGCCCCCGCCCACGGGGCAACTCCTGTCAAAACTCCGGCTCCGGAAAACATCTGGGCCTTCTTCGAAGCGTTGCCCGACGCGGGCCTGCCGGAAGATATCAACACGCGCGCCAAGCGCGTAGACTACCACAAGGATTACGAGGATAAGCTCCTCGAGATAGAGGCAGCCCAAGCAGATGCCACCGAGGAGGGCGAAGAGTACTACGACGATGCTTTGTACCTTCCCCAGATCGAATACTCGATCTTCTGGGACCCCACCGCGCTGGAGCCCTACTGGATAAGCCAGGATTACATGGAATCCGAAGGTTCGTTACCGGCCATCACCCTGGCCACGTTCCAGGGATCTGACCCGGACCGGATTTTCGGCATCCTCCGCGTACTGGAGCACCGCTACGAAGAGGCTTCCACCGTCAAGGCTACACAATACTACTGGTATTCCGTGTCGAAAAATACGGTGACGCCCACCCAGCTCCCGCTCGACGTACCTTATACCGATGAAGAAATCACGGACGACGGTCTGTTCTACTACGGCCAGAACGAGCTCTACTGGGCCATGCGCGACCATCATCTCGACTGGGAGATTGACCGGGACTGCATCACCCTCACCCTGGAAGGAATCGGCTCCGTGCCGGTCAGCTACAACTGGAACGGGACAAAATTCATCCGCGACCGCTTCTACAGCCCGATGATCATCCACTCCGGCGGCATCGGCAACATCCAGATCGGGGAAAGCACCGTCACATACGGCGTCCACGGCTATGATATAGAATGGATGAATGTGGACGATGAGTACACCCGCGCCTGGCGCTACATCAAGGAAGGCGAGGAGACGCCGCGCATGATTGTCTACGCCTATGGAACCGGCATCGCGACCACGGACGCCATCGATGTCTTCTATCCGGGTTACAAGCTCTTAGGCTCCATCCACGCCGGCATGCCGGCCGCAGAGGCCATCGAGGCGATCAAAGACTGGTACAGCTGGGAGGATCCGGACGCACGCGATCCGTACGTGAGCGCCTTCGACGGCAAAGCCTGGATCTTCACCGGCCGCGACGATCCCTTCATGCTGGCCGTGGACCTCAAGTACTACAAGAACGAAAAACTGAGCCCGAACGCCGTGATCGAATTCATCCGCGTCGCCCCGGCAGTCGGTTAATGATTCTCCGGGTCAGGCCCGGAATAACTATCAATAACAAGGATAATTCTAGCGCTCCGAAATTGGAGCGAAGCGACACAGGGGGTCTGGGGGATCAGGCCCCCAGTATTAGAATCTTAGCGCTCTGATAAGAGCGCTTTTGCGTTCTCGACGGCCGCGGGAGTGATGGTGGCGCCGGAAAGCAGGCGCGCGATCTCCATCGTGCGCGCCTCGCCCTGCACCTCGCGGATGGAGGAAAGGGTGCGGCCGTCGGCCTGGACGGCTTTCTCGACCACGAAGTGGGCGTCGCCCTTGGCGGCCACCTGCGGGAGGTGCGTAATGGAGAAGACCTGCATGTCGCGCCCCATGGCGCAGATCATGCGGCCCATCTTGTCGGCGACGCTGCCGCTCACGCCCGTGTCGATCTCGTCGAAAATGAGGGTCGGCATGCCCACGAACTTCGCCATCATCTCCTTGAGGCTGAGCATAATGCGCGAGAGCTCACCGCCGGATGCGCACTTGGAGACATCCTGCGGGTCGCGCCCCGTGGCGGAGAAGAGGTACGCCACGCGGTTGCAGCCCGTGGCGCTCTCCGGGGCGGCCGAGACGGCCACGTCGAAGACGGCGCGGTCGAGCTCCAGGAAGCGGAGCGACTCCGTGATGGCCGCGGCGAACGACGGGGCGGCCTCGCAACGGGCGGCCGTCAGCTCGGCGCAGACGGCCTGGTAGCGGCCTTCGGCCGCCTTCAGCTCCTTCTCCAGCGCATGGATGCGGTCCGCCGAGGCCTCGGAGCCGGAAAGGGCTTCGGCGTAGCGCTCCCGCACGGCGATGAGCTCGTCCACGGTCGCGCACTGGTGTTTCTTCAGCAAAGTATAGAGCAGGGACATGCGGTCCTCCACGGCCTCCAGCCGCGCGGGCGAGAGGTCTACGCGGGCGTCCAGCGCCTCCAGCTCGGCGTCGATGTCGTCCAGTTCGATGCGGACGGACTCCAGCCGCTCCTGCAGGCCGGCCACGGCCGGCAGGAACTTCTCGATGGAGGACAGGCGCCGCGCGGCGTCCTTGAGCGCCGCCGACATGCCGGGGCCCTCCCCTTCCGCGAGCAGCAGCGCGAGGCTGCCGCCGAGGCCTTCCTTGATCTGCTCGGCGTTCGCGAGGCTCCGCTGCTCCTCCTCCAGGGATTCCAGCTCCCCGGGGACCAGCTTCGCTTCGTCCAGCTGTTTCCACTGGGCTTCGGTGTAGTCGCGGTCCGCCTGCAGGCGCGCCAGCTGCTCCCGCTCCGCGGCGAGCTGCGCGCGCAGGTCCTGCAGCGTCCGCCACGCCGCCCGGCAGGTCGCCAGGCGTTCGCCGTTGCCGGCGAAATGGTCCAGCACGGACAGCTGGAAATGCGGATCCGTGAGCAGCAGGCTCTTGTGCTGCGAGTGGATGTCCACGAGGCGGGACGCCACGTCCTGCAGCAAGCCCACGGGCACGGGACAATCGTTGATGAAGCTGCGCGAGCGGCCCGAGCGGGCCACCACGCGCCGGATCAGCAGCCGGTCGCCGTCCTCCTCCACGTCCGCTTCGGCGAGCAGCGCGCGAAGCGTTTCGTCCGCCCCGGCAAACTCCGCCTCAACCACGCAGGAGTCCGCCCCCTCCGTGATCACCGACGCGTCCGCCTTCGCACCCGAAAGCAAAGAAAGGGCGCCGAGCAGGATGGATTTTCCCGCGCCGGTCTGCCCCGTAATGATGACAAGACCCTCTGGGAACGTGACGTCCAGAGAGTCTATTAAAATGTAATTCTCAATATGGAGGCTATGCAGCACTGTCCTCCTGGGCTACCCGGTAATACAGGTCGCCCTCCTCGAACTCGGCGATGGCGACGAGGTCCGGCTTGGGCTGGCGCTCATAGTACTTGGAGATTTCGATCTGCTCCTTGTTCTCGAAGACCTCGTCCATGGTGTCCCGCTCGCCGCGGAAATCCTCCAGCTTCTTGGCCAGTTCCTTTTTCTCGGCCAGGGCGATCTGGTTGGCGCGCTTGGCGAGGATGACGACAGTCTCATAGATGTTGCCCGTCGGGGCGGCGAGATCCTTGATGTCCCGCGTGATGGTATTGGTAGGTATTTTCTTTTCCATATCCCTTTTACGGCGAGCGCTCGCCGGAAAGTTTCAATTTTTTTCTTTCACTTTTTCATACAGCCCGTCCAGCTCCTTCCGGTAGTGGGATTCGGGGTACTCGCCGATGAAATTGAGGTAGTCGTCCTGGAACACCAGGAAGCGCTCCTTCTTCTTCGACGCGACGCTCATGTCGGCGTACTTGTACGAAGCCATCGCGGAGTAATAGAGGATGTCCTCGCGGTAGATGTTGTCCGCGTCGTCCTTGAGGACGTTCTTCAGCGCCACGCGCGCGGCTTTGTAGTCCTCCATCTTGTAGTACAGCTTCGCGTTCTCGTAAGCCTTGCGGTCCAGCCGGTCGCCCAGCTCCTGCAGACGGTGGCGGGCGATGTCGGAATTGGCTCCTTCGGGATGCTCGCGCAGGTACTCGCCGATGGCAGTGATGGCCGTGAGGGTCGGTGTCTGGTCCAGCTCATAGCGGAGCGTGCTGCGGTAGAGGCAGTCGATGCGCAGGAACTGCGCCGTCTCCGAGAAAGCACCCGTCGGGAAGTTGGTCAGGTACGTGTCGAAATTGGTCTCAGCCGTATAATAATCCTTGAAGGAGTAGTTGCTCAGGCCCAGGTAGTACAGCACCGTGTCGTAGCGCTCGGTGCCGTTGGTCTGGAGCGTGAGCGACTCGAAGAGCGCGGAGGAACGGGAGTACTTGCCGGCGTTGAAGTAATCGAAGGCGGCCTTGTACTTCAGGTCGACGTCATTGCTTTCGAGCACCGTGTCGTACTGCGTCTTGCAGGCAGACATCCCGCCCAGCACGAGCAGCAGGGAAAGTGCGAAATAAAGAGAGGATCGTTTCATCGTTTCAAATATTTTTCGGCATCCAGCGCAGCCCGGCAGCCCGACGCGGCGGCGTTCACCGCCTGGCGGTACACGGGATCCTGCACGTCTCCGGCCGCGAACACACCTTCCACGTTGGTGCGGCTGCTGCCGCCGTCCGTGACGATGTACCCGTTGGGATCGGTCGTCACCCAAGGTGCGAAAAGCTCGGACTCGGGATGGTGGCCGATGGCCAGGAAGAAGCCATCCACCTGTATATCAAAAACCTCGCCATCCTTGCGGACCAGGCGCGCGCCCGTCACGCCGGAGGCGTCGCCAAGAATCTCCTGGGTGTTGCAGTTCCACAGGATCTCGATGTTCGGCGTATTCTTTACGCGCTCCTGCATGGCCACGGAGGCCCGCAGGACGTCGCGGCGTACGATCATGTACACCTTGCGGCAGAGCCCCGCGAGGTAGGTCGCCTCCTCACAGGCGGTGTCGCCGCCGCCCACGACCGCCACGTCCTTCTTGCGGTAGAAGAAGCCGTCGCAGGTCGCGCAGGCGGACACGCCCAGGCCGCGGAATTTCTCCTCGGACGGAAGGCCGAGGTAGCGGGCCGTGGCGCCGGTGGCGATGATCAGCGCGTCGGCCTCCAGCTCCGTGGCGCCGTCCACCGTCAGGCGGAACGGACGGACGCCCAGGTCCGCCTTCGTCACCACCCCGCGGCGGATGTCCGCGCCGAGGTTCACGGCCTGCTCGCGCATGTCAGCCATCAGCTGGTTCGCGTCCACGCCCTTCGGGTAGCCGGGGAAATTCTCCACGACCGTCGTCGTGGTCAGCTGGCCGCCGGGGACGTTGCCCTCATACAGCACGGGAGCCAGGGCCGCCCGGGAGGCATATATCGCAGCGGTGTAGCCCGCAGGGCCACCGCCGATGATCAAGCATTTGATTCGTTCCATACAAACTGCAAATATACAAAATCTACGCTTTCCGCACAGGACCCTTGCGGGACGGGTGGCAAAGCAGTTGCACTTCAAAACCGTCAATCCGGTAGCCGCGGTAGCGCTTGCCCTTCAGGTGCACCTCCACCCACTGGATCAGCTCCTCGTCCTCGAGATCGCGCCACGCCTCGCTCTCCGTGTCGTAGAGATGCAGGTGCGGGCCGACGCGGCCGTCGAAAATCATCTTGCCGCCGCGGGCGGAGCGGCGTCCGTAGATGCCCAGTTCCGCAAGCAGGGTCAGGATGTTGTACACCGACGCCGGCGAGATGCGGGTGCTGCCGTTCTTCTCAATCCAGGCCGCCACGTCGTCCGGGCTGGCGTGCACGAGGTTCCACATCGCTTCGTGGACGGCCATGCGCTGCGGCGTGGCCTTCAGGCCGCGGTCGCGCAGCAGGCGCTTGAACTGGATGATGTCCGGAATGCCTTTCCCCTTCAGTTTCATGGCTATAACTCCTTGCGCCAGCGGGCCAGCGGAATGCCGAGCTGCCCGCGGTATTTGGCGATGGTGCGGCGCGCGACCTTGTAGCCGCGGCGGCCCATTTCCTCCACCAGCTGCTCGTCGGTGAGCGGTTTGTGCTTATCCTCTGCGTCCACGCACTCCTGCAGGGCCTTCTTCAGCTCGCGGGTGGACACCTCCTCGCCCTCCTTGTTCTCCATGCCTTCGGAGAAGAAGTACTTCAGCGGGAAGATGCCGAAATGCGTCTCGATGTACTTGCTGTTGACCACGCGGGAGATGGTCGAGATATCGAAGCCGGTCCGCTCGGCGATGTCCTTGAGGACCATCGGCTTGAGGTCGGCTTCATCGCCGGACACGAAATAGTCGTGCTGGTAGTTCAGGATCTCCGACATGGTCCGGTTCAGCGTGTTCTGGCGCTGCTTGAGCGCCTCCACGAACCATTTGGCGGAGTCCAGCTTCTGGCGCACGAAGGTCGCGGCCTCCTTCTGGGCGCGCTCCGAAGAGCCCTTCGCCTCGAGGAGCAGGTCCGCGTATTTCTTGTTGACGCGCAGCTCCGGCACGGAGAAGCGCGGCATCGTGAAGGACAGCTCGCCGTCATGCTCTTCGAGCACGAAGTCCGGCACGATCTGCTGCGCCTGGTCGGTGTAGGTGTAGTCCACCTCCCCGCCCGGCGCGGGATTGAGCTTGACGATGCGGGCCATCGCCCCCTTCAAATCCGCCTCGGACAGGCCCAGGCGGGACATGATCTTCTGGAAATGCTTGTTCGAGAACTCCTGGAAATAGTCCTCCAGGATGCGCTCGGCGTTGACGGTGTCGGGGGTTTGCTTCATGGACTTGAGCTGCAGGAGCAGGCACTCGCGCAGGTCGCGCGCGCCGACCCCGGCCGGGTCGAAGTCCTGCACCACCTTGAGCATCTCCAGCACTTCCTCGGGCGTGGTGGTGATGCCGGCCCGGAAGGCCATGTCATCCACCAGCGACTCGATGTCGCGCCGCAGGTAGCCGTCCTCGTCGAGCGAGCCGATGATGAACGACGCCACGGCGTACTGCTCCGGGGTGAGGTTGCGGTAGCCCAGCTGGTCCATCAGGCTCTGGGTGAAGCTCTGCCGCACCGAGAAGGTGTTGTATTCGGGTCTGGGGTCCTTGCCCCAGTTGTTGACGCGCGTCTTGTAGGCAGGGATATCGCCCTCGTCCGTGATCTCGTCCAGCGAGACGTCCTTGGCCTCTTCGGCCTTCTCGGGATCGGGGGTGTCGTCCAGCACAGGGTTCTCCTCCAGCTCCGCGCGGATCCGCTGCTCGAGCTCCTGGATGGGAAGTTCGATCAGTTTGATCGTCTGGATCTGCAGCGGAGAGAGCTTCTGCTGCTGTTTGAGTTCGAGTCCCTGCTTGATCATCGCTACAGTTCTGCAGGCAGGTCGGCGGGCCGGGTGTCAGCCCGTCCGATCGTGGGATACTTGAAACGCTCCCGGACGATGAACGCGTCCGGAAAATCCCCCTTGATCCGCTGCAGCAGGGCCTCGGCCTCCAGGCGCGTGCGGAAGTTGCCGGCCGTCACCTTGAAGTTCGGGGAGGCGAAGCTGCGGTACGCCTGGATGTGGGGGTACAGCGTGTTGAAGCGGCGGATCACGGCGGCGGATTCATCCCGCGCCGTCCGCGTGCTCGCGAAATAGAGCCGGATCCGGAAGCCGTTGTACTGCTTGCCGGCGTTGGCGGCCACCTGTTTGTTCAGCGCGGCGCGCACGGCGGGCGACTGGCGCACCACCACGCGCTCGGGCAGGGCCGAGAAAATGTCGCGCCCCAGCAGCGTGGAGTCCACCTGGACCTCCTCGCCGGCGTGCTCGATCTCGCTCGGAATCTCCTCCTCCGCGTTCTGCGCCCGCAGGGCGGGAGCGCCCAGGGTCAGCAGGGCGAGGATCCAGAACAGTTTATTTAGTCGTTGTAATCTCATCGTTCTCCGTTTCGGGTTGGGTGAGCAGGCTGCTCAACGGGATATCCAGTATTTCAATATTCTTGCCAATGCCGCCGCGGGCGGCCACACGCACGAAAACGCTGAAGGTGACATCGTCATAATTCGACTTTTTGCCCAGGAGCCCCAGGAGCCGCAGGGGGTTGAACCCTTCGGCGATGTTGCCCTGCAGCGGGATCCGGTACAGCGCGTCGCTGTGGGCGGGCACCATCAGCTGGTCGGCGTGGACCGCCAGCGCTTCCTGGCCCTTGTACTTCGCCACACCGGTGACGTTCGTGACCTCGAATCCAATGGTCGGGTTGTGGATGCCCACCTCGATCAGTGCGGACACGCCGCTGAAGCCTTCCGGCGAGATGGAAATCAGCCGCACCGAGGTGACGCTGATATCCTTGATGCCCTTGTCCTTGCAGCCGGAAAGCAGCAGGAGCGGGATGAGCAGCAGCAATAAGGATAATTTCTTCATGCGCGTAAAAGTTATATCCTACAAAGATAAGAAAAATCTCTATCTTAAACTACTCCGAATCCCGGACCAGTTCGCAGAGCAACGTGGCCTGGGTGCAGTCGCGGACGACGACGTCCACGAGGTCGCCAGCGCGGTGCGCCGTGTCCGGCCAAACGCACATCTTGTTCTGGCTGTTGCGGCCGCAGAGTTCGGCCGGATTGCGCTTGGAAGGGCCTTCGACCAGCACCTGGAAGGTCTTGCCGAGGTCGCGGCGGTTGCTCTCGAGCGAGAGGCGGTTCTGCAGGGCGATGATCTCCTCGAGGCGGCGGGTCTTCACCTCCGGCGGCACGTCGTCGGGGTATTTCTTCGCGGCGAGCGTGCCCGGCCGCTCGGAATACTGGAACATGAAGGCGGCGTCGAAGCCGACGGCCTCGAAGAGGCTCAGCGTGTCGCGGTGGTCCTCCTCCGTTTCGGAGCAGAAGCCCGCGATCACGTCGGTGGAAATGGCGCAGTCGGGCATCAGTGCGCGGATCTTCGCCACGCGCTCCAGGTAGCCCTCCCGCGTGTAGCGGCGGCGCATCTTCTCCAGCATCCGGTCGGAGCCGGACTGGACCGGCAGGGGGATGTGGTGGCAGATGTTGGCGTGCGAGGCCATCGTCTCCAGCACGGCGTCAGAGATGTCCTGCGGATTGGAGGTCGAGAAACGGATGCGCAGCCCCGGCACGGCCTCGGCCACCAGGGCAAGCAGGCCGGCGAAATCGAGATCGCCGACGCGGTAGGAGTCCACGTTCTGCCCCAGCAGGGTGATCTCCTTGTAGCCGTCCATCGCGCAGTGGCAGGCCTCGCGCACGATGGTGTGCGGGTCGCGGCTGCGCTCGGCGCCGCGGGTGTAGGGAACCACGCAATAGGAACAGACGTTGTTGCAGCCGCGCATGATGGAGATGAAGGCGGAGACGCCGTTCTTGTCCACGCGCACCGGCGCGATGTCGCCGTAGGTCTCCTCGCGCGAGAGCAGGACGTCGATCTGGGGGTGGCCCTGCGAAGCGGCGGCGAGCAGGCGCGGCAGGCTCCGGTAGGCGTCCGGCCCGGCCACGATGTCCACCTTGCCCGACTCCAGGAGGGCGTCCTTGAGGCGCTCGGCCATGCAGCCGAGGATGCCGACGATCACGCCCGGGCGCTGTTTGCGCTGGAAATTGAACTGCTCGATGCGACCCCAGATGCGCTGCTCGGCGTTGTCGCGCACGGAGCAGGTGTTCGCGAGGATCACGTCGGCTTCGGCCATCTCCTCGGTGCGTTCATACCCTTCTCTGCCAAGGATGGAAAAAACCACCTCGGTGTCGGCCACGTTCATCTGGCAGCCGTATGTTTCGATGTACAGCTTTTTCATTTCGTGCCGCAAAGATAGAGAAAAATCCCGTTACCTGTAAAAATTGTATTTTTAAGCGAGGCCGATACGAATCTTATCGTTTTTTACGATTTGTTGGCGTATCCTTGCCCCGCTATGGGTATCAAAGACCTCCGCGCGGATGAAAGGCCGCGCGAAAAGATGCTCGCCCGCGGAGCGGGGAGCCTCAGCGACGGCGAGTTGCTCGCCGTCCTGCTGCGCAGCGGCAACCGGAACTGCAGCGCGCTCGACCTGGCGCGCCAGCTGCTGGACCTCGCCGACGGCCGCCTGAGCGTGTTGTTCAATCTTCCGCAGGACCGGATGCTGTCCCTGCCCGGCGTCGGCCCGGGCAAGGCGGCGAGTGTGCTGGCGGCGTTCGAGTTGGGACGCCGTTTCCTGCAGGAAGCCTCCAACGTCGTCAAGAGCCCCGTGCTCACGGCCCGGCGGGTGCACGACCTGATGATTCCGCAGCTCAAGGGCCTGCAGCACGAGGAGTGCTGGGTGCTGTTCCTGAACGAACACCAGTACCTGGTCGGAAAGCTGCGCATCAGCTCCGGCGGCGGCAATTCCACCACGATGGACGTCCGGCAGATCATCCGCGCCGCCCTGGACAAGGGCGCCAGCGCGCTCATCCTCGTGCACAACCATCCCAGCGGCAACCCCACGCCCGGCCCGGCGGACATCCGCCGCACGGAGGAGCTCCGCAAGGGCGTGACCGCCGTCGGTCTCACCCTGCTCGACCACGTCGTCATCGCAGACGACGCCTGCTTCTCCTTCTCCGATGACCGGATGTACCGGGTCTGATGTTTTTTTCTTATTTTTGCATGGTATGCACACGCACAAAGAGACACCCCTGTCGCTGATGCAGGAGCACGGCATCAAGCCGACCGCCAACCGCATCCTGATCCTGAAGGCCCTCCTCCAGGCGGGCCGCCCGCTCGCCCAGACGGAGATTGAGACGGCGCTGGAGTCAGTGGATAAGTCTATTATTTCCAGGACGTTGGCGACTTTCCGGGAGCATCACCTGCTGCACACCCTTTCCGGCGAAGACTATGTCCGTTACGAAGTCTGCCACTGCGCGGAGGAAGGAGAAGACAACGACCGCCACGTGCACTTCCACTGCGAGGTGTGCGGCCGTACTTTCTGCCTGGAAGAGCTGCCGGTCCCGGCTGTGCGGCTGCCCGACGGATTCTCCGTCGAGAACGTCGAATACATGGCGCACGGGGTTTGCCCCGCTTGCGCGGGGAAACGTTAACTTCCTGGAAGACAACTATTTGTAAATCTCAGCCAGCCTGGCGGCGAGTTTGTCGCCGCGCAGGCCGCGGGCGACGATGATGCCGTCCGGATCGATCAGCAGGTTGTCGGGAATGGAATTGACCGAATAGACCTCATGGGCGGCGTTGTTCCAGTACTTCAGGTCGGAAATGTGGATCCAGGGCATCTCCCATTCGGCGATGGCCTTCACCCAGGGTTCCTTCTCCTGGTCGAAGGACACGCCCACGATCTCGAAGCCCTTGCCATGATACTGCTTGTAGGCAGCCACCACGTTGGGCATCTCCGCCTTGCAGGGACCGCACCAGGAGGCCCAGAAGTCAACGAGCACCCACTGGCCCCGGCCCACGAACTCGCTCAGCTTACGCATCTTCCCGTCCGGATCGGCCTCTTCCAGGTCCAGGAACTTCTGTCCGATGACGGCCTGCTTGGCGTCCTCGGCCTCCTCCTGTTTGGCGGAAGATGCATCCAGCCGGCGTTTGAGCTCCTGCGTATAGGGATGCGTGGCGAAGGGAGCGTCCGAGGAGACGAGCTCGTCGAACTTCTCCTTGCCGGCCAGCGACGGGATGTGGCGGAGGAAAACGACGGGGATCAGGTTGTCCCTGTTCTCTTCAATCATATTCATCACGTGGTCGGTATACTTCCCGAGTTCAGCCTGATACTGCTCGATGAACTCGGCCTCGCGGGCCTGCTGCTCCTTCTCGGGGAGCGCCAGGAACGCCTCGATGAAGTTATTGTATTCGGTGATGGCCACGTTGTCCTGCTTGTCGCACTCGGTGAGCTTGACATTGAGCGCGGAGCCGGTCACGGTCGTGTCCGCGACGCTGATGCGCACGGACTTGCCGTCGTTGAAGAGCGGGAAATTCCATTTCCAACCATCGATCTCGACCGACAGCAGAGCGTCTTTCGGGGCCGTGCCCTTCAGCGCGAAAGCGCCGTCGGCGACAATAGCGCTGTCGATAGGCTCCTCGGTGATCCGGTCCATCAGGTAGACCACGGCACCGTCCTGCGGCGCGTTCGCGCCCGTGATGTCATACTTTGCATTGTTTCCCGAGCAGGCCAGCAGGCATCCTGCGGCGAGCGCCAGGGAGAGAACTGATAACTTCTTCATATGGAATAATTTATAGTTGTTTCTATTCATTAGTCCTCCCCCGCTTTCAGATCTTCAATCATCGCCTTGGCGCGGCGGATGCGGGTGCGGACCGTGTTGAGTTCCATGCCGAGTTCCTCGGCGATTTCCTTGTACTGCAGGCCGTCCAGCAGGCGCATCCGCGCGATGGTGCGGTACAGGTCGGGCAGGCCCTCGATGTAGGCCTCGAGCTTCTCAGCGTCCTCCTCCTCGACGATCTGCTCCAGGGGCGTGGCCGCCTCGTCGCCCAGCACGTCGATGATGGCGCCGCTGTGGTCGTTCTCCTTGTCCAGCGAGACCAGGCGGCTGCGGGCGCGCGTCTCGGCGTCGATGGTGTCGAGCGCCGTGTTGTGCGCGATGGTGCGGAGCCAGGTCGCAAACTGGCTCTTGGACGGGTCGAAGGACGAGATCTGCCGGAACGCTTTCTCGAAACTGCGTGAGCAGATGTCGTCGATATAGAAGTCGTCCAGGTACTTCATCGCCCCCTTCAGGTAGGCGCGGAGGCTGCCGATGTGGGTGTCCCACAGCTCGGTGAAGGCGGTGCCGTCGCCGATGATCGCCCGGCGGACGAGTTCGTCAGTGGGCTTCAAGCCAGGTTTTTCCATCATTGCATTCTACGGTCAGGGGAACAGACAGGGAAATGACGCCCTCCATCTCGCGGACCAGCATTTCGCGCACGGGCGCGATTTCTTCCTGCGGGACCTCGAGCAGCAGTTCGTCGTGGATCTGGAGGACCATCCGGGCACGGTAGCCGCCTTCGCGAAGGCAGCGGTCCACGGCGGTCATCGCCAGTTTGATGATGTCGGCCGCCGTGCCCTGGATGGGGGCGTTGACGGCGTTGCGCTCCGCCAGGGCGCGGACCGCGGCGTTGCCGGCGGCGATGTCCGCGATGTAGCGGCGGCGTCCGAAGAGCGTCTCTACATATCCGCGTTCGCGCGCCTGCGCGACGGTGGCGTCGATGAAGCCGCGGATGGAGGGGAAGGACGCGAAGTAGTCGTCGATGATCTGTTTCGCCTCGCTCCGGGAGCAGCGCAGCCGCTCGGCGAGGCCGAAGGAGGAGATGCCGTACATGATGCCGAAGTTCGCCGTCTTGGCGATGCGGCGCTGGTCGGCGCTCACCTCCCCGATGGAGATGTGGAAGATCTTCGCGGCCGTGGCCGCGTGCACGTCCTGTCCCTGCCGGAAGGCCTCCACGAGGTGGGCGTCGCCGCACAGATGCGCCATCAGGCGCAGCTCGATCTGCGAGTAGTCCGCCGACATCATCACCCAGCCCGGCTCGCCCGGCACGAAGGCCTTGCGGATCTCGCGGCCTTCTTCGGTGCGGATGGGGATGTTCTGGAGGTTCGGGTTCGAGGAGGACAGGCGGCCGGTGGCGGTCAGGGCCTGGTTGAAGGTGGTATGCACCCGGCCGTCGGCCGGGGAGATGTAGCCCCCGAAGGGCTCGATATACGTCGACAGGAGTTTGCGCAGGCCGCGGTAGTCCAGGATGGCGTCGATAATGGGACTGCGGTCCGCCAGGTGCGAGAGGGTCTGCTCGTCCGTGGGCCAGTTGCCGGATTTGGGCTTCTTGGCCTTCGGATCCAGCTGGAGCTTTTCGAAGAGCAGCACGCCGATCTGCTTGGGGGACAGGATGTTGAGCGTTGGATCCTCCGCCAGCCGGCGGACTTCCGCTTCGCGCTCGGTCATCTTGCGGCGCAGGCCGTCGGCGAAGTCGCGGAGCGACCCCAGGTCCACCTTGACACCCGTCCGCTCCATGCGGGCGAGCACGCCGATGAGCGGCTCTTCGATCTCGTCGTAGAGGCGCGTCATGCCTTCGGTGGCGGCCATTTCGCGCAGCAGACAGTCCGACAGGCGCAGGATGGCGGCCGTCTCAAGGAGGCGGTCCGGGCCGGTCTCTTCCGGGACTTCGTCGAAGAGGGAACCGGTCTCCTGCGGCGCGGCGGCTTCCAGCTCCACGCCGAGGTAGGCGCGCGCCAGGACGTCCAGTTTGTGGCTGCGCTCGGGGCCGAGGAGGTAGTGCATGAGTTCGATGTCCTCGAGACGTCCCGCCAGCGTGATGCCGGCATCCGCAAACGTCTTCATTTGCCCCTTCAGGTCTATCCCCACCTTCGTCACAGCGGCATCCTCCAACAACTCTTTGAATTCTGCAAAGCTGCCTTCTGCCACCCCCGCCTCGCATCCCACGAACAACTTTTCACCCTGTAAATTGAGCGCCACCTTTTTTGCAGACAGGCAGCCAGCCGGCGGACAACTTCGCGCTTCGCGCTCATCCCACCGCTGCACCTGCTTCGGGGCGGCGCTTGCTCTGTCGGCAGCGGGGACTGCCTCCGGAAACACTGCCACCCTCGGCTCTCCTATGAAGGGGGCTCCGCCCCCTGTAACCCCTAGCGGCCATAACCCCCTTTCCGACTTTGCCGACAAAGTCCCGGGGTCGGCCGGTCCGCTGGTGCGGACTTCGCTGCTCTCAAGTTGCCCGCTGCCGCTGCGGGCGCCGGAAGGAACGGCGACTTTATGCAGGAGGCGCTTCAGCGACGGCATTTCATAGAGGTCCAGAAGCGCCAGGATGCCGGGCGTTTCGGCTGTGTCGTAGGCGAGCTGCTCCGCCGTCACGTCCAGCGGGATGTCCGTCTTGATGGTCACGAGCCGCTTGGACAGCGCGATGTGGTCCTCCGCCGCGCGGAACTGCGCCTGCTGGCGCGCCGTCAATTCGTCCAGATGCGCGTAGATCCCCTCCACGGAACCGTACTTGCCCAGCAGTTTTGCGGCCCCGACGGGCCCCACGCCCTGCACCCCCGGCACGTTGTCCGACGAATCCCCGCAGATCGCGAGGATATCGATGACCTGCGCGGGCGAAGCGATCTGCCACTTCCCGCACACCTCCGCCACGCCCAGCAGCTCGTTCTCTCCCCCGCCCTTGCCCGGCTTGAGCTGCCAGGTGCGCGGCGTCACCAGCTGGCCGTAATCCTTGTCGGGCGTAACCATATATATTTCGAAGCCCTCGGCCTCGAAACGGCGCGCGGCCGAGCCGATTACGTCGTCCGCCTCGAAACCCGGCAGCATCAGCACCGGGATGTCCAGGGCCTCCACGATCCGGGTCAGCGGCTCCAGCACCTCCACCACGAGGGCGGGCGTCTCGCCGCGGTTGGCCTTGTACTCCGGGTAGAGTTCATTGCGGAAGGTGCCGCCCGGCGGGTCGAAACTCACGGCGATGTGCGTAGGACGCTCGCGATCGATGAGTTCGAGCAGATACTTGGTAAATCCGAGAAGAATGGAGGTATCCACGCCTTTCGAGGTGACCATGGGCCGGCCCAGACAG
>JAEEGG010005456.1_pt1 | contig 30209 bp, 21 predicted proteins | sample 9134161 | NCBI WGS metagenome assembly JAEEGG01 (sample SAMN16246543, study PRJNA631951) | gut metagenome | biome: gut microbiome; feature: rumen; material: CR-attached | host: Bos | place: Iran: Karaj | collected 2018-10
GCTTCCTGCCCTACTCCGTGACCGACGAGGACATCACCTCGCGACGCTTCAAGGAGGACTACTGCAGCCTCGAGTTCGCCTACATCGTCGAGGCACGCAAGGTGACGGCTGCCAACGGCAAGCCACGCACCGTACAGGACAAGACGCCCTTTGCCACCTTCGTGTTCGACAACTTCGGTACCAGCGGTGGTAGCACGCCCGGTGGCAGCGGCAGCGGCCCTGGCAGCAATGGTGGCGTAACGCCTGGTGAGGCAGGAAATGGGGATGATGAAGGAGAATGATTCATGGTTCACGGTTAACGGTTAATGGTTATGAAAAGACAGACATTGAAACAGATTGTGCAGATCGTCATCACGATTCTCACAGCCATTAGTTCAACAGTATTGGTGCAGAGCTGTAAGATGTAAGAAGGAAGATGTAAGAAGGAAGATGTAAGAAGTAAGATGTTATGAGAATAATAACTTTAATCATCGTTCACTGCAGTGCGGTACGTCCCGACCAGACATCGTCAGCCGCTCAGATAGATACGTGGCATCGCCGCGATAACCACTGGAAATATGGTATCGGCTACCACTACGTCATCCGTCGTAACGGAGATATTGAGCACGGCAGACCAGAATACATGGTGGGCGCCCACTGCCTGAACCACAACAGCCACTCCATCGGCGTGTGCTACGAGGGCGGCTACGACGCGCGCGGTCAACCTGCCGACACGCGGACAACCGAGCAGAAGGCTGCGATGCGACGGCTCCTGGAAGACCTGCACCGGCGCTACCCCCGCGCCTTGATTGTCGGTCACCACGACCTGGACCCCACGAAGCCCTGTCCTTGCATCAAGGATGTCGCAGGTGAATACCGGGACTTGCAGCCCAAGTAAAAACGACGAGAGCGAACCATTACGGTCCGCTCTCGTGTTATAAGAGTAGGATAATGATTACTTTTGAATCATCTTCTTACCATTCATGATAACAATACCCTTGAAGTCCTTACCGACCTTCTGACCAGCGAGGTTGTAGATAGCACCATTGTTGGCATTGGCAGCAGCCTTCACAGCCTCGATACCTGTTGGATCGTAAGGATCAGTAGCACCAGCGGTGATGCGTTCAATCTTCAGATTGTCGAACCAAGCACGACGGTCGTTGTTGTTATAGTTACACTCCAAGACGAACTTGGTAGGAATAGCCTCGAGAACCACCTCATTAGAAGTTGTTGAACCATTAGGACTTGCAATAGTACAGTACATTGACTTGCGGCCATAGTCCAAAATCACCTCGATATGACTCTTCTGCAAAGGATTAGCTGTTACAGAATCCGTTGCGTCGGCAGGAGAAGCATTAGCATAGCTACTACCCGACTTAGCCCAGATATAGCCCAGGTCTGCATCACAAGTATTCACGCTGTTCGTACCATCGTAGAAGTTGCGGAAGATACCGAAGATATCAACATCCTCTGCATCCTTCAGGTAGAAGCCAAGGCTCTTGCCACTAAGTCCCTGAACATAGAAGTCGCAAGCAACCTTCAGGATGTTGGTACCCATAGAACCATTCTCCGTAGCGTCGAAGTTTACTGTACCAACGCTGTTACCTACACGCAGATAGCCCTTCCAAAGCTGCTCACCATTAGCCCAATAACCCTTTTCTGATTCATGAGAGTCTGTAGCGGCTCCCTCTGCAAAGTTGGTAATCAGCATTTCACCCTTATTACCGGGAAGGATGTAGTTGATGAAGTCATCAGCCATCTGAGCGTCTTTCTCGAAGTCAATGTCAACAAGCGTTGCGATACAGTCAGCAGGAATAGTTGTCGTGAACAAAGCGACAGCCTCTTCAAGTTCCTTGTTAGCAGCCACGATAGCAGCAGCATTTTCCTGACTGTACTGAGCAGCCTTCATCTGAGCCTGAATACCCTTGGCCTTGTCAATGGCAGACTGAAGGGCTGCCTTGCCAGTAGCGACGTCGTAAAGGCGCATGCCGATAGTCTTCTCAGCATTTTCGATGATAGGCTGCATTGAGTTCAGTGTGTCGTTTTCAGCTAAGAACTCCTTGTTGGCAGCAAGAATCCACTTGGTGGCTTGCTGATAAACAGTATACTGCAACAGTCCGTTCTCGTCAGATGTAGAGTTGACATATACATCCTTATCGAACGTAGCGATGATGTCATCCTGACTCAGAGCCTCGAATTCAGCTATCTTGCCCTCAATGGTGTCCGTACAAGCCTTCAGGGCATCCTTACCCCAGAGGTATGATGCATCAGCCAGATATTCGGCAGCTTTGTTCAGATTGTCACGACCAGTGGTGATTTGCGTGCGGACATTAGCCTCATAAGCCAGTTCTCTCTGGTTGTACTTATTGTTGTTCTTACCCAGGAGAGAAGCGTCCTTCAGGTAAACAGTAGAACCATTCTTCAGTTCCTTATAAGCATCTTTACAATAAGCCTTCATACCAATCTCGTAGGTGCCGCTTTCAGTAATCTTGCAAGAAGCAATGAGCGTTGTGTATTCGACAGCATCCAAGTCCTTCACAACTGAAACAATAGTATCACCGGCAACACCATCGTTCATCTTCACGATATAAGCTACACCGTAGGCAGGATTCCAACCGTCGCAAGGCGTCCAGCAAGAAGATGTTGCATCTTCACGGAAATGAGAAAGTGCATCGATGGCAAATACGTATGAACCTGGGTCGAGGGTCTTCTGCATGTAAGCACCCATGGGGCTGTCAGGACTACCATTGCACCAAGTGTTGTTACCTACATAGTGACCAAAGTCGGGATAGCTAAGACCATTCCAGTGAATACGTTCTGTAGGAAGGCCAATCCAGTCACCGATCTTTGCCAACTTATTGATATTCTTATCATTAGGATTAATACCCATATAGTTGTCAGCGTTGCTTGCCAGATAGTCGTCCATATTTGCCTCCAGGAATTCTGCCAGAGTCTCCTGAGCTTGAGCCAATAATTCGTCAAGTTCTGCCTGTCCAGAGGCATCTCCGATTTCCTCAAGGGCACCAATGACTTCGGGATAGCCATCGTACTTAGCCCAAACATCATCGGACCAATTGAAGCAGTCTCTATATGTCTTCAACTTCTCCAACATGGCATCACGCTGACGGAGGTCAGCAATCTGCACAGCAGGAGCAATCTGTAGGTCGGCAATTTCAATAGATGTCACCATATTGGCGAAAGAAATAAACCATGTACGAGTAGTACCATCACCTACGATAGCGTAGTTGAAGGTCTGCCACTGATCGGTCAATTCCTCGGCGGTATTGACAACGACCTCACCTGTGGCCTCTGGATAGGTGTAGGCACCATCAGCATTGCCAGCAACCTTCACCAAGTTGGTTTCTGTCTTGTAGCCATCGCCTGCAATTCTCTGTTGAATCTTATCCAAGGCTGCACCCTTCATCTTAAAGCTAACCACATAGGTGTCGCTAGCCGATGTAGGCACAAACTTGAAATAGATACCCGTACCTACATTCTCCTCTTTTTTATTATACACATGGTCTACAATACTCTGAATAGAGTTATAGCCGTCTTTGTAACCGTTACCATTGGTATTGAAGAGATCTGCGATGGTCTTATCAGCACCAAAGGCTGTCCATCCGTCCATGCTTTGGAATGCGCTGTTGGCATTCAGATTGTCGCCCGTAATTTGGAAACGTCCCGATGGGGTGTAAACAAAATCACCCTGAGAGAGAGCAAAACCAGAAACGGACATGCACATTGCCATGAAGGCAAAAAGTAAACGTCTTTTCATAATCGTTTGGTTTAGTAAGTTAAGTTTATTAAATAAATAAATATGTTTCAGTCACATTTCGCTGCAAAGTTAAGCATTTTCTTGAATACGCGCATAGAATTTAAGTTTTTTTTGCTTATTTCACTATAATCGTCTTACCCCCACGGATATAGACGCCTGCTGGCAGTCCCTTCATATCGGCAGCCGACGACACACGACGCACGAGACGTCCCTTCAGGTCGTAAACAGCATCACCTTGAACATTGAATAACGGACGCTGAACGATGTCAATTCCAGTGGTTGGCGTATAACGGACGAACAAGTAACCCGTCTTAAAGTGGGTGGTATCCCAGTAATAGTGGTCGGGCAATGCTGGCAGTTCAAACTTCACATCGCCCACAACAGCCTTCGGGAAGTTAAATACGAAGAAGGAGTCGGCCTTGGCCTCGTCGGTACCAATGCTGGTTGACGGGTCATAGGTGCTATCAAGATAGGCACAGACGGTGGCGCCATCCCTAAAGGTGATAGAGCCACTGGTCTCATCGCCCCAGACATGTGTACAACCAGGTACTGTGGCAGATGTCGAGCATTTATTGATGCCGACATAAAGCTTGCCGGTAGCGCCAATGGTGAGCGGTTTCGTATCAAGATACCAATAGCCTGCCGAGGAGCTGCCGTCAGCACCGACACGCAAGGCACCATTAATGGTCACAGAACTGTTGGTGAAGCCATGACTCTTGGATGTAGCTCTTAATATAGAGCTCATACCCATCAGTGTAGCACCATCGGCCACGACAAGCGCACCCTTACCAAGCGTCTTGCCTTGTCCGATACACAGACTACCGCTATTCACATTGACAGCACCGGTACTCTCCCAGTCGTTGCCAACCGTCATGGTGCCACTGCCCACCTTGTTGAATTTATCCGAAGAGGTGAATACGCCGTTAAACGTAAAGTCCTCATCATTACCCACGTTCCACGTATTAGTACCTGTAGAACCGCTATTGCTGAAAGTACAGTAGCCACCTAATGTTCCTGCACCCGTCAGTTTACCAATAGACAGCGTCTTTCCACTGTTCTGCACGATGATGCCCGACGGGATGTTCAGCGTGAACTGGTCAGAACCAGAAGAAGTGCTCAGCGTGAAGCGACCGTCGGCCGTATAGGTAGCACCAGCCACGAGTGTGCCGGAGAATTCCGCCAGTTTCAGTTCAAGAGGTGTACGGGTAGCATACCAGCCAGACCCCTTTTCCGTAGCACAATAGATAGTTACCTGTCCATCACCGGTCAGTTTGCTGGAGGTCGTAGTACGATTAACCGTCGTAACACTGGCCTTGGCACCTGTGGCGATATGAAGCGGCGATGTAACAAAGCCTTTACCGGAGACAGATGACGTGCCCTGCAGTTCCAGAGTCTTGGTATAGTTGCTGCCACTATAGTCCATGCTGCCACCTTTGACAATAGTACGTGCCGTGACGAGATTGGAAGTCATATTGAAAGCACCAGAGCCAGCCTTTACCAGCGAGTCACCACCGATGGCCGCCTGCTGGGTAAAGGCCGCGTCAGCCTTGATAACACCCTTGCCCACAATGCGGATGGTAGAACCATTGGTCACTGCTGCCGTATTCTGAAGTACAGCACCATTCTCAATAGTAAACAGGCTGCCTGACGAGGTGACAGCGCCAAGGTTGCCGTATGCCTGCGTCGCATTAGAAAGCGAGCTGACCTTTGTGGTACCACCAGTCAAATGGTTACCACCCGTATAGGTATTGAGATTCTTCATTGTTATAGTACCGGTACCATTGTTGTAGAACGTACCGGCAGCTATCTTGCCCTCTCCACCGATGGTGTAATCCTTAGAGCCTGTATAGTAGATATTAGCGGGCTTCACCTCTACCCCACTGGCAATAGTGACCGTCGTACTCTTGGTATTATCCGTGAAGTAGATATTATCGCCCTCGATAAAGGACTCTGCACCACGAGTGGCATCGTGGGTGACGAAATTCTCCGTGGTGGCAACATCCCAGACATCAGAATTGGTGGCGTTCCATTCAATGTCGGCAGCGTCACGTGTACCTTCAATGTTTAATATCAGGCTACCGTCTTCAACAGCCAGAGTAGCTTTGACCTTGGCTATACCCTCAATCTTGATATTAGCAACATCGCCAACAACAGCACCTACCTTACCTAGGTCATACTTGCCGACGGTGAGTTTTTCCTCTCCACTGGCCAAGTGGCAATTGAATTCGACGACGGGCTGCTTATACTCAGGACCGTATTTCCAGTCCTTGGTTTCAACAACCAGTTTGGCGGTATTTATCTGGTCGGCCTTGATGCCATCGCCATAGAGGTCAACCTTCAGACGTGAGCCGAAGCCCAACTTCAGGGAGTCGGTAGCCACCAGCACTCCTATCGCATCATCACCGCCAATAGTCGTCGTAGAGCCATAGTCAGCCACGAGTGACTTGACAGTAACGGTCTTAGCCGGTGTATTGAGCGATGTCAGGCGGTTGAGCCACAACGGAGAGTTGGCAATAGAACCGTTGAGATTCAACGTTCCTGCCCATACATCGGTACGACCGCTGTAGGTCATATCCATCTCAGGATAAGCCAAGATGCCATCACCCTGCTTGACAACGTGCGTAGTACCGCTGAAGCCACCCCCTTGCAGGGTATGGGTATAATACTTATACGTAATAGTATAGGATGCTGCCGTCGCTTCTGAAGGTGCAGAACCCTGTACCCATGACGGCGCATTGTCAATATACAGATAAGGTGAAGCACCATCGGTGATATTGATGGTCATATCGTTGGTCTCACAGGTGATGACCTCCTCACCGTTATGGGCGATGGTACCGCCATTGGCAATCTCCGTACGACCTTCCATAGTCAGTGCGGGAGGTGCCATGGTGATGTTCTCCAGTTCACCCAAGAAATAAGAAGTATGAGCTGGCTGGTTGTAGCCACACATCTGCCACACCATACCATTACGGTATTGATGGTCATACCACAACGAGTAGTTGCGCCACGGGGTCTCAATGGTCGTAGTATAGATGCGGATGTTGTTACTCGCCGTACGCATCATGAACTCCTCGCGCCAGTCGCCCAGAATGTCACCCATATAGCATGGTGTTCCCTTGGTATCGTTGTTGGTCATGGAACCTTCTAACACCCATGAGTTGCTGGTGCCGGGCTTCAAGACCACACCAGCGGTGTTTTTGCCATTTTGATAGTTGAAGGTCTCCTCCTGCAAGTCACCATCCCAATAGCAGCGGAAATTATCTGCCATACCGGCTGTGCTATTAAGGACATCAAGGTGTTTGTTTTCCACCAGACTGATGGGTGGTGTGTCGTGTGCAGAGAAGCCTACAGCACCAGGCACGGTGTTGAGGAAGTTGCCAGCAATGGAACGACCATCATCCCTGCTATCCTCAACACGATAATAGAGTTTGGATGTCGTCAGATCGCGGTAGTTGTTTGAAGGACGATCCTCATTACAGAAGAAGCCTTCCTGACCATGCACATAAGGGTTAAAGTCACCATGATGCTGGGCATCACCATGACCAAGCCCTGTTGTTGAGAGGCCCTTGCCGTTATCGTCAATCACCATTGAGCCCCAGACAATCTCGTCGCGACCGTCCCAGTCAACATCGACAATAGCGAAATTGTGATAACCCTGTCCATACCAGGGAGAACCCGCCTGATTGTTAGTCCAACGCCAGCGTTCGGTCAGCTGGTGGGTAGCAGGATCAACGTCGAATGCCACAAATTTATGACGGGTGTAGATACCTCGACCCAGGAAGATGCTGGGTTTGCGACCATCCAGATAAGGAGCACCAAAGAAATGCTTGGTAGAGCGGTGACCATAACCGTCACCCCAAGCCTTGTTCAGATCGGTCTCACCATTTTCAAGACGTTTCAGAGGATAGTCCATCGTCACGTACGGCACACCAGTGGCACCATTGACATAGACCAGATATTCAGCACCCTCGTGCATAAACCAGTTGGAACCACCGCCCGTAGCAGCACGGTAGTTCTTCGTGGCATCGCCAATAACGTATGTCTGGCCGTCGGCAGCATGGATGGTCGTACCATCGGCAGCACGGAACAAGGCCTCAGCCTTGCCATCCATATCCCAGTCGTAGCCAACGATATTCTGCTCGTTGTTTTGGAAGTCGCCCATATTAGGACCGCAGTTGACCCACCAGAGTACGGTACCATCGAGTTTCAGACACTCAAAGATAGAGTATTCACCATTATGACCGTCGCGTGGGAAGCTGGCATTGATTTCGCTTTGGTTGTCGTACTTCAACAGGATTTCCACCTGACCGTCACCATCGACATCAGCACAGCAGGCATCGTTAGGCACAAGGACAGAGGTGATAGACTTATCGTGCTTGGGCACAATCTCCAAATAATTCTTGGCCCAAGGGGTAGCGGCAGCACTCATCGGCTGCTTCGCACCGCGCTTCACGGCCTCGACAGTATAGCTGCTGGAGGCGGTGCCGGCGGCATCAGTGTAGTTGGAAACAGACAGTCCTTCTGCCACCAACGAGCCATCGCGGTACAGGTTATAGGTGACGTCATAATACTCGTCAGACTGAATACGCCAACTGACGAACACGCCACTGGTGGTCTTCACAGCCACGACGCCACGATCCAACTTGTCAATCACACGTTGTGCACTGGCAGTTATGCCTATCATACCCATCATCAGGGCCAATAATACCTTTTTCATATTTTCAGTTCTTAATTTCTACATTCTTCTTCCGTCAACGGTGAAACGCTGACCACCTTTTTCTATCACGAGGCGACCATTGTGAATATATTTGGCTGGCTTGACAGACAGCGCATGACTGCTGGGAACCTCATCGATGCCAGTGACGAGGTCACCTGCCTCTAACTTGATGCAGTCATACATAAAACCGCCATTGCTGCCATTACCCGACATGGTCAGCGCAATGGTATTGGAACCTTTCTTCAATGTCGAGGCATCAAAGTCGAGCGTCAGCAGGTGATGACAGCCGCTGTTAACAGCACTGCGATAGGTGGCGGCATCATTGACACCAGGCTTCCAGGTGCCCTGTTGCGTGCCGTTGACCTTGACAGCGACGGTAGAGCCGTTACCCGTACAGCCTGCAAGCGAGGCCGTCAGGTGAGCCTTGCCACTATACGTCTTGTCAAGTGTAAAGGCAATGGTCCACGTGCCATCCTTCTGCACCTGGGCATAGTACCAATCCTTCTGCTCATCGCTCTGTCCGATGGTAAACGTCAGGTTCTTGGGAACCAGTTCCCACAAGCCATACTGACGGATGGTGTCACAGTAATGGAATTCGCTGCTGCGACGGTCGTTCTGACCTATCATCCACAGCAGTTCGCTATATTTCGTCGGTGTCCACTCAATCGTGCTCAAGCTATTATCACCCGCACTGACCACGATATCATCCTGTTCGAGCATATCGGTTACCTCACCTGCCTTGGCATACGCAAAGAGGTTGTATGAACCCGGACGGACGTTCTTCAATTCAAAATCACCGTTGGCATCGGTCAATGTCCAGAACTGATAACCATGCGTCATCTCCATAGGGTCCTTACCCTTCTCCTGAGCCAGGATGATGCGCACACTATCGTTACGCTGACCAGTCGTCACGTTGAGGTGACCCTTCACGGTACCACGTTCGCGGGGATAGAGGTCGTTCTCAAACCACTGGTAAGGCCAGGCGGCAGCCTCTGCGTCTGCCTGTTTGCTGGCTGTTTTGACAGGGTTCTTGCTATAGGTGGTACAAATCAAGAACGGCCCGTAAAGTTTCTTTTCTCCTTCATTCAACACCATGGCCTGACCGCCAAAGTGTTCGCCCTGTAACATCTGGATGGTGATGGGCGACTTGCTTGTAGCATGTACTGTCAGTTCCTGACGCTCACAACCGCCATTAATCCATTCGTAGCTGACAGGGATATTATATAGGCCATAATAGGTATTGCCGTACAACCCGTGCAGGGTGTCACGCTCAATGTAGTTGGCCCAGTTGTATTTGGTATAGATGCTGCCGTCGGCTAAGCGGTAGGTAGCATCCTGAATGGTATTCTCTGATTTCTCGGCCTCAGCCATCTCGCTGTTCGACGGAATACGGCCGTTCATACGCCAGTCGACATAGCCGTTAAGCATATTGTCAGCAAGACGACTGCACACGCGGGCTTCCTTGATGGGTTCGTTGGCAGAAGTGGCAGTACCTGTGGCGATAACGTATGAGTAAATGCCATTCACGCCCTTACGCATGATAAAGCCCTGCTCAAAGATGGTGTTGCCTGATGTTGCACTGTAGAGCACCTCACAGTGTTCTGCACTCTGCTTGATAATCGTCACCTTCGAAGGACTCAGGCCTTTGTTACCTTCGGAAGTTGTATAGTCGAAATAGATGCCATTGCTGGCCAAAAACTCCGTGCCCTTGCGCTGCAAGGAACTGACACGGCCATTACTGTTAATGGTCATGCTCCACGTGCCGTCAGTCATCTTGGTAGTCATACCACTGACAGACATCGTGACATCGCCATCGGCAGCCATCACGGGCACTGATAGCAAAAAAGAAAATAATAATGTAAGTAGTTTGTTCATATTGTCTATTTAAGCAGCGGACTACACGAACTGACACGGACAATATTGATAGAAGGTCCGAAAGAGTCCGTATAGTCCGCTGCAATAATATTAGTTTACTTCAACTGTACACCCAGTGCATTGAAGGTACCAGCAGCTGTCTCGATGAACAGCTGACCATTCTTGATGACCTTGCGAGCAGCATTCTTCTGAACGTTGGTCTTGACCTCGGCAATACCGTCGGGATCATCAGGAGCATCGGTAGAAGCATAGATCATGATAACGTCAACGCCCTGATTCTCACCGCCTCCGGCCTTCAGCGTGATATCTGTAGCCTCAGTGATTGTCAGCAGGTCAGACTCTGCCTCTGTCCAGTTAGTTGATGTAGCAGAGAGGTAAATCTCGTTCTCCTCACCAGCGCCCTTGGTCAGCGTACAAACGTAGCTGGGCTCCTTATTAGCATCGAAGAGCACGGCACGAATCTTATAAGTACCAGGCTGCAGTGTCACAAGTTTCAAGTCTTCATTGACATAACCAGCCTTACCCATTGACGAACGGACAGCAGCATTACCGTTAGTGCATTCAACAGCACCTGTCAAGTCCTCACCCTCAGAGAGGAATACGACACCCTCGTATGCAGTCTTCTTATAGCTAACAACGAAAGTTGTGTCACCCTTTAAGTCAAACGCCTCGATGAACTCATTACCCTTAGAACCATGAGTGTAAGCATTGCCATCGGCATCGGTAAGCCAATATGGATAATTTACCTTCACCGTTGAACCGGTAGTACCTTCCGTTTCAGCAACCAGTTCCTTCAGAACAGTTTTATTGTCACCATCTACATAAGCAGCTACTATGTTGTATTTACAAGGCAGCTTCTCCTGACCTTCTTCGATAGTGATGGTTTTCAAAAGACAATTGCTAAAGCGGAAGGTGATATCGCCTGCTTCCTGAACCTCAAACTTGAAGTTGGCATAAGCAGAACCAAGCCAAACAGAATCCTGGAGACCTGTAGAAGAAACCAATCCATCAGGAGCAATGGCAGCGCCATTCATCGCCTGGATGCAAGTTGGCTTTGAGGCAGATCCCTTGGTGGCACGATTGGCGAAGAACGTGATGACGTCACCTTCCTGACAGTCTGGAATAACCATCTCCTGATTTTTTCCGTTAAAGCTAATCAAATCCTTGTATGAGCCCTCGGTATCGCCAACATAGAATGCCTTGGCGCCAAACTTAAACAAAAGATCCTCGGTCATCGGCAGTGCCGTTCCGTCAGGAAGCATAATCTCCTCATAGCTACGTGCAGGAACATAATAACGATGCGTGGTGGCACCGTTCTTCTGAATATCCATATACTTGGTAGCATCCTCACCTTCACTGCCAGCAACATTGGCAGAACCCTCAGCCACAATCTGGGCGGCAGACTCTGCGTCGATAGTAAATGTCCACGACATCTTGCGCTCGGCACCACGAGTTTTGAAGTTAAGAGTATAACCACCCTCGGCTGCCAACTCGGCACCATCAACCTTGACAGAGGTAATCTTCAGCGTGTAAGCCGTAGCGGGCTGTAACTCATATTCTGCGAGGTCGAAAGTCACACCAGCGGCAAATGTACCCTCAACACCATCAAATTCATTGTCGTTGAAAGCACCTGTTAATACGAAAGATGTAGCAGTAGGATCAGCAACACCTGTAACATTAGGAAATGTTACTGTAATCTTACCTGTTGTAGGACTTAACTTAGCACCATCCTTGATGCTGAAGTTGATGTCACCCAACACGACCTGAGACATAGCGCTCAGACAGCAAAAGAATGCCATTAAGGCAAGCGTAGAAATTTTCTTCATAAGCGTTTATTTTAGTTTTAATTTAATGATTTAATAGTAGTTAGAAGCGTATAAATGGCATATTTACACCAATAACGCGCTGCAAAGGTACGAACTATTTTCGAAACTTCCAAATAATTAGCATAAAAACCCTCACGCGTAATAAACGTGAGGGCTTTTATTGATATTAGGAAATATCCTATTGTCGTTATTACTCAGCTGCTGCAGGCTTGCTAATCGTGATGTCGTCAAGAGAAATCAACTTAGCAGCATCGTCGTTCTTGATAACCAGTGACGAACCTGCAGGAATGTTTACATTCTCAACAACATTCTCAGTAGTTGCAGCCTTACCCCATGAAGGAATAGTCAGGTCAGTGAGCCACTGGATGTCGTCACCCGTCTTGATACCGAGAACATAAGGAGGATTAGCATCATCATTGGCGTCATTACGTCCATAAACCTTCACGTTATATGTGCCTGCTGTAGCAATAGGCTCTGTCCAAATGTATGAATCAGCATCAAGACGGATACCACGAGCACCAGAGAAACGGTTGAAGACACCACCGCTAAAGCTATACCAGCTGTTTACAGTACCAAAGAGCTGTCCGAGACCAACGCCATTACCAGCATCCTCTGTGGGCAATGCCAAACGCTCAGCTTCGCTATAGTACACAATGTTCTCATCCTTTTCATAGTTCAAAGTAGCAATATAGTAGGTCTTACCACCAGTTTCCTTTGGTGTGATAGAGCCTGGGAATACAACCTCAACACAATTATATTGTGGCTTACCACTCTTGAGATTATTATTAGAAGGAGTCATGTATGTAGAGCCGTCCTTTGTATAGCCACGTGGAGGATAGATTGTATATGAGTCACCCTCATAGAACCAGTACTTGTCCTCATCCTTGAATTGATTCAGCAAGGTATTTCCTGCCATACAGTTCAGAACCACATAGTATTTCTCTGCGTCACGGAACACAACAGTAACAACTGTTGAGCCATCCTTCTTCACAACATTCTCAGCAGTATTGTCAGCCTCCTTGAAGATGTATTTACCAGTTTCGGTAACAATAGGAGCGATAGCACTTGGCCACAACTCAACAGCCTTACCAGCAATACCCTGATATACAACATCATCCTTAATCTTCTCACCCTTATCGTTAACGAACTTCACAGTATAGTCTGCACTATAGAAGTACTGAACGGAGATTTTTGAGATGACGTTGTAACGAGCCAGATTGAATACCACATTACAATCTTCGCTAACAAAATAGGTGTATGAACTATCTGTTTTGCTCATCAACTCAGCACTTCCAGACTTGATGCTGGGTTCTTCGGTCACTTCAATCGAAATAGTCTGATTCTTTTTAACATCAAACACACCAAAAGTACGGCCACCGCCATTACCCTGATACAGACCAGTCTTACCATGATTGGTATAGAAGAACCAGCTTGTACCAGTCTGTACGCCAAATCTCTGATCCAGTTCCTCACTGGCTGACTCTGAACCATCCTCAGCAGGCTCTTGCAGTTTACCGTTAACAATGCTGGTAGTACCCACATTGTCATAGATAGCAGCCGTGATTGTCAGGCCTACCTTGTCGGCATACTTCTGAGACAGAGCATAAAAGTCAATCTCCCACTCATCGGGATCGGGCTCACCCATTGGATTAGGATTAGGGTTGTCTTCAACGGTACAAGCGGTGAATGCAAGTCCGCATGTCATGATGGCTGCAGCCATCCACAAAAAAGTTTTCTTCATAAATTTGTTTTTTTAATTAGTTATTAATTAAAGATTGATAAGTTTAAGTTTCAACGTAATTCGACGCAAAATTAGGTTAATTTTTTCAAATAGCCATGCCTTTTGCGAATTAATCCAACGTTTTTTAGATTTTTTAATCATTTAGGGTGCATTATACAATTAAATGCCACGATCCTTACGTATCAGTTCCAGCAAGCGGTCGACAGCCTCAGCCTCGGGGATATTCTTTTCAATACACTCCTTAGCCTTATAGAGCGATATCTTGCCACGACCGGCACCGACATAACCATAGTCGGCATCAGCCATCTCGCCGGGACCATTGACAATGCAACCCATAATGCCAATCTTCAGACCTACCAAATCCTTGGTGGCAGCCTTGACTTCTTCGAGTCGAGCCGGCTCACGCTCGGCAATGCGAGCAAGCTCACATTGCTCTTGCTTAATCGCCGCCTTGATTTTAGCGATGGTCTCTTGCAGGTTATAGAGCGTACGACCACAGCCGGGGCAGGAGATATATTCGGTCTTGGTGAATTTGATGCGGGCAGCCTGGAGGATGGCGTCGGACAGATCCGACAAATTGAGAATTGAAAAATGAGAATTGAGAATTACCAGTTTCGTGGCCTTGCGGTCGATGAGCAGGGCACCAACAGCCATGGCAGCCTTGAGCTGAAGGGTTTCCCAATCTGGGGCATCGAGAGTCAGGGTGATGGTGTCATCCTTGATGCTGGCCTCGGCATCAGCACGCAGCTGCATACATTCAGGAATCATGTCCACCAATTTGCGAGCGACGGGAATCTCACACTCAGGTTCTTCGCTGAGTGAGACACGGATGGTGTCGCCAATGCCTTCGGTCAGCAAAGCGCCAATACCTACTGCCGACTTGATGCGACCGTCCTCACCTTCGCCAGCCTCCGTGACACCGAGGTGCAGGGGATAGTGCATACCCTCTGCGTCCATCGTCTTTACCAACAGACGAACGGTGGTGACCATCACCACAGTGTTAGAAGCCTTGATAGAGATGACCACATCGTTAAACTGTTCGCGGCGGAAGATACGGAGGAACTCCATGCAACTCTCAACGATACCCTCGGGCGTATCACCATAGCGCGACATGATGCGGTCGGAGAGTGAACCGTGGTTCACACCGATGCGCACAGCCGTATGGTGTTCCTTACATATATTAATAAAAGGTACGAGCTTCGCCTCAATCTTTTTCAACTCCTCCTGATATTCCTCGTCGGTATATTCCAGGTGTTTGAAGGTACGGCCGGGATCGACATAGTTGCCGGGATTGATGCGTACCTTCTCGCAATACTGTGCAGCGACATCGGCGGTATGAGCCGTAAAATGGACATCGGCCACCAATGGGGTGTGATAGCCATCGGCCTTCAGACGGGCAGAGATATTCTTCATATTCTCAGCCTCGCGAGTACCTTGTGTGGTGAAACGAACCAGTTCACCACCAGCATCAATAATACGCTTGGCCTGCGCCACACTGGCCTCGGTATCGTTGGTATCCGTGGTCGCCATCGACTGGATGCGGATGGGGTTATCGCCGCCGATTTCGATGTTGCCCACATGAGCTACGGATGATAATCTACGATTATACATTAAACATTAAACATTAAACATTAAACATTTAATTCGTCTTAAACTGGTACTTTATTTCTGCCAGATCCTTGTTTGCCTTTTCAATCTTTGCCTTCAGACTGCCTTTATATACAGCTAAGCGCTGAGCAATAGCCTCATCGCTGAGGGCCAACATCTCGACAGCCAGAATAGCTGCATTCTGAGCGGCATTTACACCAACAGTAGCAACAGGAATGCCTGGAGGCATCTGGATAATGCTCAACATGGCGTCCAGGCCGTCAAGCATACCCTTGATGGGTACACCAATAACCGGCAAAGTGGTAGAGGCGGCAATGACACCTGGCAATGCTGCTGCCATGCCAGCTGCGGCAATGATGACTTTCAGACCGCGCTCCTTGGCGCCACATGCAAACTCCTCGACAGCCTCGGGCGTACGATGGGCAGAAAGGGCGTTGACTTCAAACGGTACCTGCAGTTCGTTCAACAGCTGACAGGCTTTTTCCATAACGGGCAAATCAGAAGTGCTGCCCATGATAATGCTGACTAATGGTTTCATATATGAATTAAATTAAGAGTTTAGAGTTATAAAAAGAGGATGGCCACAGCGGCACAGACAAAGCCTATCCAGAAGCCGCCCACCACCTGTCCTAACGTGTGCTGACGCAACACCATACGACTGGTGCCTACCAGCCCTGCAGCCAGAAACACCAGGCAGAACCACCAAATGGGATTAAACATCAGATAAGCCGAGAAGGCAAACAACGCACCTCCTACTCCACCGATAGCTGCTGTATGCGTAGACACTTTCCACACCACATTGATAAGGGCACATACAATCTGCACTAACAGGCCCGCCACCACGATACTCGACATGAAATGTGGCATATGGAGACGCTGCATCACATAGACACACGTAAAGTAGCAGATGATAGAGATGGCATAGGGTATCATACGACGTTCGCGATGTCCCAACTCAATCAGATTCCACCCTTGATAGCGGCGATAGAGATGGATCATCAATGTGGGCAACAGGATGGTAAACAGGTAGACCATGGTCAGCACCTGCAACTTATAAGCCCAAGGGAACATGCTGAGATAGCTGAACACAAAGAGAATGACCATACCTATAAATGGCAGGTAGAACGGTGTGAACACCATGCTCACAATACGTGCAGCTAATATGAATTGTTTCTCGCGTTTCATCGTCTTAATAACTCATTCTCTCAATTTCTCAATCAGCGACGCAGTCGCGCAACAGGTATTCCCATCTGCTCACGATACTTGCTCACCGTCCGTCGCGCTATGGGGAAGCCACGCTCGCTGAGCAGCTTCTGAAGCATCTCATCGCTCAGAGGCTTTTGTTTATCCTCGTGTTGGACTATCTCGCGTATCAAAGCCTTGATTTCACGTGTCGACAGTTCCTCGCCCTCGGCTGTCTTCAGGCTGTCGCTAAAGAAAAAGCGCAAAGGGAAGGTGCCCCAACGGGTCTGGGCATATTTCGAATTGCTGACACGTGAGATCGTGCTCATATCAAGTCCTGTACGTTCCGCAATATCCTTTAAAATCATAGGACGCAACAAGGCTTCGTCTCCCTCTTCAAAAAAGCGGTGCTGCCACTGGATGATGGCCTGCATCGTAATGGTCAGGGTATGCTGGCGCTGGCGAATGGCCGCAATGAAGTTCTGTGCAGCATCAACCTTGGTCTTAGTATAAAGCAGAGCCTCTTTCATCTGACGACTCATGTGCTCCTTATCAGTTTGGTATTCGCGTAGCGTATCGACAAACGACTGCGACACCGTGAGTTCAGGGATATCACCATGATTCAGCACAAAAGTCACGCTACCGTCATCGTGAGTATCTACAATGAAGTCGGGCGTAATCTGTTGCATGGAGCGTCCCATGGTCTCACCCATCGATGTGCCAGGCTTGGGGTTGAGTTTACGCAACTCACCAATCAGCACGTCAGCCTGTAACTCTGTTATGCGAAGAGCTGAGCGTAGCTGTTTCCAATGCTTCTTCGTAAAGAGGTCGAAGCACTGCTCAATGGCTTTCTGCATCAGGTCCTTCAATCGTGACGGTTCACGACGGGCTATCTGTAACAGCAGACACTCCTGCAACGAGCGGGCGCCAATGCCTGCGGGGTCGAACTGCTGCAATAGCAACAGCACATGTTCTATTTCGGATGCAGAGGCATCAAGATTATGATAGATAGCCAACTCGTCGCTGAGTTGTGAGAGTGACTTGCGCAGCAGACCGTCATCATCGAGCGAACCTATCAGATACTCCATGATATAACGCTCACGCTCCGTCAGACGAGCCATCGTCATCTGCTCAAGAAGTTGGTCGTAGAAAGACTCGCTTTGTGCCATCAGGCCCTGTTCGGCACTGCCTTCATCCTGTTGGCTCTGCCCCCCATAATAGACGGGCAGTTCTTCGTCGTCACGTCCGATAGACTCCAAGGCGGCATCAAGCACCGACTGACGTTCCTCCTGTTCATAATCATTGTTGTCTGCGTTTTCTGAGGACTCAGAGTTATCGGAGTAGTCAGCATATTCATCACCAGGACCAGCCACCTCGATGGCGGGATTATCATCCATCTCGGCATTCACACGCTCCACAAGCTGGGTGATGGGCAACTCTACGAGTTGCGCATGTAACAATTGCTGCTGCGTAATGCTTTGCACCAACCGTTGCTCTTGCGTGAGACGCTGTTCCTGAATCTGACTATTATTCATGCTCTCATTGATTATTTAAAGTAGAAGCTCAGTTGTTCGGCATATTCTGCCAACTGAGCGGTATCCATGTTGGCATAGCGTTCCCATATCTGACGACAGGGCTGTAACAATATACTGTCAGGTCGTTCTTGTCGGCGCAGATAGGGGTCCAGATACTGATAAACCTGCAATACGTCGACTGTCAGTTTGGAAGGAATATGCATCAGACGTGACAACTCCTGAACTTCAGGTGTCTCAACAACCATCGTGATGGGTGTCAGCCGGAAATAGAGGTCGAGAATCATGACCAGCATAAAGGGCATGAGGCATTCGTCTTCTGACAAAGCACGGAAATCGCCCTCGAAAGTCTCTTCGATGGCAACGCCCTCAAAGAAGTCGCCAGCAGAATTAAAGCCTTTCATTTCGCGTAACAGACGGACTGCACGGGTCAGTCGTTGAGGATTCTGACTATACTCCTTCCAGATACGCTCTATACGGGGTGTCTCCAGATTGGCGATAGCGTTCTGGCGCTGATATAACTGCTGGGGTGCGATGTGCAACTCCAGACTCAGGCTAACCATATCACGACTATACATCGGTTTCGGTCCTACCGGTTTACGCAGATAGAGCTGCATTAGCAGCAGCCAATAGTCGTCATTCCATAATTGATTCTTTGCCATATGCTCCAACTCCTTCTAACTTTCTCTGTAAATCACTCCATCTCTATCGCCTGTTCCTCAAACATGCCATCCTTATTAATAACATAACGTCGCGCATACTCCAGTTTCGGCTTAACAGCCTCTTTCCCCTTAAAGTAACGCATGACAGTTATTTCATAGTGGCTAGTGACGAAAAACTCATTGTAGACAAATCCTTCTGCTGCCTCATCATCAACATCTTCCTGCTGATAGATACAAAGTATGTCGACAGGGTGATGAGTCTTGTCCATCGTGCAAAGATATAGTACCGGCGTAATAGAATCCTCCATCTCACACAGCAGAACGACTTGACGGCGATATGCAGAAGGCAACGCCATCGCCTTGAGATGAGCGTCGGTATCATAGCCGAAATTCTCGTTGACAGAAAGTGGAACTAGCACATAATCACCAAGGCCCTCGACATCATTTCCTGCCGATTGGATAGGCAACGTGTGCAGACGCAACGTATCGAACCAGGCTTCAATAGGATTATCGTAGATGCCAGCCTGCTTCTGGATAGCCTTTACCTGCTCGGCACGACGAATGCTGTCTACCATCTGCTCGTAGTAGGCAACATCATGCTTCTTATTGCCACACGATAACGTCAGAAGGGCCAACAGAAGCAGCACAAAACCAGCCACTTGTCTCATAATCACCTGCAAAGATACGAAGTTATTCGTAAAAAAACAAGAATTTTGCGCTTTTTTACTTCATAGAGAAAGCCAACGCATACGAACGTATCTGCTTGATCATGGCCAACAAGCCATTAGAACGTGTAGGTGACAGGTGTTCCTTCAGTCCAATCTCATCGATAAAATAGAGGTCGGCATCCAGTATTTCCTTGGGCGTATGGTCGCTGAGCACACGAATCAAGAGTGACACAATACCCTTCACTATCAAGGCATCGCTCTCCGCCTGGAAGTGAATCACACCATTTTCATAATCTGCCTGTAGCCACACACGACTCTGACAACCGTCAATCAGGTTGCTTTCTATCTTATACTGCTCGTCCAAAGGAGCCTGTTCGTTGCCCAGGTCAATCAGTAACTGATACTTGTCCATCCAGTCGTCAAGGCCGGAGAACTCATCAATAATCTCGTCTTGTATTTCGTTAATTGTCATCTCTTATAATCTTAAAAAGTTTATCTGACGGTCTTACTTTCTCTGGAACCCGAATGCTGACGCGCGTGCCTTGCTGAGCGGTCTGAATGCTGCTGGTATCGTCGTGAATCTCATCGACGGTGACATAGAGAGCACCCGTTGTCGGACCTGTTATCAGCATCTTGTCACCAACAGAGAAGGTGTCGGCCTCAACGGTAAACTCTGCCACGCCCAACTTCGAAAAGTATTTTACACCCTTACCGATGTACTGTTTGCGCTCCGTGGCATTCGAGCCGTAGTTCGAGTTCCATTCGCCCAAGAGCTGTCCCTGATAGTAGCCATCCCAGAAACCACGGTTGAAGACGGTAGCCAATCGTTCATCCCACTGATCCTTCTTCTCTTCCGTAAAGGTGCCTTCAAGTACGCTCTGGATAGCCTCCTTATAGCACTGTACGACAGTGAGCACATATTCCGGTCCGCGGGCTCTGCCCTCTATCTTAAACACACGCACACCAGCCTTCATCATCTTATCGATAAAGCGAATCGTCTTCAGGTCCTTGGGCGACATGATATATTTGTTGTCAATCTCCAGTTCTGTGCCTGTCTCGCGATCGGTGACGATGTAGCTACGGCGACATATCTGCATACAGGCACCGCGATTGGCAGAACGACCCGTATTGTCAAGGCTCATATAGCACTTACCACTCACCGCCATACACAGCGCGCCATGGCAGAACATCTCAATACGCACCAAATTGCCACTGGGTCCCTTGATCTGCTGTTCTTCTATCTGACGATAGATCTCTGCTACCTGCTCCATCTTCAGCTCACGAGCCAGTACGACGACATCAGCAAACTGCGCATAAAACTTCAGTGCCTCAATATTCGAGATATTGAGTTGCGTAGAGAGATGGACCTCCATACCTTGCTGACGACAGTAAGTCATCACGGCAATGTCGCAGGCTATCACTGCTGATATCTTCGCTTCCACTGCAGCATCCACAATCTGGTGCATGGTCTCGATATCCTCACCATAGATGATCGTATTGACGGTGAGATATGTCTTGACACCTGCCTCATTACAAGTAGCAGCAATCTCGCGCAAGTCATCAATAGTAAAATGATTGGCAGAGTGTGAGCGCATATTCAACTGCTCAACACCAAAATACACAGAATCGGCCCCAGCCTTCAGTGCAGCGGCCAGTGCATCGCGGCTGCCGACAGGTGCCATCATCTCAAAATCTTTTATCGTTTCCTTCATTGCGGCTGCAAAGTTACGAAAAAACGAGAGAAATGCAAAAGGAAAGCTTGCTTTTCTTTTCATTTCCGAGTGCAAAGTCAGTTCGGCGAAGCCAAAGTTACAAATTTTTCTTTTACCATTAAACCTTTAACGAGAAAAAACTTCTAATTATTAACACTAAACATTTTAATAACTTTGCGCAAAATTGACGAGTATATGCCACGTTTGTTTTATTTCTTTTTGTTGCTTTTCCTCTCGCTGACAGTATCTGCCGGTGACTTGAATGACATTCGTCGTGCCTTGGAACAATCCGGAAAGACACAAGTTCAGGAGAAGGTTTATATCCATACCGACAACGAATGCTACTTCGTAGGCGACACCCTATGGTATAAGGCATACGTGGTAAGAGCCGACCAGTTGACACCAACCGACATGAGCCGTATTCTCTATGTGGAACTGCTCTCACCCGATGGTCTATTGGTAGAGCGACAAAACATCATTATCAGTGCCAACGGACATACCTGCGGACAGTTTGTACTGCCCGACTCCCTCTATTCTGGCTATTACGAGTTGCGCGCCTATACACGTTGGATGCTAAACTTCAATACAGGTCATCAACGATATAGTAAACATGACACGTGGTACTTCTATAACAAGCAGATGGCAGCCGACTATTTTCGCACATGGGACGACCTGTATTCGCGCGTATTCCCTGTCTATAGCAAATCAGACCAGCCGGGTGATTACGACGTGCGCCGTATGTACCAGCGTCCCAAACAGGACATTCCGCAACCCAAGAAGGACAAGTTGCACGTGACGTTCTACCCAGAGGGTGGCCATCTGATTGCCGGTGTGGAGAACCGTGTAGCCTTCGAGGCCGTTGACCAATATGGCGAGGCTGTCACGATAACAGGCACCATAACGGGCAGTGGCAACCAGTCACAGACCATCAAGACGGAGCACATGGGTCGCGGTATCTTTACCGTTATACCCTCCGACAAACGGTTAGAGGCCCATTTCACGTTCCGAGGGAAAAAGTACGATATAGACCTGCCGCGCGCCGAACAGCAAGGTGTGACTATGCGTCTGGACAATGCTCAAGTGCACCTTAACACCAAGAACCTGCCTCAAGACAAGGACTATGCCGTCAGTATTCTCTGTCGTGGTGCCCTGAAGTATTTTTCTCACCCTCTCACTTTCTCACCTTCTCACCCTCTCACCTTCTCACTTCCCCTCGATTCGCTGCCAACAGGTGTCAACGAGTTGACACTCTTCGATAGCGACGGACGCATCTGGGCCAATCGTCAGTTCTTTGTTAACCACCACGATTACGACGATGCTTTCATCACCCTTCAGACATCATCCGGTAGCCAACATACATCTTCCATCACTTATCAGCCATACGAACACGTAGAGCTGCCTGTAGTCTGCCAAGGTGTGACGGAGCCCACCACATTCTCGATTTCTATCCGCGACACGAATACCGACGAACCGACGTATAACAACGGCAATCTGATGACCGACATGTTGCTGTCGAGTGACCTGCGTGGTTTCATTGCAAAGCCCGCCTATTATTTCGAGGCTGACGATGAGACACACCGCCATCATCTGGATTTGTTGTTAATGGTGCAGGGATGGCGCAAATATAAATGGAACGAATTAGCTGATACCACCCGGGCCCTACGCTACAAACCAGAGACAACCATGACCGTCGAAGGCATGGTATGTAAGGTTCTTGATGTCGCCGAGGTACAACCCGACGAAGTACTGGCTTGGCAGGATGGCCAAGTGGCCGGCGAGACGACCGTCGACTTTGACGAGGAGGGCAACCAGACCAGTACTACGGAGTATTATGATATGGAACGTGCCAATGATAATATCGGCATCAACAACAAAGGCGTTAGCAAGGAGGTCGTGGTCGAGGCCGAAATCACCGTGGGCACACCTTCAGGCGGTACGCAGTCGGCGGGCACTACGCAACGCACCAAAGAAGGCCGTTTTCTCTTCCAAATACCACCTTTCTACGGTTTGGGGTATCTGAACATGAAAGCCTATTCACCTGCTGACTCTGTCAAGAAAAACATGGCTTCGCGAAAAGACAAGAAGGTGTATGACGAAAAGTCCTATCCCGACTACTTCGTCAAGCGCGACATCTTCTATCCTATGACCACCCAGCCATATAGTTTCTATCAGAACCACATACCTGATGTGGATACTGAGATGCTGATAGATACACTGTCGACATTCTCGATGGAGAACGATGTGCACCAGTTGGCCAACCTCAACGTCAAGGGACATCGTCGTGGACGCAGGGCCATCGACTGGAAGAAACCTGCTTATGTGTTGGATGCATACGACATGTATAATGAACTGACCGACCGCGGTCTCTCATTCGGCTATTTCGACATGCGTCAGTTCCCACTTCAGATATGCCGTTATCTTTATGGCAATATGGGGCGCCACCGCAGGTTTAACATCGATGGACGACTGGAGAACTTTACCTATTGGCGCAACTACTCGCCAGTCAGTCGCGGTGCAGAAGAGGCCGAGATGGCTGGTGTGTTTCGCGCCAATCGTACCTCCCAATCCATCTATCCGCATCTGCTGCTGAGTCGTCTGCAGGACATCCGCGTATTCAGTGACTATGAGCCGCGCAACCCCGACTCAACGATGATAGAGCGTGAACTGTCGGCAGATGCCACAGTCCAGATGGTACCTATCCCCAATGACGGCAAGCAGTTAGTATTCCGCGACCGTCATTTCGTCTTCCATGGCTTCAATGAACCCGAAGCATTCTATCAGCCTGACTACAGTCAGCGTCAGCCAGAAGAGCATCCTGCCGACTACCGTCGTACGTTATATTGGAATCCCAATGCCGTGACTGACGAGGAGGGACGCTTCGTAGCTACCTTTTATAATAATAGTAAGGAAACGCGTATCCGACTGTCTGCCGCAGGTGTCACTGGTGACGGTCGCTTGCTACATAGTCGGTAATTAATGAAAAAATATCGATTTTATTTTGCTTTTTCTTCGATTTGAATTACCTTTGCAGTCAGATATTAAACGGTGATACTAAAACAAATGATGATAATCATAAAGTGATATGAAAAAGTTCGTACTATTTCTATTGTTAACGATGGGGGTGCTAACTGCTTCGGCACAGAACACAACACCATCACTGACGGTGTACAAAGAGTTCCAACCCGCCACCATCTATCTGGTAGACGGCAGACATCTGAAAGTGGGGTTTGCCAATATCTTCTTGAAGAACAGTTCACTACTCTACAAGAGTGGACAGGAGACCAAAGAGGCTAACCTGAAAACGCTAACCAAGGTCGATTTCAAGGATCGCACCTACTACCGTATCGACTCGGTACTGGCCTATCAGGTAGATACTGTCGACAACCAGCAGCTGTACTGTTCCCAGCGTATTGATTTCGCAGCCTGGAAACAACAGAAGATCAACAATTCAAATATCACCAATCTTGATTTCGGCGATTTGGTCAGCTATACAACTGTTAATCTGTCGGATGAACAAGACATCCACTTCCCGCTCATTAACCTCTATTACCTCAAACTCGGCGACAAGTATGTATTGGCCCATGAGCGCAATCTGAAACGTGTACTCAATAAGGAGAAGTACCGTATGATGCTATCTGCCATGAGTGAGCCGGGATTCAGCTGGACCAGTGAGGCGAGTCTGCTCAGACTACTGAAACTAATACAATAAGACAAATCATGATGAAAAGAATACTCTGCTGCTTATTGGCAGCAATCACACTGACAGCCTCAGCACAGGTTAAGGACCGCAGCGGTGTCAAGGATGTAAATCAAGTAATAGACAATACACCCGACAGCATTGCCAAGGCCATGACAGCGCGTCCGGTGCCAGGCTCCAGCCGACGTGGCAACAATCCCGTACTATTCCTCATTGGCAATTCCACCATGCGTACAGGTACACTGGGCAATGGCAATAACGGTCAATGGGGCTGGGGCTATTATGCCCACGAATACTTCGACCCCACCAAGATTACTGTCGAGAACCAGGCCTTGGGAGGCATGAGCAGCCGCACCTTTTATAATAAGCTTTGGACACCGATAAAAGAGGCTATCCGTCCAGGCGACTGGGTGATTATCTCCATTGGCCATAATGACAACGGACCTTACGATGAGGGTCGTGCCCGTGCCAGCATTCCCGGGGTAGGTAACGACACGCTACAAGTGACCATCAAGGAAACTGGCGAGAAAGAGACCGTCTACACTTATGGTAGTTATATGCGTAAGTATATTAACGATGTACGCGCGCAAGGCGGTCAGCCTATCCTGATGTCGCTGACGCCACGTAATGCGTACGATGAGAAAGGCAAGATAGTGCGCAAACCCCATACGCAGTGGCTCATGCAGGTGGCTGTCGAAGAAGGCGTACCTTTCGTTGATCTGAACGAGATTTCCGGTCAAAAGCTCGACACGTATGGCAAGTGGAAGACCGACTACCACTTCTTCCTCGACAAGATTCATACCAGCCGTTTCGGAGCCATGATGAATGCGCGCTCGGCTGCCGAAGGTCTATGGGCCAGTCACAATCCTGCATTGAATCCGCTGAAGGCCATGATGCGTAACGTTCAATTGCCCGCCTACAATCGCTCGGATAACAAGCCCATCGTTTTTATCACTGGCGACAGTACGGTGAAGAATACCGACAAAGACGAAGATGGCATGTGGGGCTGGGGGGCTGTCGCCAACACCATCTTCGACGAAGCTAAGATAGACATCGTCAATGCCGCTATGGCTGGTCGTAGTTGTCGCTCGTATCTGAACGAAGGGCGCTGGGAGAAAGTGTATAACTCATTAAAGCCAGGTGATTTCGTACTTATCCAGTTCGGCCATAACGACATCAGCCCTATCGACAAACCTAAATACCGTGGGGCCATCGCTACTGCCCGTGACACCTGCCACGTCTATCGCATGCAGGCTGCCAAGGAAGACCTGTCGAAGCAAAACGTGATTGACCAGAAGTTGAAGGCCAACACACAGGTGGGCTCATACGAGGTGGTCTACTCGTTTGGCTGGTATCTCAAGAAGTTTATCCAGGATGTTCGTGAGAAGGGAGCCACCCCCATCTTGGTATCGCTGACACCTCGTAACGAATGGCCCAATGGCAAGATTGAGCGACGTAACGACACATACGGCAAGTGGTATCGTGAGGTGGTCGAAGAGACAGGTGTCGAGTTCGTCGACCTCCATAACATTACCGCTGACTTTCTCGACAAGAAGTGTGGGAAGAAGGAAAAAGCCATGAAGTACTTCAACCACGACCACACTCATACGTCGCTCCTTGGTGCCAAGACCAATGCACAGAGCATTGCCAAGGGACTGCGGGATAACAAGAGTCCGCTGGCCAGCTATCTAAAGAAAATGAAATAATGAGAAATTGAGAAAATGAGAACTCCTACGATACAAACTAACTGCTATTACGAGATATTTATAATGAGAATGAGAACAAGAAAAGGAATGAGATGTGCAGTTCTCCTCATTCTCTCATTATCTCATTTTCTCAATTGTCACATTGTGGCGCAAACCTACCAAACGTTTCTACAACAGATGGAACGGTTGGATCGCGGTGTTGTGGCGCTACCCGCTCAGGATAAAGGTATCTTCGTCAGCTGGCGCCTGTTAGGCACTGACGAGAAAGGCACGACCTTCGACCTGCTTCGCGACGGCAAGACCATCGCAAAAGGCCTGACCATAACGAACTTTACAGACACCAAGGGTAGTTCGGCATCCCGATATTCCGTTGTCACACATCTTCCATCTGCCACCAGCCCTCTTACATCTGCCGAGATGACCGCTTGGCCCGACCTCTACCGTTCCATACCTCTCGATCGTCCCGAGGGAGGCACGACACCTGACGGGCGCCCCTATCAATACAGGCCCAACGACTGTTCGGTAGGCGACGTGGATGGTGACGGACAATACGAACTGTTCCTAAAATGGGACCCATCGAATGCCCACGACAATGCCCACGACGGCTATACGGGTGATGTCATCATCGACTGCCTGAAACTCGACGGCACAAAGCTCTGGCGTATCAACTTAGGGAAAAACATCCGTGCAGGTGCGCACTATACGCAGTTCATGGTCTACGACTTCGACCGTGACGGACATGCCGAACTCATCTGCAAGACAGCACCAGGTTCTATGGATGGCACAGGACGTTACGTCACGGAGGCTGCCGATGATGACGAGATAAGGAAAGACAACAATCAAGCCGACTATCGTAACGAGCGCGGACGCATCCTCTCTGGACCGGAATACCTCACCGTATTCAACGGGCAGACCGGTCGCGCCATACATACCATTTACTACCGACCCAACCGTGCCTTCGGCGTAGGTGGTGCACCCCTCTACGACAAAGAGGGCTGGGGCGACCGTAGCATGAATGGAAATCGTGGCGAGCGGTTCCTGGCCGGTGTGGCGTGGCTCAATGGGCCTGACAGCAAACCGTCGGCCATTATGTGCCGAGGCTACTACACGCCATCACATCTCTGGGCTGTCGACTTCGACGGACAGAAGCTTACCACCCGTTGGCTGCATGCCTCCACCACTCCTCACGACTACTATGTCATCGACCATCAAGGTCAACAGACGTGGTATCACGACCTGAAGGCAACAGCTTACGGTCAAGGCGCCCACAGCCTCAGCGTGGGTGATGTCGACGGTGACGGATGCGACGAGATCACCTATGGTTCAGCAGCCATCAATAACGATGGCACCCTACTTTACTCTACAGGGTTAGGGCACGGCGATGCCCTGCACTTGAGCGACCTCGACCCTGACCGTCCTGGTCTCGAGGTCTTTATGGTTCACGAGTCACGTCCCTACGGGGCCGACCTGCGCGACGCCCGTACTGGCGAGCGTCTGTGGTACGAGACGGCACGCGACGATACGGGGCGCGGTGTGGCTGCCGACATCGATGGTCAACATCGCGGCTTTGAGTTCTGGCATATCTTCAACCGTGCCGTACACGACATCAAAGGAAATGTCATCTCGAACAACCTGCCCAGCTGTAACTTCCGCATCTACTGGGACGGCGACCTACAGGATGAGTTGTTAGCCAACCGCGGACGTCCCTACTTCGGCTCGTTCGTCGAGAAGTGGGATGGTGAGAAAGCCGTGCCCCTACCCCTGAGTAACGGACAGCATATTGCCGACCTGGGACACTCCGCCTCATGCAACTGGACCAAAGCCACACCATGTCTGCAGGCCGACATCTTTGGCGACTGGCGTGAAGAAGTCATCCTTTGGGACGCAAGTGATGCTGCCCATCTGAACATCTTCACCACCAACATCCCCACGCCCTATGCCGTACCTACGCTGATGCATGACAACATCTACCGCCTCAGCATCTGTTGGCAGAATACGGCCTACAACCAGCCACCTCATCTGGGCTACTATCTCCCCGACTATGTATCCTTACAATCCACAAAATAACAACGCATGAAAGAGAAAATCAGTTGTATTGGTAAGAAAATCCTGTCAAAGCTATTGGTCCTATTAGGGTTCAGCACGACGTTTGTCTTCATGGCCTGCTACGGACCACGCCCCAACTATGCACCTGTCGACTTCGACGATACCGACAGCATATCGGAGGTGGACTCTGTCAGTGTTGACTCCACTGTCGCTGACACAGAAAAAAGCGAGTAATGAAGGTAGTACCACTGACCCTCCGTAAAAAGATAGGATTAGAGCTCTGGCGACAGCATGAGCGCATGACGGCTCGTGAGCACCCCCTACGCCAACTGTTCTGGGAGTGTACACTGCGCTGCAATCTGCACTGTCGCCATTGCGGCAGCGACTGTCGCGTGCAGGCAGCTACGCAAGATATGCCCCTCAGCGATTTCCTCCGCGTACTTGACAGCATTCGCGCCAAGACCAATCCCAGTCAGGTCTTCGTCATCCTCTCAGGTGGTGAACCCTTGATGCGTACCGATATCGTCGAGTGTGGTCAGGCCATTACCGGTAGAGGTTTCCCGTGGGGCATGGTGTCCAACGGCTTTGCACTCACCGCCGAACGCTTTCACCAGCTGCTACGGGCAGGCATGCGATCCATTACCATCAGCCTCGACGGTTTGACAGAAGAACACAACTGGATGCGTGGCCACCGCGAAAGTTTTCAGCGTGTCGACCAAGCCATCAGCCTGCTCGTCAGCACGCCATCACTTTCGGCAGACATCGTCACTTGCGTCCATCGTCGCAACTACCGCCAGCTGCCAGCACTCAAGGACTATCTTATCAGCAAGGGCATCAAACACTGGCGCCTGTTCACCGTATTCCCCGTAGGACGTGCCGCCAACGACCCTGAAATGCGTCTCACCGACGAAGAGTTCCGCGGCGTTTTCCAGTTCATCCGAGATACGCGCAAAGAGGGACGTATCCATGCCAACTACGGCTGCGAAGGGTTTCTTGGCAACTACGAAGGTGACGTTCGCGACCATCTCTTCAGCTGTCAGGCAGGCATCACCATAGGTTCTGTATTGGCAGATGGCTGCATATCGGCTTGTACCAGCATCCGTTCCAACTATCATCAAGGCAACATCTACCACGATGACTTTATGCAGGTGTGGGAACAGCATTTCCTACCCTATCGCGACCACGAATGGATGCGTACCGGTGACTGCGCCCAATGCCGTTACTTCCGCTTCTGCCAGGGCAACGGCATGCATCTGCGCGACGACAACGGCCAACTTCTGCTTTGTCACGTCAAGCGGCTAAACAATGGCTTGCGCTTGTCAACATAAAAGCGGCAAAGGAGCTCCTTTGCCGCTTTCTGTCGGGATGAGGCGCTAACTCCTGCTTATACCCGATTTTATCAGTTTTGACGAGAATGACTGCATTTCTCTGAAAATGAGATAGATAGCGATTTTCGAAAATCAAAGGCGGTAAACCCAAATCA
>JAEEGG010005457.1_pt1 | contig 30209 bp, 18 predicted proteins | sample 9134161 | NCBI WGS metagenome assembly JAEEGG01 (sample SAMN16246543, study PRJNA631951) | gut metagenome | biome: gut microbiome; feature: rumen; material: CR-attached | host: Bos | place: Iran: Karaj | collected 2018-10
CACCTTCCCCCTGTGGTACCTGCAGGAGGTAGAGGGTTACCGCACCGACGTGCGTGCCGTGAACCTGAGCTACTTGGCCACCGACTGGTACATCAGCCAGATGCAGCGTGCCGCCTACGAGTCGGCTCCGCTGCCCATGTCGGCAGGCAAGAGCACATACGCCTACGACGAGCGCCAGTTCTGCTACTTCATCCAGCCCGACGACACGCCCACCGAGGCGCTCAAGTCGCTGGCTTCGATCTATAGTGCCGACAGCAAGAACAACCCCTACGGCATCAACGAGATACGCTATCCCAAGATTTACATGAACGTGGATGCCGACCAGGCTATCAAGGCCGGAGTGGCACGCGAGGAAGACCGCGAGAAGATCCAGGAGTCCATCAATCTGGACCTGCAGCGCATGGGCAGCGGCATGACCGCCAGCCAGCTGATGTCGCTCGACATCATCGCCAACAGCATCGCCCAGGGTTGGAACCGTCCCTGCTACTTCGCCATGACGGTGCCCAACAGCTATTATCTGGGTCTGGATCCCTATCTGCGTTCGACCGGTATGGTCTATCAGGTAACGCCTATCGTCAGCGACACCGATCGCGGCGAGTTTGCGGTTTCGACCGATGTCATGTATGGCAACGTGGTGAACAAGTTCCTGTGGGGCGGCCTCGACACCGCCAAGCCGGGCGACATCTATCTCGACGAGACCGTGAGCCGCATGGTGACCACCACGCGCAGCGCCCTGATTGACCTGGCCAGCGCCCTGAGCAACGAGGGAACAATGGCCCGTGAGGGTACCATCAACATCCCCGCCGGCATGACGAGCGATGAGTATGCTGCCGACCGCTACAAGAAGGCCCGCACCATCCTCGACCTGATGATGGAGAAACTGCCCACCAGCATCTGCCCGTTTGTAATACAGATGGGCGAGCAGGTTGCCAACGTTTATTACAACCTGGGCAAGGTCAGCAGCGACAGCACCCTGGTGGATAAGGCCAACAAGATCCTGGAAGATGAGGTTCTGCGCTTTGGCAGCTACCTGCGATTCTACCAGTCGCTGGATGCAGGGCAGTATTCCCGCCTTACCAATACCGACAAGTTCATCGACCAGCAGTACATGCTTTTCATGCTCCAGGACTACTACAGGCAGGCAGGTGAGTCGAAGTACACCAAGCTCATGGACAAGCTGGCCGCCAACGGCGTGAATGTGGAGCGCCTGCAGGCTTACCAGAAGTCCTACGACCAGGCCATGCTGCGTCAGCAGCAAGCCCAGGCCGCCGAGGACGAGGAATCCTCCATCAGCCTGGAGGAAGCACTGGGTAACTGATGTTCAATCTGGCACAATGTTAGTTGAACGTCCGCCCCTCATCTATCGAATGATATTCCCCGAGACCGTGTGGCGCATACACAAGCGCGACCACACGGTCTATTTGACCTTTGACGACGGGCCCATCCCCGAGGTAACGCCATGGGTGCTCGACACACTCGACCGCTACGGCATCAAGGCCACCTTCTTTATGGTGGGCGAGAACGTGGAGCGCCATCCCGAACTGCTCGAGGAGGTGCGACGCCGTGGCCACAGCGTGGGCAACCACACGATGAGCCATCTGCAAGGGGCCCACGTGGGCACCAAGCACTACCTGCACAACGTGTTCAGGGCCAATGAGTTAATCGGTTCGACACTGTTCCGTCCGCCTCACGGCCTGCTGCGCTGGGGACAATCACGGGTGCTGCGCTCGCGTTTCGCCATCATCATGTATGACCTGGTAACGCGCGACTACAGCCGCAAACTCTCGGGCGAACAGGTGCTGAACAACGTCAAGCGCTATGCCCGCAACGGCTCGATTATCGTGTTCCACGACTCGTTAAAGGCCGAAAAGAACATGAAATATGCCCTGCCGCGCGCCATCGAATGGCTGCAAAGCAAAGGCTATAAATTCGATGCCATCCCCGAACTGTGACATACCGTCGATGATCAAATCCCAGGCTGCGAGCCTGGGATTTGACGCTTGTGGCTTTGCTGCCGCCACCCCCGTCGATGACGAGGCGGTGGCACGCTACGACCGCTGGGTCGAACAGGGCCATCACGGCTGCATGCAGTGGGCAGCGGGCCATCGCGACCTGCGCCGCGACCCGTCGATGCTGCTCGAGGGTGCCAGGACGGTCATCTCGCTGGCATTGAACTACTATCCGGCCCGGTTTCAGCCGTCAAATGCGTTGCGTGTCGCCTATTATGCCTACGGCCGCGATTATCATGAGGTCATGCGGGAGAAATTGACCAAAATGGCCCATTTCATCGAGGAAATCACCCATTGCACGACCCGCCCGTGCGTGGATTCGGCCCCCATTCGCGAGCGCTATTGGGCACAGCGGGCAGGCCTCGGCTTCGTGGGCCACAACAACTGCCTCATCCTGCCCGGCAAGGGGTCTTTCTTCTTCCTGGGAGAGATTGTCACAACGGCCCAGCTGCCGCCCGACGAGCCCTGCACGATGACCTGCGGCAACTGCGGCAAGTGTGTTAAGGCGTGTCCGTCAGGAGCCCTGAATGCTCAAGGGGCGGTCGATGCCTCGCGCTGTCTGTCGTGCCTGCTCATCGAGAACCACGACGAGCAGTTGCCCGAGTGGGTGGGTGACGTCGTCGGCAACCGGGTGGTGGGCTGCGACGAGTGCCAGCTGTGCTGTCCCCACAATGCCCATGCCGTTGCAACCACAATCGAGGATTTTGCCCCGACCCCGGCGGTGATGACGCTCACGCGCGAGCGCATCGAGGCGATGGCCTCGGGCGAGTTCAAGCGCACCTTTGCCCACAGCGCCATTTCCCGCCTGCGTTACAAGACCCTGCGCCGCAACGCATCCCTTCATGACAAAAACAAGTAATCGGGCATTATCAGGTATTTATTCCATTTGATTGTTATACTTTTGCAGTCCAGGATAAACATTGAAACATCATTGAATATGAAAAAGAGTTTTATTAGCACAGTTGTGCTTGCAGTTATGTTGTGTGCGCTGACCGTTTTCACGTCATGCGGCAACAAGAGTACCGAGAATGCCGTGACTGCGGCACCGACATCAGAACAGTTTGAGCCTGACGCCAGGTTCGCATCGATTGACACCCTGGTTGATGTCATGACCGAAAGCCTGTCTGTCCACTCGACCGATGAGTTGGTGGCGCATTTCGATACCCAAGCGGCCGCTATCAAGTCCTATTGGTATCTGAACCACAAGGGGGGTGATGAAAGCCGCATCGACGAGGACGTTTGCGATGACTTGAAGGCGCTGGCCGACAGCCTGTCGGGCGGTAGCACGGTGGACATGGAGCAAAGCAACGAAATCACCTGTGCAATAGCAAGATACCTCACGGCCAAAGAATACTGCAACAATCACGTCAAAGATTCACTCTACCAGGCCGAGATGCACGACTGGCTCCTGCTGGAAGATGAGCTGCAGGCTTTTTACACCGATTTGGCCCAACTGGCCAACTGGGGCGGCACCATCTCGAGGGTTACTGGCAGCGGTGCGCTGTCATTTCTGGCTAAAGTCCGTCAAGAAGACTATAGCAAACTTAAGAAAGGCAGCGATTTTGCGGACGAAGAAGATATGACCACCGAAGAGGCCCGTACCAATCTGATTCAGGAATTGGAAGATGCCAAGAGCCTGGAGGATGAAATGGGCGCTGGAGACGATTTCAATAAAACGCTCGAGAGCATGCGTTTACATGCCGACAAGGTGGTCGAGTTGCTGGACAAGTGGCTCGCATCTCGCGCACAATTGTGTGAGGCAGAAGACATTCCCACAAAACACAACGCCCATTTGGTAGCCAAGCTGGGCCAGCGCATCATGGAACTCATCGAGGGATAATCAAGAGTGAGGAGTTAGAAGTGAGGAGTTAGAAGTGAGAAGTTAGGAGTTCGCTAACAACTAGAAACCAGAAATTATGATTACTTTTATCATCAGTCTTGTGGCCCTGGTATTGGGCTATCTGGTATATGGAGCCATCGTGGAGCGCGTGATGCGCCCCGATGACCGCGAGACGCCGGCCTTGCGCCTTGCCGATGGCGTGGACTATGTGGCGCTGCCCACATGGAAGGTGTTTATGATCCAGTTCCTGAATATCGCGGGTACGGGTCCCATCTTCGGTGCCATTATGGGCATGTGGTTCGGCCCCGCCAGCTACCTGTGGATTGTGCTGGGCTGTATCTTTGCCGGCGCGGTGCATGACTTCATGAGCGGTATGCTGTCGTTGCGTCACGACGGTGCCAACCTGCCTACGCTCATCGGCCAGTACCTGGGCGGTGGCGCACGCAACGTAATGCTCGTGTTTACCGTGTTGCTGTTGATGATGGTGGGTGCCGTGTTTGTTTATAGTCCAGCCATGATCCTGGCCAACATGAGCGGTGGCGACAGTACCACCATCTGGTGGATTGTAGCCATTTTTGCCTACTACGTGATTGCCACGTTGCTGCCCATCGACAAAATCATCGGCCGTGTCTATCCCTTGTTTGCCATCGCCCTGCTGGTGATGGCTGCGGGACTGCTGGTGGGCCTGTTGGTCAAGATGCCGCACCTGCCCGAACTGTGGAACATGGGTGACATGTCGCAATGGACCGGCAGTCAGGTTGTTGACGGCAAGGACACGCTGGGTATCAGCGCCTTCTTGAGCAAGAATTCCCTCTTCCCTTGCATGTTCATTACCATCGCTTGTGGAGCCATCAGCGGTTTCCATGCCACACAAAGCCCCCTGATGGCCCGCTGCCTCAAGAGTGAGCGCCTGGCCAGGCCCGTATTCTACGGTGCGATGATTACCGAGGGTGCCGTGGCTCTCATCTGGGCAACCGTATCGTCCTATTTCTTCTATTACGGCGGCTGGAAAGAGATTGTCAGTCCCGAGGTGGTCAATGACTTCATGGCACAGGTACAACTGGCCGACGGCAAGACCTTGATCCAGTACTTCACCGCACCCGAGGTAGTCAACCTGGTGTGCAGCGGCTGGCTGGGCGTCGTGGGTGGCACGCTGGCCGTACTGGGCGTTGTGGCCGCTCCCATCACGAGTGGCGACACGGCCTTTCGCAGTGCGCGACTCATCATTGCCGAGGCATTGCACTTTGAGCAAAAGAGCATGGTGCGCCGCCTGACAATCAGCGTTCCCCTGTTTGTGGCCTCACTGCTGCTGCTCATCTGGCAAATGGAGAACCCCAACGGCTTTAACGTGCTGTGGCAATACTTCGGCTGGTCTAACCAGACGCTGTCGGTATTCACGTTATGGATGATTACCGTGTATCTGGCCCACAACCGCAAGCCATACATCATCACGTTGATTCCTGCCATCCTGATGACGACAGTGTGCACTACCTTCCTGGTGGTGTCGCCCCAGGCATTCGGTCTCAAGGAACTGCTGCCCTGGACCGTCATCGCCGTCATTGCGGTAGCTGTCGTGTGGTTTGCCCTCTGGCTCCATAAGGACCGCGCCACCAGCAAGCTGTAAACAGTCCATAAAACGTGAAACAGATTTACATCAAGCCATCAGGGGCAAAACTCCCTGGTGGCTTTTTGGGTAATTAAAAACTTTATACTACCTTTGTAGGTTACAACGATAAAACCTCTAACGACGATGGCAAAACAGGGACTTACACTCGAGCAGAAGCAGACGCAGCGGTTGGCATTGGAGCAACAGCGCCTGCTGGGACTCATCTTGGAGAAAAACGATGCCGAGATGGCCGAATTTATCGACAACAAGGTCAATGAGATTCAGGCTCTTGAAAAAAAGTCGGACGATGACAACGACGAGTACGGCAATGGCAACGACAACGGTGACCGCCAGTCGGCCGACCGCGACCGTGAGGGCGGTGACACCACCCCCAGCGGTGAAGTGAACAGCGACGGCGACGATGACACGGCGGCCTGGTACCGCTATTTTGCCAACAATCGCAGCCGCGACGACGAGTACTATGCTCCTGTTGCCGTGAGCGAGAAGACCCTGCAAGAATATCTTGCCGAACAACTGGGCGAGCTGGAACTGGACGAGACCCAGCAGATCATCGCCCACGCCATCGTGGGCAACCTGGAAGATGACGGCTACCTGCGCCGCACGGTCAGCGAGATCGCCGACGACGTGACGTTCAACGACGGCTATGTAGTCGATGCCAAGCAAGTCGAGGAGATGCTGAAGGTCATCCAGACGCTTGACCCGCCCGGCATCGCTGCACGCGACCTGAGGGAGTGCATCCTGTTGCAGCTGCGTCGCAAGCCCAAGAGCGAGGATGTGGACCTGGCCATCGAAATGGTAGATAAATATTTTGATGATTTTGCCGCCATGCGTTTCGACACCCTGGCCCGCAAGATGGGCGTGCCCAGCGAGCGGCTCGAGGAGGTGTTCAAGCACCAGATCAGACGCGGTCTGAACCCCTATCCCGGAAGCGCTTTCGGCTCACGGTCGGACAGCAGCCAGCAGGTGACACCCGATTTTGATGTGGAACTCGAGGAGGAAACGGGCCGCTTGACGGTGACGCTGCGCAACAATATTCCCGCACTGCAGATCAGCGAGAGCTACGTCCTGATGAACGACCGCTACAAGAGTGCCGCAACACTGAGCGTCAAAGAAAACAAGGAGAAGAAGCAGATTCAGGACGCCTACCAGCGCGCCAGCATGTTCATCGAGGTGCTCAAGCAGCGCCAGGAGACCCTGTTCAACACGATGAGCGCCATTGTCAAGTGCCAGCGCGAATACTTCCTGCATGGCGACGAGCGCGACCTCAAGCCCCTGGGCCAGCAGCAGATTGCCGACATGATCGGCAAGGACGTGTCGGTCGTTTCGCGAGCCGTGAGCAACAAATATGTGCAGCTGCCATGGGGCGTGAAAAGCCTCAAGTCCTTCTTCAGCGAGGACATCAACGGCTCGTCAAGGCACGAGGTGTATGACGACTTGAAGAAACTCGTCGACGGCGAGGACAAGAAACACCCATTGAGCGACGATGCCCTGTGCGACAAACTCAAGGAAATGGGCTACAAACTCGAGCGCCGCACCGTGGCCAAGTACCGCGATGCCCTCAAGATTCCCAGCAGCACCATTCGCCGCAAGATGGCCCGATAAATATATAGTTTCCAGTTGCTTAAAGCTGATATCAACCACAAACTAACAACTAAGGACTAAAAACTAGAAACTAGGGACTAGAAACTAGAAACTAAGAACTAGAAACTAAAAACCAAAATGAACAGATACTCTGTCAACAAGCTCATTGCGGGTGTCGCACGATTCATGTCCACGGCACTGACCCCGCTGCTGATGCCCACCTACGGCATATTCCTGATATTGTGGGTGTCGGTGCTTTGCCTGTTGCCCTATGGCAGCCGGGTGGCCGTGCTGCTCGTGTGTATGGGCATCACCTGCATCGTGCCTCTCATCTTCCTGAGTGTGCTGCGTCACTTCAACCTCATCAAGGACCTGCACGTCAACGTGCGCGAGCAGCGGCTCTTCCCTTACCTGTTCACCGCCTTGTGCTACGGCGTCGCCGCCTATTATCTATATTCCTCCTGCCATGCGCCGCAATGGTGCGTGATGTTCATGGTGGGCTCGGCCATTACGGTGATTCTGATGGCGCTGATTAACCTCAAGTGGAAAGTGAGTGCCCACATGGCGGGCATTGGAGGAGTAATCGGCTTGATTTACCAGATACATGTGCAGGGCCTGAGCGCATTCGACCTGTTGTGGCTGTTATGCCTCAGCATCATTGTGGCAGGTTTGCTGGGTTCGTCACGCCTGATACTCAAGCGCCACGACATTTGGCAGGTGCTGGTAGGCGCCGTGGTGGGTTTCCTGTGCGTGTCACTGACCATGCGTCTGCTCGGTTAACAGCGGATGCCAATAAAAACTAAAAACTTAGAACTAAAAACTTAAAACCAAAATATGCCTTTCAACTATAAACGCCGTGCAACCGTCAGTGTCAACGTGGGCGGCATCGCCATGGGTAGCGACTGGCCCATCCGCGTCCAGTCGATGACCAACACGTCCACCGATGATATCGAAGCCAGTACGGCCCAATGTCAACGCATTGCCTATGCCGGCGCTGACTATGTGCGCCTGACGGCGCAGGGAGTGAAACAGGCCAACAGCATCGGCGAGATATCGCAAGTGCTGCGTGCCCACAACTGCGACATTCCACTCATTGCCGACATCCACTTCAACCCGCAGGCAGCCCTGGCTGCCGCCGCGGTGTGCGAGGGTGTGCGCATCAATCCGGGCAACTTTGTGGATCCGGCACGCACGTTCAAGCAACTGGAATACACAGCCGAAGAATATGACGCCGAACTGGCACGCATCCGCGAGGCCCTGCTGCCCTTCATCGCGGTGTGCCGCGAGCACCACACGGCGGTGCGCCTGGGTGTGAACCACGGCTCGCTGAGCGACCGCATCATGAGCCGCTATGGCAACACCGCGGCAGGCATGGTCGAGAGCGTGATGGAGTTCCTGCGCGTGTTTGTTCAGGAGAAGTTCATGGACGTGGTCATCTCGATGAAAGCCTCTAACGTAGTCGTTATGGTCGAGGCCGTGCGACGTCTGGTGGATGCCATGGACCGCGAGGACATGCATTTCCCGCTCCATCTGGGCGTGACCGAAGCCGGCTTTGGCGAGGACGGACGCGTCAAGAGCGCTGTGGGAATCGGCGCACTCATGGCCCAGGGACTGGGCGACACCATCAGGGTATCGCTCAGCGAGGAACCTGAACTGGAGGTGCCCGTTGCAAATAAACTGGTTGACTATATCGCTCAGCGCCAGGGACATCCCACTATCGAGGGGGATTACTGCGAGGGCTATGATCCCTTGTGCCCCGAGCGCAGGGCCACGGCCACAGTCTATGACCGCATTGGCGGCAACAAGCAGCCCGTGGTCATCGCCACCTACCGTCCTGATGAATTGAGGGACGCCACGCTTCAACCCGACATCTATTACAGCGCCGACGGGCTCATCGACGGCATGCACCGTTTCCTGGTGCCGTTCGGCTGCTGGAACGGGGAGCGCAACGCTTATCCGCTGCTCACGCTGGGCGAGTGGGAGCGCTGCCCCACCACACCGATGCGGTTCCTGCAACTGCCGGCCACCACACCGGTGCAACGGCTTGAATTCCTGCGCGGGCGCAGTGATACCGTGTTGGTGATTACTCCAGTGGGCATAAACATTCCCGGCGAGCAGCAGGCGTTGATCCATGCGCTCGACAAGGCGGGCGTGAACTGTCCTGTCGTGCTGCGCAACACCTACCCCGACAGCTCCGACGAGTGGCTGCAGGTCAAGGCCGGTGCCGACCTGGGCGCGGTATTGCTCAACGGCAGGGCCGACGGTGTGTGGCTTGAAGCCCCCAACTGCCACAGCAGCGGCGAGGTGGTGCGTTATGCCTTTGCCATCCTGCAAGCCGCCCGTCAACGCATCAGCAAGACGGAATTCATCTCTTGCCCCGGCTGCGGCAGGACCATGTTTGACCTGCAGACGACCGTGCAGCGCGTACAGCAGGCGACGGCCCACCTGACCCACCTCAAAATCGGCGTCATGGGCTGTATCGTCAACGGACCCGGTGAGATGGCCGATGCCGACTACGGTTACGTTGGTGCCGCGGCAGGCCGCATCAGCCTGTACCAGGGCAAAGAATGTATCGAGATGAACATCCCCGAGGACGAAGCCATCGACCGCCTGGTCGCCCTCATCAAGCAGCACGGCGACTGGGTTGACCCTTGATGCGGTCCTCAATATTTATCTGAAAGATGAACAAATTCAATTTCATATCATTGCTGCTGTTGCTGACTGCCTTGCTGGCCTCGTGCAGCAGCGACAAGTTCAAGATTGACGGCAATATCGACAACCTCAAGGCCGGGGTTGTAAGGGTAATCTTCATGGGCGACTCGGGCATAGTCGACGAGGAGACGATCGTGGACAATAAAGGGCATTTTACCTTCAAGGGTTCATCGTCGGTGCCTGTGATTGTCAGCGTGATCAAGCAGCGTGGCGAGGCACTGGCCACCCTGGTGGCAATCAATGGTGACCACCTCAAGATCAAAGGTGACGCCGACAAACCCTCAGACATCAAAACGAGCGGCAACCGCCTCAACAAGGAGTGGCAGCTCTTTCGTGACGAGCACGCCGCCTTCTATGCCGACCCCAATCCCAGCCGCCTCGACGCCGCTATCGAGAAATATGTGCGCGAACATCCCGCCGACATGCTCTCGACGGTGCTGCTGATGGCTGACTACAGCGATTACAGCGACTATGACAAGATTGAAAAAATGCTCAAGGGCATCGACGTCGAGGCGCGTCCCGAGTCATTGACCCAAACGTTCAAGAACGACCCCAACGCCCGCAAGAGGAACCTATTGCCGCGCTTGATGACCCTGACCCTGTGGAAACACGGCGGCAACTTTGACGAAATCAAATTGACCGGCCACACCTCGTTCATCAGCTTCTGGGCCAGCCCTCAAAAGGACCGCATGTCGCTGATTAACAAGTTAAAGACGCTGGATGCCAAGATTCATGTCATTGACGTCATGGCCGAGAGCGACACCCTGCGCTGGCACCAGACCATCGCAGCCGACCCCGAGGGTTGGCGGCACTATTGGGCGCCCGGGGGTCCCATGGAGCAGGGCATACAGTTGTTGGGGTTCACTTCCCTACCCTGGTTTGCTGTCACCGACAGCACCGGCCTGGTCACCTATTCCGGTCCCGATATCACCGCTGCACTCAAGACCGCACAACCGTAAACCTCATCCGATTACGGTGGGCTTCGTGTCCGGGAGGTGGGTGCTGAGGATGCGCAGTGGCTTGGGATAGAGATTATTGGCGCGGTTGCCCAGATTGTTGGCAAAGCCCAGCACAGCGCTATTGTGGGCTATGAGGACGTAGCCGCGCGCGGCATCGACCGTGATAGACTCGCCACGCAGGTAGCGCAGGGCCGTCGGATAATCGACCTCGCAGACGGGAAAAGCGCCGGCCGACCGGGCCACCGACATGGCCAGGGCATGGTGAGGCACCGATTTGCGGCCCACGACGGCTGCCAGTTCCACACCGGCATGCAACACGTTGAGCGAGGCGCGCAAGGCGGCCACCTGACGACTGATGTCACGCGGAACAGCGACATAGACATCGTCCTGCAGGTCTATCACATAATCATCGGGCGATTTGAGCCAGTTTTTGCCGATTTCATCGGCTTTTTTTGTGTTTTTCTCCTTGATGCGGATGTCCTGGCAAAGGGCATCGCCATCCTTGCGGAAGACGGCCATGAACAGTCCCTCTCCGTCCACACGATGAGGCATAAAGCGGTAGCAGGGGCAGTCGCTGTCAATGGCGGGATGGATGTTCCATGACGGCTCGACGGGCACCTCAAGCGGTGTGGCCCCGAGCTGCCGGATGAAATCGGCCATTTCCTCGTTCTCCTGACGGTTATAGGTGCAGGTGCTGTAGATGAGCAGACCACCGGGACGCAGGGCAGGCCACACGTCGGTGAGGATCTCGCGCTGGCGCTGGGCACACTGGGTGACCAGTTCGGGCGACCACTGGGCGACGGCTTCGTCGTCTTTGCGCATCATGCCTTCGCCACTGCACGGCACATCGGTAGCGATGACGTCAAAGAAATGGGCCAGTTTACCCACCCGGGCGGGAGCATTGCTCGTCACCACGCAGCGGGGATTGCCCCAGCGGATGACATTGTCGGTGAGCACACGGGCACGAGGCGGCACAATCTCGTTGGCCACGACCAACGAGCGCTGCGGCAAAGCCTGCATCGCCGCGGTCGTCTTGCCACCGGGGGCGGCACACAGGTCCAGATAGCGCACCGGCTCGTGAACAAAATGCCTGATGACATGGGCAATGAACATCGACGAAGCATCCTGCACGTAGTAACGTCCGGCATGCCAGTCGGGGTCAAACGTGAACGCTGGGCGGTCATCGAGATAGAAGCCCTGGTCACACCAAGGCACACGGCGCGCCCCGTCGGGCACCCCCACCCCACGCGCATCGTTGACACGCACGGCAACGCTGGGCTCACTCGTTGTGATGGCGTCGGCCAATGCCTGCCACTCGTCGGGCAACAGGCCGCGTAATTGCTCTATAAATCCCTCATGTAGATTCATCACCGCAAAATTAGCACAATTGCCGCAAACCCGCCACATCCCGCCCCCGATAAATCGATTTTTGTCCAAATCCATACTTTTTGCCCCACATTTGGACAAAAATCCTTGTTTCCGTTATTCTTGAAACAGCATGTACTTCCCAACGGATAACTACTAAAACCAATAGGGTTGTAATTAGTGTTTTTTAAGGTTTAAAGGCTTTGGTACGTGAGCATTTTTTTGTAATTTTGTACGTTTTTAGACAGCCCCTATCTAAGAGGGTATAAATGCGAAATAAACTACATTTTTATGTCAGAAGAAGAAAAATATATCGAAGAACAGGAAGAGAAGAATTATTCAGCGTCCAACATCCAGGTGCTGGAGGGCCTTGAGGCCGTGCGCAAGCGTCCGGCGATGTATATCGGCGACACGCACATCAAGGGTCTGCACCACCTCGTGAGCGAGGTCGTGGACAACTCCATCGACGAGGCTCTGGCGGGTTTCTGCAACCGCATCGACGTCTTCATCGGCGAGGACAACAGCATCACCGTTCGCGATAACGGCCGCGGTATTCCCGTCGATGAGCACGAGAAGCTGCACAAGTCGGCCCTCGAGGTCGTGATGACGGTGCTGCATGCCGGCGGTAAGTTCGACAAGGGCTCCTACAAGGTGTCTGGCGGTCTGCACGGTGTGGGTGTGAGCTGCGTGAACGCCTTGAGCGACTACCTGCGCGCCGAGGTGCGCCGCGGTGGCAAGGTCTATATGCAGGAATACAGCCTGGGCAAGCCGACGAGCGAAGTCAAGATCATTGGCGACTGCAAGGAGGAGGAACACGGCACGACCATTATCTTCCACCCCGATGCCAACATCTTCTCGACCACGGTCTACGAGTTCGACATCCTGTCAAAGCGTCTGCGTGACCTGGCCTACCTGAATGCCGGCGTGACACTGTCAATCACCGACTTGCGTACCAAGGACGATAACGGCAACTGCCACAGCGAGACCTATTACAGCGAGACGGGTCTTGACGAGTTCGTGCGCTATATCGACGGCAACAAGGAGGCGCTCATCCAGGACGTCATCCACATCAAGAGCAAGAAGGGCGACATCCCCGTTGAGGTCGCCATGACCTATAACACGTCGTTCAACGAGAACATCTACTCGTTTGTCAACAACATCAACACCATCGAGGGCGGTACCCACCTGACGGGCTTCCGCCGCGGTCTGGGTTCGACCCTGAAGAAGTATGCCGAGGACAACAAGATGCTCGAGAAGGCCAAGGTAGAAATCAAACCCGAGGACTTCCGCGAGGGCCTCACCGCCATCATCTCGGTCAAGGTACTGGAGCCCCAGTTCGAGGGACAGACCAAGACCAAGCTGGGCAACACCGAGGTAATCGGCGCCGTCGAGACCTCGGTTCGCGATGCCCTGAACACCTATCTTGAGGAGCATCCCAACCAGGCCAAGACCGTCATCGAGAAGGTCATCCTCGCCGCACAGGCACGCCATGCCGCACAGAACGCCCGCCTGAAGGTGCAGCGCAAGTCGCCGCTCGCCGGCGGTGGCCTGCCCGGCAAACTGGCCGACTGTTCGTCGAAGGATCCCGCCGAGAGCGAGCTCTTCCTCGTCGAGGGTGACTCGGCAGGCGGCAGCGCCAAGCAGGGCCGTGACCGCAAGTTCCAGGCTATCCTGCCCCTGCGCGGTAAAATCCTCAATGTCGAGAAGGCAATGGACCACAAGGTGTTTGAGAGCGACTCGATCGTTACCATCTTCCGTGCCCTGGGCGTGACCATCGGCACCGAGGAGGACCCCAAGGAGGCCAACCTGAGCAAGCTGCGCTACCACCGCATCATCATCATGACCGATGCCGACGTCGATGGCGCGCACATCGACACCCTGCTGATGACCTTCTTCTTCCGCCGCATGCGACCCATCATCGAGAACGGCTACCTCTACATCGCCACCCCGCCCCTGTACCGCGCCCGCACCAAGAAGGGCCAGCGCGAGGAGTACTGCTGGGATGAGACACAGCTGCGCAAGTTCATCGACGAGTATGCCGGCGGTAACGAGGACGGCGTGACCGTTCAGCGATTCAAAGGTTTGGGTGAGATGAACCCCGAGCAGCTGTGGGAGACCACCATGGATCCCAACAACCGCCTGCTCAAGCGCGTCAACATCAGCGACGCCGCCGAGGCCGACCGCATCTTCTCTATGCTCATGGGCGAAGACGTCGATCCCCGCCGCAAGTTCATCGAGGAGAACGCCACCTACGCCACCATCGACACGTAATTCTTTAATTGCCAGTGCTGGCAATTAAAGAAGTTTAGAGTTTAGGGTTTAGCGTTTAGAGAGATTTAGACGAGCCTTTGGCTCCGTGGGGCGTAATTCCCACGACGATATATACATCTACAACAACCCCTGGCACCGCCAAGCAGTGTCAGGGGTATTTTTATTGTGAATAATTGCCAATAACAGTTGCCTGACTATTTCTATCATCATTTTAACGTGAACTTGACAGAAATAAAACGTTGGTAATCAACGGATAATAAATGTAGAGACGCAAAATCTTGCGTCTCTGGGTAGGCATGATAGTATCTTTCCACGATTGGGAGACGCAAAATTTTGCGTCTCTACTTGTCTTGTTGAAGTTAAGTCGTTGATAATTAGGGCTTATCCTCGTGTTCGCAGCTGATTACCACATGTGGATGCGTGATAATAATATTACTTTAGTCCTTGGACCTTAGTTTTGGGTTGCGGTAACTTATTCCTCGATATGGCCGAATTGCTCATTCCACGGGGAGCGGCCTTGATAGGCCGAGATGGACGTCGAGGGAACGTGGAGGGTGCGGTCGCTGTAGTCGCCCGATGGCAACATGAAGGTGTCAGGCGATGTGGCGACCAGTGCAGGATCGACAATACCACACACGACGTCTTTCAGACCCGTGCAGTTGTTGAAGGCCTTGCGTCCGATGGACTTCACGGCACCAGGAATGGATATTGAGTTGAGAAAAACACATCCGTCAAAGGCGGCATAACCGATGGCCGTAACCGAAGCCGGGATGACGGTGTTGCGGCAGCCGGCAATCAGTGTGCCCGTGGCCGTCTCGATAATGGCGTTACAGCCCTGGCGTGAATCGTAATGGAGATTACCGCCTGCAACCGTCACACTAGCGAGCGACGGGCACTCCCTAAATGCCGAGCTTCCAATCGAGTTGACTGACTTTGGGATGTTGATAGCGGTCAACGAAAAGCAACCGCGGAAGGCCGCCGTTCCGATGGACCGTACGGTCTGGGGTATATTGATGGCCTTGAGCATGGTACAGCCATAGAACTCGAAGTCGCCTATCGAGGAGACAGATTTGGGGAGGCTGATGCTCTCCAGTGAGCTACATCCGCCAAAGGCCGCCTGGCCCAGTGAACTGACCGAGTTGGGTATCTCCAGGGTTCTAAGGGCCGAGCATCCGCTAAATGCCGCGTCACCGATATGCGTCACCGAGGCGGGGATGTTGATGCTGGAGAGGGAAGTGCATTCTGCGAACGCATAGTTGCCGATTGCTGTGACCGATTTGGGAATGCTGAGCGAAGTGAGCATAAAACATCCGCTGAAGGCGTTGTCACCAATCGAGGTGACCGTTGCGGGAATGACGGTGTTCATGCAACCGGCCAGCAGTGTGCCCGTTGCTGTCTCAATGATGGCGTTGCAACTGTCACTAGAGTTATAGCAGGGATTACTGCTGGCCACGCTCATGCTGTTGATTGCCGGGCAATGCTCGAATGCAAATGCGCCAATAGACTGTACCGTGGCAGGGATTTCCACACGGTTGAGTGCTTTACAGTCAAAGAATGCCGAAGCGCCGATACTGTTGAGACCCATGGGGAAGGTGACGCTGCGCAGTTGGGTACATCCCCTGAAGGCATAGTCGCCCACCGAGTCCACACCGTCGGGGATATCGATGCTGGCGAGCGTTGAGCATCCCGAGAAAGCGTAGTCGCCAACTGCCTTGACAGAGGAAGGAATGACCGTATTGCGGCAACCTGCTATCAGTGTGTTCTCGCGGGTCTCAATAATGGCGTTGCACTCGTCACGTGAATCATACCGCGGGTTGTTGCTCGCCACACTCATGCTAGTGAGCGATGGGCAGTATTCAAAGGCAGTGTCACCGATGCTCCTGACACTGCCGGGGATGTGTATTCCCTGGAGTGACGAGCAGCCATAAAAAGCCTGGTAACCGATAACCTTGACCGAATTGGGGATATTCACACCGATGAGTGACGAGCAGCGGTAAAAGGCCTCAAAGCCTATCTTGCTCACAGAATTGGGGATATAAATGCTGGTTAGGCCTGTGCAGCAGTAGAAAGCCCAATCGCCGATGGCGGTCACACTGACGGGAATGACGGAGTTCTGGCATCCGACAATCAACGTCCTGCTTGCCGTTTCGATGATGGCATTGCAACTGTCGCGGGAATCATAGACGGGGTTGCCATCATCCACGGTGATGGATGTGAGCGAAGTACAGTTGCTAAACGATACACTGCCGATACTCGTCACTGCACTCGGGATATGGACGCTGATAATTGATGTGCACCCCGAGAACGCGAACGAGCTGATTGTCGTGACAGCATCCGAAATCTCCGGTTCAGTAACTTCCATCCCCTTCAAAAACAAGCGGTGAGCATGATAACAGGGATTGGCCGACTCCGATTCGAAGTCGATGCCGCACCAGCGGTCCAGATCGCTGATTTCCACGCTGTCAAGTGCCGTGCACCCTGCAAAGGCGTGTTCCCCGATTGCTGTAACAGTGCGTGGAATCGTGACGCTGGTGAGGGCAGAGCAGTTGCGAAATGCCGCACGGTCGATGGCAACAACCGGGAAAACGCTATCATTGTGGCAGATAGAGTCTGGGATGGCCACATCGCCGTAATAGGGATAGGTGCCGCTGGTGACGATGGCATGGCCATCAATGATGTGATAGTAAATGTTGCCGACTTCCAGATTTTGCCCAGTGATGGAGGTAGGCAGCAGGATGGTCAGCAGCAGGATGGCGTTTTTGATGAACGGTTTCATGATGATGCTGGTCGATATAACGTGAGTCCGACAACTGGGTTTCGTCGAACTCACGCCACTTTAATATCTAAGGGTTGATGTAGAATTACTTGGGGTCTTGAGGTTGGGGTTTGCCCTGGAGTTTGAAGGAGATGGGGATGGTGTACCATACTGCTACGGGTTTGCCGTCTTGGCGGCCGGGAATGAAGTTGGGCATTGACTTGACCACGCGGAGGGCCTCGGCATCAAGCTCGGGATCTACCGAGCGGGCAACCTTGACTTCCCCAATCTGTCCGTCCTTCTCAACTACAAACTGCAAAACCACACGGCCCTCGACTTTGTTCTTGGCCGCACTGGCGGGGTATTGGATGTTCTGTTGCAGAAATTTCATCATCTCTTCCATACCACCAGGGAACTCGGGCATCTGCTCGACAGATTCATAGACATTCTTGGACTCGGGGACAGGTTCTACGGGATTCTCCTCGACAGGCTGCTCCTCGGCCTCCACTTCGACAGGTTGGGTAACGGCCTCGACCTGGACGGGCTCGGGCGCCTGCACCTCTGACTGGACAGCGTTGTCTTGCTGAACACTCGCCGTCACTACTGCTTCTACACTCTCAGTGTTGGCAAAGGCCAACAGCGCCAATGCTATCACGGGCACCACAGCCAGCGCACGCAAAGTATTCCATCGGCTGCTTTTGTTCATAGTCATCATACGGATTCGTTTTTTTAGAGATTGGTAATTGAAGTTATTTGCCATCGAGAATAGCTGGTCCCCGACGGACTTTCGTATGAGCAGCAACTGGTACTGCTTCACGTCGACGCCTTGGTTAAGTACGGCCATATCGGCCTCATATTCATGCACTTGACGCAACTCACGGCCCAATAGCCAGGCTGCGGGGTTCCACCACTGGAACAGCGCCACCAGGCTCCAGAACATCACGTCCAGAGAATGGTGCAAGTCGATGTGCGCCTGCTCGTGGACGAGAATCTCACGTGGGTTGTCGCGATAGTCCTGCTCATTGATTACGATGTGGCTGAAGTAACTGAACGGGGACATGTCGCCGGGCACCACATGCAGGGTGGCGCCGCCGGGAAGCGCCTCGCGACGGCCTTTCTTCATCAGGCGACGCAGATTCCATTGGCCATGCAGGAGCCATGCGGCCACCAGTGCCATCCCAATGAAATAGACCACGGTGGCGATGCCCGTCCCGCTCAAGGACGCCTGCGAGGCGGCGACTTGACCATTGGGCGTGACGATCAGGTCCTCGAGCACCACCATCTGCTGGGCAACCGGTGCTGCGACATCCAGCGACAGACGCACCCACGGCAACACCATGGCGAGCGCCATAGCCGTGAGCAGCGCCACGCGGTTGAACCGGTGGAAAGTCTCTCGGCTGAGCAGCAGCTTCCACAACAGGTAGAAGGCGATGAGGCACAGGCCAACTTTTATTTGATAAATGAGTAACATGGCGATTGGGAATTTTTACTGTTGGTTGTTCTCTTCCACTTCTCGAATGAGTTCCTTCAGGTCCTCGATGCTCACCTTCTCGCTCTTGACGAGAGCCGAGACGGCACTCAGGTAGGATTTGCCAAAGAACTTATTGACAACGCCCTCCAACGAGCCGCCGCGGTACTCCTCGCGGCTGATTCGGGCAAAATACTGGAAGCAGCGGGCAGTGATGGCCTTGTGGCCCAGGAAGCCTTTCTCCTCCAGTATCTTCATCAATGTAGCCAGGGTATTCACATGGGGGCGGGGCTCGTCATAATAAGCCTGCAGCTCACGCACCAGCAGGGGGCCGTGGTCCCACATCCGCTCCATGATTTCCTCTTCTTTTTGGGTTAACTGTTTCATTTTTCAAGCCTTTATTAGGTTTTACGCCGCAAATTAACTAAATGTTTTAGTTATATAACAAATTATTTTAGTTAATAAAACTAAAAATATTAGTTTTGCTCGTAACCTTATCGGCCTTGCCTGTACAATTCACTTATGTGAGGCATCAAACTCATGGGCCCAAAGTTGACGGAAAAACTCCACGTTTATCAGTGAGCAGATAGGATAAGCCCCAGAATGTAAAAAAGAGACCAATAGGTCATTTTGCAGGATGTAACTTGCGTTGAAGGCCGATAGATACTATCTTTGCAGGCATGAAAGAGGGCATGAATCGGGAGATATTGAGGATTGCGTTGCCGGCGATTGTGGCAAACATCACGGTGCCGCTGCTGGGACTGGTGGACACGGCCATCGCAGGGCACCTGGGTGACAAGGTATTTATCGGTGCCGTGGCGGTGGGCGCGATGATGTTCAACCTGGTGTATTGGAACTTCGGGTTCCTGCGCATGAGCACATCGGGCATGACAGCGCAAACGTGCGGCAGCGGCGATTTCAACGAGAGCGCCAAGCTGTTGGGCGAGTCCACGGCGCTGGCCATCGTCATCTCGGCCCTCATCTTCGTGCTGCAGTGGCCCATCAGGCTGCTGCTGTTGTGGATCATCGGCCCCTCGCCCGAGGTTACCTCGCTGGCTATCACCTACTTCACCATCTGCATCTGGGGTGTGCCGCCCGTGCTGGTGATGATGGCATTCAAGGGTTGGCTGCTGGGTATGCAGGACTCGCAGAGTGCGATGTGGATTTCCATCATGACCAACGTCTTTAACATCGCTGCAAGCCTGATCTGCGTCTATCTGCTGAAGATGGGCTTTGTGGGCATTGCCGTGGGCACCCTGGCAGGCGAATGGTTGGGACTGCTGTATGCCGCCCTGACGGTGCAGCGCAAATTTCCGCGCCTGAACGGTCTGCTGGACTGGCGCCGCGTGTGGCGTTTCAAGGGGGCGGGACGTTACTTCAGAGTAAGCCGCGACATCTTTGTGCGCAGTTTCCTGCTGATGACCGTGAGCCTGGCCTTTGTCTCGATAGGAGCCCGCAGCGGCGACCTCATCCTTGCCGTCAATGCCCTGATTCTGCAACTGTTCACCCTTTACAGCCACTTCATGGACGGCATCGCATTTGCCGGAGAGGCCGTGGTGGGCAAATACTACGGCATGGGCGACATGGGACGCATGAGGCGATGCGTGAGGCTGCTGTTCCTGTGGGGACTGGGCGTCGCCGCCGTGTTCACGTTGATATACTCGTTCCCGCGTGTGGCTTTCGGGCTGCTCACCGACCAGCAGAGCGTCATCGAAGCCGCGATGGACTACCGCGTGTGGTGTGCGCTGATTCCCGCCGCCGGCATGGCCGCGTTCGTGTGGGACGGCGTGTTCATCAGTCTGACGCGCTCGATGGGCATGCTCATCAGTGCCAGCATCGCCTGGATGCTGTTTTTCATCATCTACTGGATCACGCCCAATGAGTGGGGCAACAACCGCCTGTGGATTGCCTACCTGAGTTTCCTGGCCCTGCGCGGCATCATCCAGACGGTCCTATACAGCGGCTACCTGCACCACGGCGTGCTGGAGCACTAAAAAATTAACCGCCCTGAGGTCAGGACGGTTAATGATTCAAAAATCAGTATTTCAAGCAATTATTTTACTCACCTGTCAACAACTTGTCGATGAGCATCGTGACGTCGGCAATGTTCATCTGACCATCGCTGTTCACGTCGGCACAGTTGTCACAGACGACCACACTGTTGCCCAAGAGCATGTCGATAAGGGCAGTGACATCGGCAATGTTGACGGCGCCGTCATGGTCCACGTCGCCCTTGACATAGTCGTGAATGATTCTCATGTACCAGAAACTAGCGGTACCATCCTTGTTGATGACCATATCGGTCACGGGTTTGCCCAGATAACCTGCTTTGCCGGTGATGTCACCGTATGCTTCCATGTTGAGCACGGTGGCCGGCGTGCTCTCATCGGTCAGCGCGGTTCGGCCATATTGCGGCCACAAGTCTCCACTCTCGGTATAGTTGCTCAGTTTGTTGTCGGCAGGCATCAGGGTCACCAGCTGGATTTTATCGTTGTTGGGCTTGTTGTTGCTCCAGGCGCTGGCGCTATAGGTGATATGTGTCACCATGATGCCTGTTCCGGGCAGCCAACGGTCCCAACCGATGCGCTGGCGGTTCTCGAGGATGAAATACTCGTTCTTGTTCACATCGCTCACGATGCACACGGCCTGATCATCTTTTAATATTTTCTGGTTCCACACGGATAGCGTGTAATAGGTATTGGGCACGGGAGTGATATATTGCACCCACCCCATGAACACCTTTTCATAGGCCGAATAACCCACGGGCGAATAACCGTCGTCAGCATAGCAACCCAGGCACATGACATCCCAGTTGCCCATGCCATAGTTGTCGTTGCTGCCCGTGTCGTAAAGGTCGGGCAGACCCAGGCAATGGCCAAACTCGTGGACAAAGGTGCCGATGCCATCGATTCTCCTGCCGTTGTCGCTGCTGCCGTGCAACTCGTTGAACACGGCAAAATTGTTGACGTAAGGGTCACCGACGCTTGGGCTAAAGGCGCCATTGCCGCCACGCGAATAATACTTAGCGGCATCAAGGGTCCAGTTGCAGGGCCAGATGGCATCGGGGTGATAACCTGAAGATTGAGCCTCGCCCACACCGGCAAAGATGACAATCACCACGTCGCAATAGTAGTCATTGTTGGTGTCATAGGGCTGGAACGAGACGCCATCGGCAGCTGCCAGCTGGCAAGCTTCGGTCACCAGCCAGCCGATTCCCTTGTCCTTGGTAGCGCTGGTGCGGCCACCATAATATTCGCGGTTCTCCGAGAGACTATAGATGCCATACACGTCAAACATGGGCTTGTACAAACCGTTGGACTGATCGCGGAAGTACTGGCCCACGCTCACGCTACCGGTGAGCATCGATTCAATAATCTCATCGCGCGTATGATTGAACTTAATGTCCTGGAACTCCACCAGGATGATGGGGATGCGGCGCTCGCCCAAGGCCGGCACCGATGCCGATGCATTGTTGCCTGTGGCCGATAATCTGCCTTTTTTTCCAGGCAATTGATAAGACTTGGTCTGCATGGTCAATGAACTGCGCTGGGCGCTGATAAAGGCGCGCTCGGCAGGCGTGCGGTATTCCGGGTCGTGGGCGCGCATGGCCGTGAGTCCGGTCAGCGACGAGACGTAGTAGAAGTCGCCGTCGTTGCCGTGTTCAACAGTCAAGCCGTCGGTGGTGAGAATGGCGTTGTTAAAGGCATTACCCACAGCCTGGACTTGCAGGGAGGAACCATCACTCTGAGTAACGGTGTGCCATCCGGGTTTGGCGGGTACAGCAAGTGCCAATGCCACATAGCACAGCATTACAGAAAGGGTAAAAAGGTTTCTTTTCATTGATACTAGTGATTTGAGTTATTGATAAAATGATTATTTTTCATATTCAAGTATTCTGTCATGCCCTGTAATAGTGGCATTTACAAAATTTGGCGACAATATTAAGAATAAAAACTCAAATAACAAAAGCCACAGCAGCAATATGCCCGTAAATCTACGGAATATAGGAGCCAAAACATACAACAAAAAATGTGACGGGAGCGTGTACCCCCGCCACATCGGTATTTTCTATAGAAAAAACCTTTACTTGGAGGAGAGCAGCATGTCGATGAGGGTGGTGACATCGGCAATGTTCAAGGCGCCGTCACCGTCCACATCGGCACAGATGTCGCAAGCGCCATCACCACCGCTGCCCAAGAGCATGTCGATAAGCATGGTGACATCGGCAATGTTCACGTTGCCGTCATGGTCCACATCGCCCGGCTCAAAGCCGTGACCGTTGTCGAACAGGGTCACTTCCTCGATATTGCTCCAGGCACTCTCGGTGCCGTCGGCCAAGATGCCCTTTACCTTATAGATATAAGTTCCCTCGGCGGGCAAGTCGAGCACGGTATAGAACATATCGGTAATGCCCGATATCAGGCGATAGACATTGTCCACGGTCTCGTCACCAGCCTTGAGCGCGGGTACAGAGGTCAAATCGCCCGCATAGATGGTCACTTGATAGATGCTGGCATAGTTGGTCAACGACTTGAAGGTCACCGCATCCAGGTCGGCACAGTCAAGCACGACAGTGTATTCCAATCTGTCATTGTTGAGCGAGAGGTCCTGCGAACCCCTGCTGGTTGAGACGCTGATGGTGGCATTGTCGTAGTAGTAGGAAGCAGCCCTGACAACGGCGGTTACCTTGTTGCCATAGCCAGCTAGGTCATAGATCGGCGTACTGAGGGTTCCTTCGTAGGCGAGAAGCGCTGCACCACCATAAGCACCCAGATAAGAGGTACCCGACCAGCCCTCGGGCAGATAGTCGCTGTAGTTGCCACTGATGTCGTCCAGAGCCGTTCCATCATCGGTCAGCACATCGGGCAGGTCGCTGAAGTCAGCGGTTTCAAGCAGCTGGACCTGGGGTTTGCTGCTCACCTCCAGGGTGTAGCTGATTACATTCTCGGCGGGAGTCTGGTCGGTCCAGTCGGCGCGGAACTGCGTCAGATTGATGAAACGCTCGTCGGCAGGCAGCATCACGGGAGCATAGCCCTCGATCAGTCCATGACCCGTGAGGGTCACTGTCACATCCTCGGCACCGTTGCTGCTCACCGTCAGGGTAGCGCTATAGTCCTGGATGGCCGTGGGAGAGAATGTCACAATCACGTCCTTGCCAACCGAGGCATCGGCATTGCTGATGGTGACAGGCTCAACGGCAAACACGCCATTGGCACCGTTGATGGTGATATTCACATCACCCGTCAACGACTGTCCCATCACCTTGAACGACTGGGTGTCGCTGGTGCCCATCATTACACTGCCAAAGTCTATTTCCTGTGTTGACAGCGAGATCGTGGGCTGCGTGGCCGAGCCCTTCATGTACCAGAAACTGGCGGTGCCGTCGGGGTTGATAACCATTTCGGTCACGGGCTTGCCCAGATAACCGGCATTGCTAACAATGCTGCCGTTGGCCCGCATATAGAGTCTGGCTGCGGGAGTGGAATTGTCGGTGAACTCGGTCTTGCCGTTCTGAGGCCACAGGTCGGTCTCTTCGTCATAGTAGGTCCAGGAATTGTCGGCATTCACGAGAGTCATCAGCTGGATATCCTCATTATTGGGTGAATTGCCCCACCAGCGGTCTTGACTATAGGTGACATGGGTAATCATGATGCCGTCGCCGGGAGCGTAGCGGTCCCAGCCCTGCCTCCTGCGGTTCTCCAGAATGAAGAACTCGTTGGAATTCAGGTCACTTTTGATACACAAGGCCTTGTCGGTGGACTGCTGTTTCTGGTTCCACACGGGCAGCGTATAGTAGGTGCCGGGACGCGGAGTGATGAGCTCAATCCAACCCATGAAATTTTTCTCATAGGCCGAATAGCCCGGCGGGGTAAAACCGTCATTATTGTAACATCCCATGCACATGATGTCCCAGTCGCCCAAGCCATAGTGATTACCATTGCTCGTGTCATAGAAATCGGGCAGGCCAAGACAGTGACCGAACTCATGGGCAAACGTGCCGATGCCATCGATGGTCGTGCCATTATCGTTGCTGCCGTGCAACTCATTGAACACAGCAAAGTTATCTACCAGGGGATCGCCATTGTTAGGACGGAAAGCACCCGTGCCGCCCATGCCATAGTAAGCGGCCGACGACAGGTTCCAGTTGCAGGGCCAAACGGCCTCGGGATGGTTCCACGATGCCTGTGCCTCGCCCACACCGGCATAAATGACGATGACCACGTCGCAGTAGTCATCATTGTTGGTGTCATAAGGCTTAAACGAAATGCCGTCGGCTGCGGCCAGCTGGCAGGCCTCGGTTACCATAGAGCCCAAGCCCATGTCGTTGGTGCTGCCTTGGTTCCTTCCGTAATATTGACGGTTTTGGGATAATTCATAGATGCCGAACACTTCAAAATCAGGCTCATACAACCCATTCGACTGGTCACGGAAGTACTGGCCCACACTCTCGTTACCCGTGAGCATGGCATCGATGACGGCTTGGCGCGTGTTGTTGAACTTCTTGTCCTTGAACTCCACCAGGATGATGGGAATGCGGCGTTGACCCAGGGCCGGCACACCGGCTTCGGCATTGCTGCCACCCACGCCCAACTTGCCACTCTGGCGCGGCATCTGATAGGATTTGTACATCATAGTCAGGCTACCACGCTGCACGTTGACAAACGCGTTTTCGCTTGCCGTGCGCTCACTGGCCTCGTGGGCCCGCACGGTGGTAAGTCCCGTCAACGACGAGATGTAATAGAAATCGCCATCACTGCCACGGGCCACTGTAAGGCCGTCGCTCGTCAATAGCGCGTGGTTGAAGGCATTACCCACGGCCTGCACCTGCAAGGTGGTACCGTCGCTCTGCTTCACGGTGTGCCAACCCGGCTTAGCGGGCATAGCCACAGCAGCAAGAGCGCAAGTCAACAAGAATAATAAAGAAAGGAATTGTTTCATCATTTGAATTTTTGGTTGATAGTTATTCAGACTTATTGATTAAATACATTAAAATATTGCTGCAAATATACTATCATTTTTCCATTGAATACAACAAACCGCGACAGTTTCTCACACAACAATGTGCACAATATGTAGAGTCAAACCTCATGCCACTCATGATGTTCCCTTTTCCTACAATAAAACAACTGCAATATAAAAGGAAAACAATAAGTACAACAAATACAATATTCTGAAAATCAGAGTTTTTGTATTTATTGTACTTATTGTTTTCTATTTCCAAAAAACGTCGTTTTAGATGCCAAAAATGGCTGCTCGCATTAACACGGATGCCCCTATCTAAGCCCTAAGCTTTAAGCTCTAAACCGCAGGCCCATGGCCTGTATTATAGACCGCTCGCGTCAGCGAGCATCAAGTATTCCACGAGGCGGGCGACGGCGCGGCCGCGGTGGCTGATGCGGTTCTTGTCTTGGGGCAACATCTGGGCAAAGGTGCTGCCGTCACCCTCGACGGGCTGGAAAATGCTGTCGTAGCCAAAGCCGCCAGTGCCGTGGCGCTCGGTGAGGATGACGCCCTCGACCTGTCCCTCGAACAGGTGCATCTCATCACCCTGCAACAGGGCGATGGCGGTGCGGAAACGAGCCGTGCGATTGCCGATTCCATCGAGTTTTTTCAGCACTTTGTCAATGTTGGCCTCGCTGTCATGGCCCGGTCCGGCATAACGCGCCGAATAAACTCCCGGCTCGCCATCAAGGGCATCAATCTCCAGTCCCGTGTCGTCGCTGAAGCAGTCATAGCCGTAATGCTCCTTGACATAGCGAGCCTTCATTTGGGCATTTTCCTCGATGGAATGGCCGGTTTCGGGAATATCCTCATGACATCCGATGTCGGTCAGACCCAGAATTTCATAGGTATCGCCCAACATCTGACGCAGTTCCTGCAGCTTGTGTGCATTGTTAGTGGCAAAAACAATCTTCTTCATCAATATAACTACGAATTACGCGAATTAAACTCATTTGGCATCCGCACTTTTCAACTACTGTTAAAAAACTACGAATTACGCGGATTGAACTATTTTATTATTTCGTATAATCCGCGTAATTCGTAGTTGAAAAAGATTAAACGACTACGTTGACGATCTTGTTGGGAACGACGATGACCTTCTTGGGCTGCTTGCCGTCGAGCCAGCGGGCAGCACCCTCGTCGCTGAGGGCGATGCGCTGCACCTCGTCCTGGGCGGTACCGGCGGGCACCTCGATGTTGTAACGGGGCTTGCCGTTGAACAGGACAGTGTATTTCACCGTCGATTCCTTGAGATATTCCTCGTTCCAGGTGGGCCACTCGGCGTCACACACGGTGGTGTCGTGACCCAGCACGTGCCACAGTTCCTCGGCAATGTGCGGGGCGAAGGGTGCCAGCAGCACTACCAGCGGCTCATAAATCTCGCGGGCGCGGCACTTCATGGCGGTCAACTCGTTGACACAGATCATAAAGGCGGCTACCGACGTGTTGTAGCTGAAGGTCTCGATGTCGCCACTCACCTTCTTGATGAGTTTGTGGAGCGACTTGAGGGCCTCGGCACTGGGCTTCTCGTCGGTGAGTTGCATGTTGTCGCCCTTGTAGAACAATGCCCACAAGCGCTTGAGGAAGCGATTCACGCCGTCGATGCCGTTGGTATCCCAAGGCTTGCTGGCCTCGACGGGACCCAGGAACATCTCATACAGGCGCAGGGTGTCGGCACCGTAGCGGTCAACTATATCGTCGGGGTTAACAACGTTGAACATCGACTTGGACATTTTTTCGATGGCCCAGCCGCAGATGTACTTGCCGTTCTCGAGGATGAACTCGGCATCCTTGAACTCGGGGCGCCACTCACGGAATTTCTCGATATCCAGCGCATCGGCATGAACGATGTTGACATCCACATGGATGGGCGTAACGTCATACTCGTCTTTGTGATTCAAGGTGACGAACTTGTTGGTGTCCTTAATGCGGTAAACGAAGTTGCTGCGACCCTGAATCATACCCTGGTTGACCAGTTTGCGGAAAGGCTCGGCCTCGCACACATAGCCGTAGTCATAGAGGAACTTGTTCCAGAAACGGCTGTAAATCAAGTGACCCGTGGCGTGCTCGGTACCACCCACATAGAGGTCCACCTGACGCCAATACTCGTTGGCCTCGTGCGAAACGAGTTCCTTGTCGTTGCGCGGATCCATATAGCGCAGGTAGTAAGCCGATGAACCGGCAAAACCGGGCATGGTGTTCAATTCCAGGGGATAACCCTCGGTGGTCACCCAACCCTTGGCACGGCCCAGGGGCGGTTCACCAGTCTCGGTGGGCAGGAACTTGTCCACCTCGGGCAGCTGCAACGGCAACTGGCTCTCGTCGAGGGCCTGCGGCTGGTTGTTCTCGTCGTAATAGATGGGGAACGGCTCACCCCAGTAGCGCTGACGGCTGAAGATGGCGTCGCGCAGGCGATAATTCACCTTGACGTGGCCGATGCCCGATTCCTCGATATACTGCTTGGTCTTGGCAATGGCATCCTTGACCTGCAAGCCGTTGAGCTGCAGGCGCTCGTTGGACGAGTTGGCCATGATGCCCTCCTTGGCGTCGAAGCTCTCCTCGCTCACGTCGGCACCCTCAATCAGCGGAATGATGGGCAAGTCAAAATGCTTGGCAAAGGCATAGTCGCGACTATCGTGGGCAGGAACTGCCATGATGGCTCCCGTGCCGTAACCAGCCAGCACATAGTCACTGATATAAATAGGTATATTCTTGCCCGTGATGGGGTTAACAGCATAGCTGCCGGTGAACACACCGCTCACCTTCTTTTCAATCATGCGCTCGCGCTCGGTCTTGTGCTTCACCTCATCAAGGTAAGCGTCAACAGCGGCACGCTGATCAGGGGTAACCACCTCGTCAACATACATGCTCTCGGGCGCCAGTACCATGAAAGTCACACCGAAGATGGTGTCGGCCCTGGTGGTGAAAATCAACAGGCTCTTGTCGCTGTCGGCAACAGGGAAGGTCATCTCGGCACCCTCGCTGTAGCCGATCCAGTTGCGCTGTGTCTCCTTGATTGACTCGGTCCACTCGATGGTGTCGAGGTCACGCAAGAGACGTCCGGCGTAGGCCGATACGCGCAAGCACCACTGGCGCATCATCTTCTGCTCAACGGGATAACCGCCGCGCAGCGACAAACCCTCACTCACCTCGTCGTTGGCAAGCACGGTGCCCAATTTGGGACACCAGTTCACCATCGTGTTACCAAGATAGGCGATACGGTAGTTCATGAGCACATCGTTGCGTTCAACCTGGGTCATAGCATTCCACTCGTCGGCAGTGAACTCGTCAGAACTGTTGGTGTGGGCATTGCAGCCCTGAGTGCCGTGTTTCTCGAAATGAGCCACGAGCTCATCGATGGGACGTGCCTTGTCAAGCTCGGTGTTGAAATAGCTCTTGAACATCTGCAAGAAGGCCCACTGCGTCCACTTGTAATAAACGGGGTCACAGGTGCGCACCTCACGATCCCAGTCATAGCAGAAACCTATCTTGTCCAACTGCTCGCGATAGCGTGCGATGTTCTCGTTGGTCGTGATTTCGGGGTGCTGTCCCGTCTGGATGGCATATTGCTCGGCAGGCAGGCCATAGGCATCATAGCCCATGGGATGCAGCACGTTGAAACCTTTCAAACGCTTGTAACGCGCATAAATGTCACTTGCGATATAGCCAAGAGGATGCCCCACATGCAGACCTGCTCCTGATGGATAAGGAAACATGTCAAGCACATAGAACTTGGGCTTGCTATTGTCAATTTCGCATTTGTAGGTGTGATGTTCACGCCAATATTTTTGCCACTTTTTCTCTATTTCATTAAAGTTGTAATCCATTTTTCTTGTGTTTATAGTCATTATTTATTTTATAATGCCCAACTCGCGCGAGATGTCAAGCATGCGCTGGATGGGTTTCACGGCACGCTCGGCAATGTCGGGAGCGACTTCGATCTCGGGAGCCATGAACTTGAGCGAGTTGTAAAGTTTCTCTAAGGTGATGAGCTTCATGTACTCACACTCGTTGCAGGCGCAGGTGCCATCCTCGGGCGGAGCAGGGATGAACGTCTTGTCGGGACAACGGCGCTGCATCTCGAAGAGGATGCCGCTCTCGGTGCAAACAATGAATTCCTGGCTCTCGTCATCGACAGCGAAGTTGAGCAAGGCCTGGGTCGAACCCACCTTGTCGGCCATAATGCGCACGGGCTTGGGGCACTCGGGGTGCACTAGCACCTTGGCATCGGGATGTTCGCGCTTGAGGTCAGCGAGCTTGGCGGCACTGAATTTCTCGTGCACATGGCAGGCACCATCCCACAGCAGCATTTCACGACCGGTGATGCTGTTGATGTAGTTGCCCAGGTTGCGGTCAGGACCGAAGATTATTTTCTCGTCTTGCGGCAGACTGCCCACAATTTCCTTGGCGTTAGACGAAGTGACTACCACATCGGTCACCGCCTTGACGGCAGCGCTGGTGTTCACATAGCTGATGACTGTGTGATCGGGGTGCTCGTTGACAAACTGCTCAAACTCATCGGCAGGACAACTGTCGGCCAGAGAGCAGCCCGCGCTCAAGTCGGGCACGATGACCGTCTTGTCGGGGCACAGAATTTTAGCAGTTTCACCCATGAAATGA
>JAEEGG010005465.1_pt1 | contig 30182 bp, 22 predicted proteins | sample 9134161 | NCBI WGS metagenome assembly JAEEGG01 (sample SAMN16246543, study PRJNA631951) | gut metagenome | biome: gut microbiome; feature: rumen; material: CR-attached | host: Bos | place: Iran: Karaj | collected 2018-10
CCTACAAAGTGGCGGAAGAACTCAAGAGCAAATAGCGACACGCGACAAACGCAACCAGTGCTGCACCGTCCTACGCAGGATGGTGCAGCACTGGTTTAGAGGGGTACGTCGAAAATGGGATGGTTACCTAAGAGTGCTTACGTATTTGGCTGTGGCTTGCTTAAAGAAACGGGTGTATTGCAGCTGCCCCTCGAAGTCTAAGTGCTGACCGTCAGTGGTGATATATCTGGCGGTGTCAGTAGGAAGATAGTCGTATTTGTCTGCGGGGAACTCTGCTCTAACGGCTTCCCTTATCTGGTCGTACATCTTCAGATGCGTCAGCCGGTAGTTGACGGGCATTTCAAAGAAGACGAACTTTGTGCCTTTTCTCTCCAACTGGTTTATCAGCGACTTGATGTCGTGCATACGGCTTTCCATATAGTCTTCATCTATGGGCGTGTCCTCTCTCAATGCCTCTTCCACCAAACTGTTCAGCAAGTCATGGTCAATCACCGCCATGCCTGCCTGCGTGTTCATCTTTGAAGCTCCTATGATGGTGGAGGCAAGGATGCAGATAGGCTCATACTGTTCGCGCAGCGAGGGAATCCATTCCTTTATTTTAGGCATGATGCCCTCTGTGGCCTGGCTCACCAGTTCCTCTCTTCCTCCACGCAGCAGCAGGTTGATTTCCACAAAGACATATTTTGGGGCGTTGCGCCTGCCCAGCAATATGCGCAGGCCGTCTTCTACCGAACATCCCACAAAAGCCAGTGACTGGATGTTCGGTATGCTGTCGCGTATAATCCTGTTGGCCAGTGAGGTGCCTACGATGGCCATGTCTAGCTTCTCTGAATAGAAAGCCTGTTGTGCCTTCATAATGTTGTCCTGTCGTTGGTTGGTGGCCATGCCTACATCGGGAAACAGTTTCACGAATAGGGCATGAATAAGGAATATGACGACGAAGCAGGCGAAACTTTTCTTTATCATGGCTGGAGAAGATTAAAATTGGAAATAGACAAACGAGCCGGCACTGCCGCTGTTGGTGAGTATGAGGAAGAGCATGAGGCCATAGAGCACGTAGTCGAAGCGAAGCACGTAGCGTTTCATCCATTGGCGCTCACGATAGCAGTAGATGAAATGGTAGAGTGCCACGGGTATGGCGTAAACTAGGATGGGCAGCAGTTTCGGGTCGAGGAAAAGGGTCTTTCCATAGTTGGTGAAGATGCACTTCACGAACAGTGCTGCCTGGTCGAAGTGTGGCAGCATGAACAGCAGCCATCCAAAGGACACCAGCGTGAAGACGACGGCAATGGAGAGATAGTGCGACAGTAGGGTTATTACGCGTCCGCGCCCCATCTGGATGCAGTTTTCGCGCTTTCCGCATATAGCCCGCTCTATGGCAAGACACAGCCCATGGAATGTGCCCCACACCATGTAGCTCCATCCTGCACCATGCCACAGGCCGCCCAGCATCATGGTGAGCAGCAGGTTGAGGTAGGTGCGCAGCTTGCCCTTTCTGTTTCCTCCTAACGAGAAATACAGATACTCCATGAGAAACTGTGAGAGGGTGATGTGCCAGCGTTTCCAGAACTCACGAAACGATGACGAGATGTAGGGGAAATTGAAGTTGGTGGGCAGCCTGAAGCCGAAGAGCGCCGCCACGCCGATGGCTATCAGTGAATAGCCAGCAAAGTCGGCGAATATCTGCAGCGAATAGCCCAGTACACACAGCAGGAGCGTGCCTGTGCCCCTGACGGTGAACGAAGGATAGGCCATCCAGAACGTGAAGTCCTGCAGGTTGTCGGCAATGACCATTTTCAGGAAGTAGCCCGTTACCAATGCCTTGAACGCAAACTGCCAGTTGATATGGGCGAAGTGCTTCTGCTGCATCTCTGCAAAGAAATCCTTCGACTTGGCTATAGGACCGGCCAGCAGTTTGGGGAAGAAGCATATATAGAGCAGTGTCTTCTTCAGATGTTTCACGAACGATGCTGAAACCAGGGGTGTGTCTTTGTCGAAGCGCCCCCTGTAGGCGTCTACCACTAAGCTAATGCCGCTGAAGGTGTAGAACGATATGCCTAAAGGCAGGGGGATGGTGGTAAGGAAATGTCCTACTCCTGAGTTGACATCGAAGAACGATGCCGACAGCAGGCCTCCGTACTTGAACAGTGCCAGTATGGCGATGTTGACAACGATTCCTACCGTTGTGTACATGCGGGGCCGTTTCAGGTAGACGGCTCCATAGCTTGCCACGGCATTGATGCACGCCGATGCCACTAGCAGCAACAGCAGGGGCAGGCTGTCGTAGGCATAGAACAGGAAGCTGGCACCCAGCAACACATAAGCCTGCCACCGCCTGAGAACAGGCATGTAATAGGCAAACATAGTGGCTACCACCAAGGCAATAAAAATCCAGGAATTAAATAGCATAGTGTCTTGTCATCTGGTTTTAAGTGCAAAGGTACGAATAAGCGAGCGAAAAGCAAAAGAAAAAGCTATTTTTCTTTTGCTCTTCCGAGCGAAAGTACCTTCGGCGACAGTCAAAGGTACGAATAAGCGAGCGAAAAGCAAAAGAAAAACTCGTTTTTCTTTTGTTCTTCCGAGTAATGAATTAGGCAACACCTAATTGAAGCCCCGAATAACATATTTTTGTTATATGGAAGCGAAAGTACCTTCGGTGTCAGCCGGGAGCGCATGGGAACGCAGGGACTCCGTAGGCCTTTCCCCTACATGGGAGGGGAGTGCCTACGGTCACCATTCATCCCGCGCATTTTTCTGCTTTACTGGCAAGCATTTGTGGCTGGAACATGTGAAAAAAGTAGATGCCTGGGGCTGTGTGAACGGAGCTACATGCTGTAGCGACGCGGATAGCGGAAGATGATGGCCAGCAGTGCTGCTGCGCCAATGGCCACAGGATAGCACATAAAAGGGAGGAGGTTGATGGGATTTACTGCTGCCAGTCCGGCGGCCATGAGCAGCTGTGCCCCGTAGGGGATGAGACCCTGTACGGTGCAGGAGAATGTGTCGAGCAGCGAGGCGCACTTCCTGGAGTCGATGCCGTATTTCTCTCCTATCTGACGGGCTATGCCCCCCACGGTGATAATGCTCACGGTGTTGTTGGCAGTGCACAGATTGACCAAGCTCACCAGAGCCGCAATCGAGAGCTGCGCTCCGCGCTTGCCTGAGATGCGGCGTGTGAGCCGGCTGACGATGAAGTCGATGCCGCCATTGCGACGTATAACCTCCAGCAGTCCGCCCGCCAGCATGGTGATGACAATGAGTTCGCCCATGCCCACGATGCCCTGGCCCATGGCCTGCATCCATGCGTATACATCGGAGAACCCTCCTGTGAGCATGCCTATGATGCCTGTGAGCACGATGCCCAGCGTGAGCACTGCCAGCACGTTCAGTCCGAATATGGCCGTGATGAGCACCACTAAGTAGGGCAGCACCTTCATCATCTCTACCTGTGGCACTGTAGGAGGCGATGTAATGTCGTGACCAAGAAACAGGTAGAGCACGAGTACTACTACTGCCGCCGGCACTACGATGAACGAGTTGACCCTGAATTTGTCGCTCAGGCGGCATCCCTGTGTCTGTGTGGCAATGATGGTGGTGTCGCTGATGAATGAGAGGTTGTCGCCGAAGAACGAGCCGCCCACTACTGCCGCCACCAGCAAGGGCACCGAGGCCCCTGTCTGCGCAGCCACTCCAGCGGCTATGGGGGTGAGAGCCACAATGGTGCCCACGCTCGTGCCTATGGAGAGCGACACGAAGCAGGCAGCCAGAAAGAGGCCTGCCAGCATCATCTGCCCCGGGAGCACCGAGAGCGTAAGGTTCACCGTGGCGTCGATGCTTCCCATCACCTTGGCCGAATGAGCGAAGGCTCCGGCCAGGATGAAGATCCATATCATGAGCATCATCTGGCTGGCTCCAGCCCCGCGGCTGAAGGTGTCGATGCGACTGCGCAGGGAGCCCCGGCTCACCATAATAGCATAGACCGATGCCGCCATGAAGGCCACTGTGATGGGCACACAGTAGAAATCGCCTGCTACGATACTCGTCAGCAGATAAAGCACCACAAACACCAGCAGAGGACTCAGTGCCCACAGTCCTCGCTTGGTAGATATGCCGTCGGTATTCATTGTTGTGTTATTAAAAAAAAGAGGTCCCCTCGAAGGCCTCTTTCATTTTTCCATCTTAAGTCTGTAGTCGGTAAGGGAATCGAACCCTTATGCCAAGATTGAGAATCTTGTATCCTAACCGTTAGATGAACCGACCAGTTAGCTATCTGTCATTTCTGTAGTCGGTAAGGGAATCGAACCCTTATGCCAAGATTGAGAATCTTGTATCCTAACCGTTAGATGAACCGACCTTTTCGTTAATTCGGCTGCAAAGGTACACAAAAGAATTGACACTGCCAAGAGTTTTGCCGTTTTTTTTGTTTTTTTTTTGCAGTAGTGGCTTTTAATTGTAACTACTCTGTCCCCTGAATGCCCTTGCTTTTTTGTCAGCAAAAAGCTGTCAACATGGAGTTAAAAATCTATAACGGACACCGTCAAGGCAGAATTAGGGGCGGTATCCCAAAGGGGAAAGCTTTCTGATATATAGTCGATTTTAGGCACTTGTGTTGCGCATTATCAGTCCCAAGGACGCGCCCTGACGGGGTGGGGCATATGGGGGTACGTGCGGCGTCCAGTCTTTCAAATACGTCCCAATACGGTGGTTTCCAATATGTTAAACTTGGTTTAAGGGTTTGCTTGTGTGCTGACAAAGTAGTAACTTTGCACTATGAGTTTGGACAATATCACTTCTATAACCGACATTGCAGACGCCATCAAGGCTCTCAGTGAAAAGACTTCCACATTGGAGTCCGAGCTGTCTGCGTGTAAGAGTGAGGTGTCTCGGCTCAATCGTGTGAACAGCCGTCTGCTTTCTGACAACACAAAACTCGAGAAACTGGTTAAGCAGCTTGAAGCCGAAATTGAGAAGTATCCTTCTTTTCCCATCTAACGGCGTTGTGGTTTGATGTAGGAAAAGACAGACATACAGTGAATATTACCAAAATTGATTATCCGCTATTAAGTGATTAAGAGATTGAAATGCATCGGGTAGGCTAGCCAGAACAATAGTAATGGCATGTTCTTCGCGCGCGCGTTATTTCGCGCGCGTGAGTGTGTTTTACGTGCTACCAGTGCTACCAATGCTACCAGTATGACCGATGGCACTAGGAAGGTGACCGGCTAAAAAAATCCCAAGGCCTGGGACAAATAATTGGCGGTCACTTTTTCGAAAAAGGGGCCACCAAATTTTCATGCGAGGCCACCAAATTTTCATGCGAGGCCGCCATCTTGCGCAAAGGAAAGCGTTCGCAGCGCATTTTCCGGTAGCACTGGTAGCACGATGCATTCACTCCTGCGCGCGTACGCGTTGAGGTGAAGTGCTACCGCCACGTTAAAATGGTTGAAATGGAGTTAATATGGTGTTCATGCTGCATGGAACGATGCGGACTAAAGTAACTTTGCGCCCGATTGTAAAAAACACATACCTATGAACACAAATTCTCTCTACCCCCTGAGCGCTGCCATGCGCCATATGCGCCTGCTCCTGCTGGTGCGCCACCTGCTGATGTTTACCGCCCTGCTGTTACGTCGCCTGGCGGCAGCAATGGCACGATGGTGGCGCGACACGTACCCCGCCTCCGCAAGCAGCGACGCCTCCGGATGCTGCTGTCAGCCTATGGCGGGCTTCGTGATGATACACTATTCGGTGTATATTCGTCATGGTGCTTCGTACGAGGGGCGGACAGTACATGTGAAACGGGTGAAGGCTCCGTAACACATCAGTTATACTGAACATGTGTTGTGGCTTGATGTGGGAAAAGACAGACATACAGCTCGGCAGACCAGTAGCTGTTATCTGCAGGTAGTACCAGCCTAGAGCTTGCTCTGAACAGCTATGGCGTTAGCATAGGTGATAAGTGCCTGGTTTCCCACAACATTGAGCTGTGTGAGTGCAAGGGCGTTGGCGCTGAAGTAGTCGGAGTAGAGCTGACCGAAGTTTCGGCTCACCTGCTCTGCCATGCCGAAGAGGGTGGCATAGACCAGGTACTCCTGCCACAGTGGCAGCTCCTGTATGCTGCGTATGCCAATGACGGTGAAGTCGGTCAGGAACTTTTGCAGGCCCAATATCTGCCTTATGGTTTCGGAATCCTGAGCAGTGGCCTGTTCGCTGGGTGTTAGGTTAGACAGGTGGGTGAAGAACGGCTCTTTGTCGTTCTTCCTGAGGTAGCGCTGCAGTTCGCGTGGCTGTAGCGTTCGATCGCTTCCGGCCGCTCCTGCCAGCATGTTGTAGAACAGTTGCTCGGTGTGTGTGAGTGGTAGGCTCTGTGCGCCACTGACTCTTGCGGTGGGGCGAGGGCCAATGGTGAGCAGTGGGTGTGGCTCTGCGCCATACATGTTGGCCTTGTTCTCTATGAGCAGTGCTCCCCTGTTGATGAGGCGTAGTATGAGGGCACCGAAGAGTCCCTGATAGTCGGAGATCCATGCCGACGAGAGCGAGTTCATCACGACGTTGGCTATCTTCAGGTCGCCCCTGGCGGGCAGGTCGCGGAAGTAGGTGGCCTGCTTCTGCAAGTGTCGGCGCAGCAGGAAGCGTCGCAGTGGCTGCAGGGAGAAGATGTACCACAGGGTGCTGAACACCTTGCGCCACATGCCCACAAGGAGCACGACGACCACCACGGGCACGGCTATGATGGTGGCAAACGAGAGCAGGATGTTGAGCCAGTAGGGCAGAAACTCGTAGAAGTAGCCGTCGCCACTCTTGGCAGTGGCAGGCAGCGCCATAAGCAGCAGCATCGTGGTGAGGGTGCTGTATGTCCTTTTCCCTGCTGAGTGGGGCGGGGTGGTGCTATGTCTCTTCGCGCGTACCATATACTATATGTCATAGATTTCGTTAACGTGCCAGGCCAAGGGCATCAGTCCTATCTTGGCTGCCACACTGTCTTCCACGGCAGGGGTGGCAGCGTTGACGGCACGCATGAGTTGACGCAGGGCATCGCGGTGGGGCGTGCTTTTGGCCAGTCGGTGGAGTAGGGGGGCATCGCTGGCGGAGAGCAGTTGCGTGAGCTGGCGAAACACCTTCTTCTCTATTCCGAAGAGATAGGCATAGGCCATGTATTCAGGCCATACCTTAGTGAGTAGCGGCGGCTGTGTGGTGTACGACTGGTGCAGGCTCTGAGGCAGGTGGGCCAGGAATCGCTTCATGCCGAAGAGGTGCTGCACGTCGCGCTGTGTGTATGACTTCAGGCTGAGACCAGTGTTCAGCAGGTCGGCATAGTGATACTGGTTGTCGTTGTCGTAGTGTTCGCTGGCCTTCTGTTGCAGGTTGGTGCGTGTCAGTGTGCGGGGAGTCTTCACGTTGTCGTCGTCGTTGACCATCACGTTTTTCAGCTTCTTCGCGCTGATGGCTCCGTCGTCGTTCAGGCTCTGCTGAAGGAACTTGAAGACGGAACGCTCGAAGTCCTCGTCCACCACGTCGCCATGCGAGGCCGTCCATTTGGCGGTCTTGATGACGGCATGTCCGTGGTTGTCAGCACCCAGTTCCAGCGCCCCGCGTGCCAGCAGGCGCCACAGAGCGGCACGGGCCGCGGGTGCCTTGATGCGGGTGAAGGCAGCCGAGAACTTATACTTCATGACGTGGGTGTCGAGCAGGCTGCCGTAGAGCGCCAGGAATGGGTAGTACTCTGGTCTGGCTCCCACATAGTAGAGCCGGAACAGCCATCGGCGCAGGGGCTTCAGCGTGACTACATACCAGATGAGTTTCAACAGTTTAATTAAGTCGCCAGCCATGACCATCAGCTTGCGCTGATTGTCGCTGCTGCCTGTGACGACGAACTTAATAATCCAGAAAAAGACAACGAAGCAAGTGGTATAGGTCAAGGGGTCGTATCCCAGGTCGTCCATACTGCTAAACATGACGTAGAGCACTGTAATGATCAGTGCTCCACGCCAGTATGTCTTAAAGAGATACTCTCCCAAACCGTCTTGTCGTTATGTGCTTATTTACAGCTACCCTACTATGGAGCCGGGCTTGACGTCCTTGGTGGTGGTGACCACGCTGAGGCTCTCGTCGGCGTCGACCGCTGAGAGGATCATGCCCTGACTCTCAATGCCCATCATCTTGCGTGGGGCGAAGTTAGCCACGAAGAGAATGCGACGGCCAATGAGCTCGGCCGGATTTTCGTAGAACTGTGCAATGCCTGAGCAGATGGTGCGGTCGGTGCCGGTGCCATCGTCGATGGTGAACTGTAGCAGCTTCTTCGACTTCTTCACGGCCTGGCAGTCCTTCACCAAGCCCACGCGTATGTCGAGCTTTTCGAAGTCGTCAAAGCTGACGGTGTCCTTGATGGCGGCCGGGCTCCACTGGGCGGCCTCGTTGGCCTTCTTCGTAGCCTCCAGCTTGTCGAGCTGCTTCTGTATGGCCTCGTCGTCAATCTTCTCGAAGAGCAGTTGCGGCTCGTTCAGCTGATGACCTGCGGGCAGCAGGTCGGTGTTGCCAAGCTGCTCCCAGTCGAGGTCGTTGGTGTTGATGAGCGAGCGCAGGCGGTTACTGGAGAAAGGCAGGAAGGGGCCGAAGGCAATGCTTAGATTTGCAACTATTTGCAGACAGACGTTAAGAATGGTCTCACAGCGCTTCGGGTCGGTCTTCCACACTTTCCACGGCTCGCACTCAGTGATGTAGCGGTTGCCTATGCGGGCGAGGTTCATGGCTTCGAACTGTGCATCGCGGAACTTGAACTGCTCCAGCAGTTGCTCCACCTTCTCCTTTACGTCCTTGAACTCGGCGATGGCAGCCTTGTCGACATCGAGCAGCTCGCCACACTGTGGCACTACGCCCTCCCAGTACTTCCACGTGAGTTGCAGTGCACGGTTGACGAAGTTGCCATAGACAGCCACCAACTCGTTGTTGTTGCGGTCCTGGAAGTCCTTCCATGTGAAGTTGTTGTCTTTCGTCTCAGGCGCATTGGCGGTGAGCACATAGCGCAGCACGTCCTGCTTGCCGGGGAAGTCGACGAGGTATTCGTGGAGCCACACAGCCCAGTTCCTTGAAGTGGAAATCTTGTCGTTCTCAAGGTTGAGGAACTCGTTGGCGGGAACATTATCGGGCATGATATACTTGCCGTGAGCCCGCATCATGACGGGGAAGATGATGCAGTGGAACACGATGTTGTCCTTGCCGATGAAGTGGATGAGGCGGGTGTCGTCGTCCTGCCACCACTTCTGCCAGCTGCCCCAGCGCTCGGGATCGCGCTCGCACAGCTCTTTCGTGTTCGACACATAGCCGATGGGGGCATCGAACCACACATAGAGCACTTTGCCTTCGGCTCCCTCCACAGGCACTGGAATACCCCAGTCCAAGTCGCGGGTCATGGCACGGGGCTGCAAGTCCATGTCGAGCCACGACTTGCACTGTCCATATACATTGGGGCGCCACTCCTTGTGCTCCTCCAGAATCCACTGCTTGAGCCACTCCTGATACTCGTTCAGGGGCAGATACCAGTTCTTCGTCTCCTTCAGCACAGGGGTAGAGCCGCTGATGGTCGACTTGGGGTTGATGAGCTCGGTAGGCGAGAGGTCGCGTCCGCACTTCTCACACTGGTCGCCGTATGCACCCTGATTGTGGCAGTGGGGGCACTCTCCGGTGACGTAGCGGTCGGCCAGGAACTGCTTGGCCTCCTCATCATAGAGCTGTGTGGTGGTTTCCTCTGTGAGCTTGCCCTCGTCGTAGAGCTTGCGGAACCACTCAGCTGCAAACTGGTGGTGGGTCTTGCTCGTGGTGCGGCTATAGACATCGAAGCTGATGCCGAACTCGTCGAACGAGTCGCGAATCATGGCGTGATAGCGGTTTACCACATCCTGCGGGGTGATGCCTTCCTTGCGGGCACGGATGGTGATGGGCACTCCGTGCTCGTCGGAACCGCCTATGAACATTACTTCACGTTTTTTAGCGCGCAGGTAGCGCACGTAGATATCGGCAGGCACGTAAACGCCTGCCAGATGGCCGATATGCACCCCTCCATTAGCGTAAGGCAGTGCCGATGTGACCGTGTAACGCTTATAGCTTTTCTGTTTCATGTTTATTTGTTTTAATTGTCTTTAGAAGCTAATAAATAAAAGTTTCGTATGTTTCACATTCTCGTCATTTAGAGGTGAGCAGTAAGAGGCCTCTTGAGTCTGTTTATTCTTCGGTCTCTTCCTTGATGAGTTTGAGCTTGCCATCCTTCCAGGCATAGGTCTCTATGATGCGGTTGCCGGCATCATCGCGATAGTTGGCAGTAATGGTTTTGGTGTCGGCGTGTACTTCAGGATTCATCAAATCATCCCATCCTTCCACCTCCTCGAAGTAGCAACCCTCAGCATTCCACGTGTAAGCCATGTACTGCGCAGCCACCTGCCCCACAGGATTGTACCATAGGAACGCCAGCAGGTCGGGAATGCCATCGAAGTTCAGGTCAGTCTTGTCGTCCACCCATTTGACTGTCTTCAGCGCCTCAGAGTCTTTCTCAATGGACTGTGCCAGACTCAGTTCCACCTTGAAGCTGGGGCGGGTGCGTTGCCCCACATATCCTTTCACGCTCAAGCGGTCATACTCGCTGGCATAGGGCTCATCTCCTGCGGGTCCGGCCTTGAAACGGAAGGCCTCGCGTTTCAACACAGGACGCAGGATGCCTACTGCATCGCTGTTGGCATTGAGCACGGCGTAGGCCTCGTTACCATCGATGGTCATCGCCACCACATCGCAGCCGAACGATGCCCCTTCAAAGGGAGGGTCGTCAGCCTGACGACTGGGCCGCAGCTTGTATTCTCCAGTACTGCCGGCCACCTTCTCCAGAGTGATCTCGCGGTCCTGCCCGCTTGTCATATAAACGATTTTCCCCATCCGCACCTCCTGCACGGTGAAGACTGATGTTCCATCGAAGAATTTGTCGCCCTTCTTGATGGTTTGTGCCTGCAGGCCACAGGGGGCGCACGCCAGCATCATAGCTGCTATCAATGTCAATGCTCTCATCATGGTGTGTGTGTATTCAGTTGCAAGCGAGTTTGCGAAAGTTGAATAATTAATTCAAGTTTCGTAAGTTCTGCACAGCCGATGCCGTAGGCATCAGACCTCTGTCATGCCCCTACGGGGCTGGGTGCGCACAGTTTTCATAGCTTGCGAAACTTGAATTAATTATTTCTTATATCTAATGATGTTCATCTACTTATGGTAGTTCATTATTCTCTTCTTGCCGTCCATGATGTAGAGTCCTTGACGGGCGGCGTGTTTCTGCACATGTCCTTGCAGTGTGTAGACGAGCGTGTTTGCACTCTTCGCACTGGGGCCGGCTATGGCGTTCGTGTCGCTCATATAGATGACTTCGCCCAGTTTAGGATCGTCGTTCTTGTGGAAAATGACTGTTTCTATCTGCTCCTGTGTCTGTTCGCTTACATTCCAGGTGTTGCCCTGAGCATAGACGGTGTTGGTAGAGTTGTTGTAGAGGTCGTAGAGCTGGCCACTGTTGCCGTTGTTCACGAATACATTGGCCCCGGGATTGTAGTTTGGGTCGTCGGCGGGCAGATCAGTGTGTCCCAGGTTGGCCTCCTTTCCCCCCACAAGTGTCACTCCCCACAGCGAGCCTTCAATGTGGTTGCCCTCGATGCGAGTGATTTGCTGCTGGTAGGGGTCGTAGACGTTAATGCCGCTGCCGCCGTTCATGGGGTTCGTCTCGTGGCAGTTGTCCTTGAGCGTGTTGTGGCGTATCACTGCTTTCTGCCAAAGGTATGTGGCAATGCCGAAGCGGCAGTTAGTGATGGTGTTGTTTTCGATGAGGGTGTTCATGTCGCCCTGCCGTCCCAAAAGGTTGGCCACCACTATTCCTCCCACCTTGTCTTTTGTGGGGTCGCCCTCTATGGTGCAGTTGCGCACCACCACACTGCTAGCCACGGTGAGGTTGAGTTGTGGCGTGTTGCCGTTGGCCTGTCCGTTGTAGCTAAAGAGACAGTCTTCTATGAGCAGCGGGTTGTAATAGTTGGCTGCGCCGGCAATGGCAGCTTTCTGGTTGCTTTCAAAAGTGCATTGGCGCAGTTCATACGGTGCGCCGTCGCAACTCATGGTAAGCGCGGCTTGTCCTATAGCTCCATTATTGTTATAGAAGTTGCAGTTGGTCAACTTCATGCCTTTATCAGACATTCCACGTAGTCCTACATAATAGAAAGTGCAGTTGCTGAACTCTGTCACGCTGTTGTTGGCAATGATGATGCCTATGGGGCTGACATAGTCGGCGTCGTCGAAAGCACTGTCGAAGGTAGAACCTGTTGACAAACGGAAGTCGGCTTCGCCCTCAATCACCAGTGCCACATGGTCGTCGAACAGCAGGCTCACACCGTCGTCCATCACGAACTTGTCGCCAGCGGCAATGGTATCGGTGGCATAGATGCTGTAAATGATTTCTCCATCGTCTTCGTCAACATATTTGTCTATCTGCATGCCCTCTATCTGTGAAAGCATGTCGAGGGTGTATACAGTGCCGTTGCCAGCAGTCTTCATGCCTTGTGCACTAGCCTGTAGCGCTGAAGCCAGCAGGAGTGCCATTGTGAGTTTTCTCATCTTCATTTCTGTAGTCTACAAAGCGTTGAGTACCTGTTCCTTTATCTGTTCCAACTCGTCTTTCATCTGCACCACAATGTTCTGCATTTCAGCCAGGTTGCTCTTCGAGCCAGTGGTGTTGATTTCTCGACCCATCTCCTGTGCTATAAAGCCCAGTTTCTTTCCCTGCCCGTGGCCCTCGCGCATGGTCTCGCGGAAGTAGCGCAAGTGGTTGTTGAGTCGCTGTTTCTCTTCGCTGATGTCGAGCTTCTCTATATAATAAATGAGTTCCTGTTCCAAGCGGTTCTTATCGTAGTCTACGCCGGGTATCTGCTGTAGTCCCTCCACGATGCGCTGCCTTATTTTTTCCACGCGGCTTTTCTCCCAAGGTTCTATTTCTGCGAGCAGCCGTTCTATGTTGTCTATCTTCTCGGAAAACTTCTGCTCCAAGGCGGCTCCCTCTTGGCTGCGGAAGTCTACTAATGCCTCAATGGCTTGGCTCACGGCTTGGCGTGCAGCATTCCACTCTTCGTCAGTGAGCACTTCCTGCTCTGTCCTTGTCAGCACATCAGGCATGCGCATGAGTGTGCTCATCCAGTCTTCGGGCTCAGGTATGCCTGTCTGTCGTGCTATAGACTTCAGCTGCTGGTAGTAGTTTTCCATCAGAGCGCCATTCACTGGAGTGGGATCTACGCCAGTATCCTTTTCTATCCACAGGGCAAAGTCCACCTTTCCACGTTCCAAGGCCGTTGTTATCATCTGCCTCACTTCCATCTCTTTTTCGCGGTAGAGTGGGGCGATGCGTGTCATCAGATCGAGCTGCTTGGAGTTGAGCGATTTTATTTCGGCATTTATCTTCTTGTCGTTATAGACTACGACGGCCTTGCCGTAGCCCGTCATGCTTTGTATCATGAAGTATGGTAATTTAAGATTAAAGTTATTTGTGTTATTTCATTCCACCGTATTTGTTGTACGATACGTTCTCGGGCTTCCATTTGTCCTTGGGCTGAGGAGCCTCGTCGGGGTAGCCAATGATGACAGTGCACAGGGGCATCAGCGTTTCGGGCATACCCAGCACTTGACTCACTTGCCCGGCACGTTCCACATTGGGATACAGTCCGGTCCATACGGCACCTAGTCCGATGGCATGTGCTGCCAAGAGAAGATTCTCAGTGGCGGCACTGGCATCCTGCACCCAAAACTCTCTTGCTGTGCCTTCGAGGGCTTTGGACAAGTCGCCACACACTACGATGGCTAATGGCGCATTGCGAAGCATGTCGCCACGACGTCCCTGGCCCGCCAGTTGGCCTAGAACCTGTTTGTCAGTTACCACAATAAAATGCCACGGCTGTTTGTTCGCAGCAGTAGGGGCTGCCATGGCAGCACGCAACATGGTCTCAATCTTCTCGTCTTCAACAGGCTGCTGCTTGAACTTGCGTATTGAGGTGCGCGTCATAATGTTTTCAATCACTACTTTCTGGCAGCACGCCTTAGTGCCTGTTCCTTCTTCATGCGGGCACTGTTGCTGCGCCTGAGCCACACTGGCTCCAAGAAGGAGACCAAGTGCCATCGTTACGATTTGTTTTTTCATTGGATATAAAGCTAATAATGGTGTTTTCAAATACCATGCAGATGTTCTTTTCTGCTCGGAGTGCGCAAAATTACAAAAAAAAAAGAAATCGCAGTAAGTTTATGTCATCTTTTTTTAGTTTTCTTGCAATTTGACTGGAGATTTGTTGGTTTTTCGCCCTGATTTTCGTACCTTTGCAGCCACTTAAGCCTTATAAGCTCAAATGTAAATGCTGAGCGAAGGATGTGGGGGCTGAACAGGCGCAGACCCCTAATATTTATTAATTAATTGATGAGGGGTCTGGTTATCGCTTGTTCAGGCCTCACCCCCCTGATGTAAGGGGCATAGAAAAAATGAAAGCATTTGTATTTCCAGGACAGGGCGCACAGTTTGTGGGCATGGGCAAAGATTTGTACGACACAAACGCCACAGCAAAGGAACTGTTTGAAAAAGCTAACGACATTTTAGGTTACAGAATCACTGACATCATGTTCTCTGGTACTGACGACGATTTGAAACAGACGAAAGTGACGCAGCCCGCAGTCTTCCTGCACAGCGTCATCAGTGCCATCTGCATGGGTGATGCCTTTGAACCCATGATGACTGCAGGACACTCACTTGGCGAGTTCTCTGCTCTTGTTGCTGCCGGCGCACTGTCGTTCGAGGATGGCCTGCGGCTGGTCTACGCCCGTGCCATGGCCATGCAGAAGGCCTGTGAGGCCCAGCCCTCGACCATGGCTGCCATTATTGGCTTGCCAGATGAAAAGGTGGAGGAAATCTGTTCTGCCATCAACCGTGAGGGCCACGTGGTGGTGTGTGCCAACTACAACAATCCCGGACAACTTGTTATTAGCGGCGACATTGAGGCCATCAACGAGGCTTGCGAACAACTGAAGGCCGCTGGTGCGAAGCGAGCCCTGCCGCTGAAGGTGGGCGGTGCCTTCCACTCTCCCCTGATGCAACCTGCCAAGGACGAGCTACAGGCCGCCATTGAGAAAACTGTGTTCCAAACGCCTAAGTGTCCCGTCTACCAGAATGTTGACGGCAAGCCCCATACCAATGCCGACGAGATAAAGCAGAACCTTATTGCCCAGCTCACTAGCAGCGTGCGTTGGACACAGTGTGTACAGAACATGATAGCCGATGGTGCCGACGACTTCACCGAATGCGGACCCGGCAAAGCACTCCAGGGCATGATAGCCAAGATCAACAAGGAGGTGAGTGCCCACGGCATTGCATAATCTGATGAATAAAATACTTATCTATCAAATCTTTACTCGGCTCTACGGCAATAAGAGCGAGACACGTAAGCCTGGTGGCTCCATCGAGGAGAATGGCTGTGGAAAAATGAACGAGTTCTCGCCGTCTGTGCTCAAGCAGATACGCGAGAAAGGGTTTACCCATGTGTGGTACACAGGTATACTGCGACACGCCACGATGACCGACTACAGCCGTTACGGCATTCCCCGTCAGCACCCTGCGGTAGTGAAGGGTAGGGCGGGGTCGCCCTATGCCGTTGTAGACTACTATGACGTTGACCCTGACTTGGCTGTAAACGTAGCCCAGCGAATGGACGAGTTCGAGAAACTGGTGAACCGGACCCATCGCGCCGGACTGAAGGTTGTCATCGACTTTGTGCCCAACCATGTGGCACGCCAATACCATAGCATAGCCAAGCCCGATGGCGTGAAGGATTTGGGAGAGGACGACAACAGGGAGCATGGCTTTGACCCGCAGAACAATTTTTATTACTGTCCTGGACAAAAGTTTGCTCCCTATTTCGACCTCTATCATGGTGAGAAGGAACCCTACAGTGAGCAGCCCGCCAAGGCCACCGGCAATGACTGCTTTCACAACGCTCCCGGGCAGAACGACTGGTACGAGACGGTGAAGCTGAACTATGGTGTAGACTACTATGCCGGTAGGGTGGGGCACTTCGACCCTGTGCCCGATACGTGGCACAAAATGCTGCACATACTGCTTTTCTGGGCGGCAAAGGGCGTCGACGGCTTCCGCTGTGATATGGCCGAGATGGTGCCAGCCGAGTTCTGGGCATGGGCAACAAAACAGGTGAAAGAGCAGTATCCTACAGTCGTATTCATAGGCGAGGTGTATAATCCCGGTGAGTATCGTCGCTATCTGCATGCAGGCTTTGACTATCTCTATGACAAAGTTGGTATGTATGATGCACTTATTGACGTGCTCTGCCACCGCCGTGATACTAATGCCATCACTCAGGCCTGGCAGCAGACCGACGATATACGTCAACACATGCTCTACTTCCTTGAGAACCACGACGAGCAGCGACTGGCCAGTAGTTTCATCATTGGTCCAGATGCCAAGCGCGCCTTGCCGGCACTCGTGGTGAGCGCACTGTTACAGCAGAACCCCTTTATGCTCTATGCCGGACAGGAGTGGGGAGAGCAGGGCATGGATGCTGAGGGCTTCAGTGGCAAGGACGGTCGTACCACCATTTTCGATTACTGGAGTCTATCTCAGCAGCGGGAAGGAGCACTCCCCGATTATTACAGACTTGTGCTCAGCAATATCTGTAAATTGCCAGTGGTCACTGACGGGCTGATGTTCGACCTGATGTATGTGAATCAGCATTATCGTCGTCAGTATGCCTTTCTGCGTGCTGTGACACAAAAAGCCAAAGGCAAGAAAAAATTGGAGCTGCTGCTTGTCGTTGCCAATTTCGACGATGTGCCTGTCGACATGCAGCTGTGTGTTCCTGCTCATGCCTTTGACTACATAGGCATTAGTGAAGGAAACTACAAGGCTGTCGATCTGCTCACAGGAAACAGTATTCCTCAGCTATCCCTGCGCCGTGATGGTCAAGTTGCCATACAGCTGCCGTCAAGGGCTTCCGTGGCTTTGCTCATCAATGATTCAAACAATTAACGCAATGGAAAGAATAATAGTAAGCGATGAAGCACTAAGCCAGGCTGCATTGGAAGGAACGGATGAGTTTCTGAACGTAATAGTAAGTGCCATCCGTAATGCCATTGGCGGCGAGCCTTCGGCAGAGACAATGGGTCAGCTCAATGCAGACCAGATGACGCTTCTTTGTTGGGATACGCTACATGAGGAAGTGATGGGTGGAGGCTTTATACAATTGATACACAATGGATATGGCCCCTTTATCTTCAAGAATCCCTTTGCCAAGGCTCTGAATAAGATGTGGGGCATGCGAGAACTGTCGAAACGGCTCTACGAAGTGCACACGCTGTGGCTACAGCATAGGACTGAGTTGGAGCGCGACTGCACCGATGAGGAGTTCATGGCATTATTTGAACAGTATCCGCAGTTCGATGACTATGACGACTGGTTTGTGGAGAACGAAGAGGAGCTGACTGCTCAGGTGGCACAGTATGTAGATGAGCACATAGAGGTTTTTGTTGAGATAAGATGAATAAACAGGAGCAAGAGATACGGAAAAAGAGTCCTGTGCAGATAAAGAACAGGAAGGCCGCCTTTGAGTACTTCTTTATTGAGGAGTTCACGGCAGGTATTGTGCTTACGGGAACGGAGATAAAGAGCATACGCGCCGGCAAGGCCAGCCTGGTTGACACTTATTGCACAATCATTCGCGGTGAACTGTGGGTGAAGGGCATGTCGATAAGTCCCTATTTTTATGGTTCCTATAACAACCATGAACAGAAGCGCGACCGCAAACTGCTGCTCACCCGACGCGAGATTAATCGTTTGGAGAGCGCTACTAAGCAGACGGGCTACACCATTGTGCCGACACTTATTTTCATTGATCAGAACGGACGTGCAAAGGTAGACATTGCTCTGTGCAAGGGAAAGAAAGCTTTTGACAAGCGCCAGACGCTGAAAGAGAAGGAGGACCGGCGCGAGATAGACCGGGCCATGAAAGATTTCAGATGAGCATACACGACATTATAAAGGAGCGTATCCTGATTCTCGATGGAGCCATGGGCTCGCTTATTCAGGAGTATGGGCTGACGGAAAAAGACTTCAGTCAGGGGCTTACCGCTTCCGTTCCTTTAAAGGGCAACAACGACGTGCTGAACCTGACTCGGCTCGACGTGGTAGCTGCCATTCATGAGCGCTATCTCCAGGCAGGAGCCGATATCATTACTACCAATACCTTCAATGCACAGCGTATCTCACAGGCTGACTATCACTTAGAGCATTTGGTTAAAGAAATGAATTTGCGCGGGGCAAAGATGGCACGTTTGACGGCCGATAGCTACTCCACGCCAGAGAAACCTCGCTTTGTGGCGGGGTCGGTAGGCCCCACCAACAAGACCTGCTCCATGTCGCCCGATGTCAGCGACCCTGCCCGACGCGACCTTACCTACGACCAGCTCTTTGATGCCTATACCGAGCAGATGGAAGCGTTGGTTGAGGGTGGGGTAGACTTACTGCTCATAGAAACTATCTTCGACACGCTCAATGCCAAGGCTGCTGTCAGTGCTGCCATGCATGCTATGAAGATGGCAGGCAGGCAAGTGCCCATTATGCTCAGCGCCACCATCAGCGATGCCGCAGGACGCACACTCTCTGGGCAGACACTAGATGCGTTCCTCGCTTCGGTGAGTACCTTCCCCATCTTCTCTGTTGGTCTGAACTGCTCGTTTGGGGCACGTCAGATGAAACCTTATTTGCAAGAGTTGGCGCAGCATGCTCCCTACTATATTAGTGCTTACCCCAATGCTGGCCTGCCCAATGAACTGGGACTCTATGACGAGACACCAGAAACCATGGCGCCACAAATAGCCGAGTTTGTTGACGAAGGCTTGGTCAATATCGTGGGCGGCTGCTGTGGCACAACCCCTGATTTCATCGCACGCTATGTTCCAATAGTGCAAGGCAAAAAGCCCCATGTGCCTGCTGCCAAGCACAATACGCTGTGGCTGAGCGGACTCGAGCTGTTAGAGGTTCCATCATCACCAGCCCTGTCTTCTAATCCTTCTATCTCGCAAACAGCCAAACGGTCAAACGGTCAAATGGCCATCTTCACTAATGTGGGTGAACGCTGCAATGTGGCTGGCAGCAGAAAGTTCCTGCGCCTCATCAAGGAGAAGAATTACGCCGAAGCGCTAGAGATAGCCCGCAAACAGGTGGAAGACGGAGCAATGATGATCGACATCAATATGGATGACGGCCTACTTGATGCACGCGCTGAAATGGTGCATTTTCTCAACCTCATAGCTTCTGAACCCGATATTGCGCGAGTGCCAGTAATGATAGACAGCAGTGACTGGCAAGTGGTTATGTCGGCCCTGAAGTGCATACAGGGAAAGAGCATCGTCAACTCCATATCGCTGAAAGAGGGTGAAGAGTCTTTCCTCCATCATGCGCACGATGCACAGCAATTAGGGGCGGCTGTTGTAGTGATGTGTTTCGACGAGCAGGGACAGGCCACTTCCTATGAGCGGCGTATAGAGATAGCCCAGCGCAGCTATCGCTTGTTGACACAAAACGTGGGCATGGCTCCAGAAGACATTATCTTCGACCCCAACATCTTGGCTATAGCTACCGGTATGGAGGAACACAATGCCTATGCTGCCGACTTCATACGTGCTACTCGATGGATTCGGCAAAATTTGCCTGGTGCACACGTTAGTGGTGGCGTAAGCAATCTTTCGTATGCTTTCCGAGGCAACAACTATCTTCGTGAGGCCATGCATGCCGTGTTCCTCTATCATGCTATCAAGGCTGGTATGGATTTCGGAATTGTAAATCCTTCTTCGAAAGTGGTTTACGATGACATTCCGAAAGATCAACTTGAAGTGCTCGAGGATGCCATATTAAACAGGAAGCCTGGGGCGGCAGAAAGGCTGATAGAATTGGCACAGTCTCTGCTTTCGTCAACTGAGGGGAACGCTGTTCTCAACAGTTCAAATGAAGCAACTGCGGAAAGTGTGGGGGGGGCTCCTCTTGAAAACCGTTTGCAAGACGCCCTCATACGCGGCAACGGCGCCACCCTTCAGACCGACCTTGAAGAGGCGTTGAAGCGTTATCCTCGTGCCGTGGATATTATCGAGGGACCGCTGATGGCAGGCATGAACGAGGTGGGGCGCCGCTTTGGCGAGGGAAAGATGTTCCTGCCACAAGTAGTGAAGACTGCTCGCACCATGAAACAAGCAGTTGACATTCTTCAGCCCTTCATTGAGCAGCAGAATTCTGTGAGCCGCCATGTGGGCAAAGTGCTCCTTGCCACTGTGAAGGGCGATGTACACGATATTGGCAAGAACATCGTAGCTGTGGTGATGGCGTGCAACGGGTATGAAGTGATAGATATGGGCGTTATGGTTCCTGCCGACGAGATAGTGAAACGAGCCCTCAGTGAACAGGTGGATATGATAGGACTCTCTGGCCTCATCACCCCCAGTTTGGAAGAGATGGTTAATGTGGCGAAAGAACTGCGACGTGCAGGCCTTGACATTCCCATAATGATTGGTGGAGCCACAACGAGTCAACTGCATGTGGCACTGAAGATTGCACCTGTATATAACGGTCCTGTTGTGTGGCTGAAAGATGCTTCACAGAATCCTCTTGTGGCGCAGCGTCTACTCTCTGATGGACAGAACTATGCTGACGAATTGGAGCAGGAATACAGTCAACTGCGCCAAGAGTACGACAAGGAACAGCAGCAACTGCTCTCGTTGGATGAGGCGCGTCGTAACAAGTTGAATCTGTTTTCCCCACAATAGTCCACAACCTGCATGCTGTAGTAAAAAGTCAAATATAGTCAAAGTCAAAACTAAATGATAAGAACCATTCTTTTCGATCTTGGTGGCGTGGTCATTACGCTCGACCAGTCGCAGTCGGTGCGACGTTTCGAGGCACTTGGTCTGAAAGATGCCGAAAGCCGTCTTAACGCCTACACCCAGCAGGGCATCTTCGGCGACTTGGAGGAAGGTCGCATCGATGCTGAGACCTTCAGGTTGGAACTGAGCAAGTTAGTGGGCCACGAGGTCACTCACGAGGAGTGTGCTTACGCCTGGCAGGGCTATGCCAAGGAGGTGCCGGCACGCAACTTGGATGCGCTCATACGCTTGAGGCGGGAAGGCTACCGATTGGTACTGCTGTCTAACACCAATCCCTACATGATGGAGTGGGTGGACTCCCCCCATTTCGACGGGCGCGGACACAGTGTCAGCTTCTACTTCGATGCCATGTACCTGAGTTATAAGATGCATCTGATGAAACCCTCTGATGAGCTGTTCCGCAGGGTTCTCATGGCTGAGAAGACAATACCCTCGGAGTGTCTTTTCCTCGACGACGGGCCACGCAACGTAGCCGTAGCCAGCCAGATAGGCATCAACACCCTCTGTCCTGAAAACGGTGCCGACTGGACGAAAGATATTTTTGCAGCCTTGCGGCCTAAATCATAACAACAAACCTATGACCAATAAAACTATAACAACCATGAACAAGAGTGTAAAGAACCGATGGATGGTGATATGCTTATCATTTTTCATCTTTCATTTTTCATTTAGCGTAGCGCAGGCGCAGAAGCGTGAGTTCCGCGGAGCATGGATACAGTGTGTGAACGGCCAGTTCCAGGGACTCTCCACTGAGAGGATGCAGCAGACGCTCACCTATCAGCTCAACGAACTGCAGAAAGTCGGTGTCAACGCCATCATCTTTCAGGTGCGCCCTGAGTGTGATGCACTTTACCCCAGTGACTTGGAGCCATGGAGCCGCTTCCTCACAGGGCAGCAGGGCAAGGCGCCCTCGCCTTATTGGGATCCTCTGCAGTGGATGATAGAGCAATGCCACGCACGCGGCATGGAGCTGCACGCATGGATTAATCCCTACCGGGCCAAGACCAAAGGCACCACTTCACTCTCGGTGAATCATGTGCTCATCAAGCACCCGGAGCGTTGCTTCGACTATGACGGGCTGGAGATACTGAATCCTGGCATACCTGAGAACCGTGATTACATATGCGAGGTGGGTCGCGACATAGTGAGCCGATACGACGTCGACGGCATACACATGGACGATTATTTCTATCCCTATCCCGTGGCTGGTGTCAGCATACCCGATGACGAGCAGTATCGCCTCTATAACAATGGCATACAAGACCGTGCTGACTGGCGTCGCTACAATGTGAATCTCTTCGTTAAGCAGTTCTACGAGACCATACACCAGACCAAGCCTTGGGTGAAGGTGGGCATCTCGCCCTTCGGCATCTACCGCAACCAGAAGAGTTCGCCCATGGGCAGCCAGACCAACGGCCTGCAAAACTACGACGACCTCTATGCCGACGTGCTGCTATGGGTGAACAACGGATGGCTGGACTATTGTGTGCCCCAGATCTACTGGGAGATAGGCAACAAGGCAGCCGACTATGAGACGCTGATACGCTGGTGGGCGCAACATGCCGCTGCCCGTCCGCTCTACATAGGCGAGGACATAGAGCGCACGGTGAAGGCAGCCGACCCGATGAACCCTGCCAGCCACCAGCAGTATGCCAAGCAACTGCTCCACCAGCAGCTGCCTGCCGTTCAGGGCACGGTGCTGTGGTATGCCAAGGCTGCTGTTGACAATCCTGGCAACTATGCCACCCTTTTGCGTGAGCAGTACTGGCGCTATCCCGCTCTGCAGCCGCAGGTGCCATTCCTCGACAAGAAAGCGCCCAAGAAACCGCGCAGCCTGAAAGCCATCTGGATGAAGGACGGCCAGGTGCTCTTCTGGACTCCCCCCAAAGGAAAGGGCTGGAGCGACACGGCTGTGAAGTATGTGGTTTACCGTTTCGAGAAGGGAGAGAAGATCAACCTTGATGACCCCTCACACATTGTGGCCATCACCAGCGACACGTTCTTCCGGCTGCCTTTCGTCGACGGAAGGCACAAGCGCACCTATGTGGTTACCGCACTCGACCGCCTGCAAAACGAAAGCAAAGCAGCCAAAAAGCAAGTGGTATTGTGAGAGCGATGTCACTTTAAAATCCTAAAATAGCTTAATATTTTGGGGTAACCTTTGGCTCTTCGGCAAAAAATGTGTAATTTCGGGCCGTTTTTTCATAATGCAAACGATATTTACCTAATTATTATACTAACAACATGAGAGTCTATCAGACAAACGAAATCAAAAACATCGCACTCATCGGCAGTGCGGGCAGCGGCAAGACCACTCTTGCCGAGTCATTAGTCTACGGAGCAGGCATCATCAAGCGCCGCGGCACCGTGGAAGGTAAGAACACTATGAGCGACTACTTCCCCGTAGAGCAGGAGTATGGCTATTCAGTCTTCTCCACCGTCTTCCATGTGGAGTGGAACAACAAGAAGCTCAACATCATCGACTGCCCGGGCAGTGATGACTTCGTGGGCGGTGCCATCACGGCCCTCAACGTCACCGACCAGGCCGTTATCCTCGTCAACGGCCAGTACGGCCCTGAGGTGGGAACGATGAATGCCTTCCGCAACACCGACAAGCTGGGTAAGCCAGTTATCTTCCTCGTTAACCAGCTCGACCGTGACAACTGCGACTTCGACCAGATTCTGAACCAGCTGAAGGAGACCTACGGACCCAACTGCGTGCCCGTGCAGTATCCTGTGGCCACAGGCCCTGGCTTCAACAGCATCATCGACGTGCTCATTATGAAGAAGCTGTCATGGAAACCCGAGGGTGGCGCTCCTATCATTGAGGAGATTCCTGCCGACCAGCTCGACAAGGCCAAGGAGATGAAGGCCGCACTCGTTGAGGCTGCCGCCGCTGGCGACGATGCCCTGATGGAGAAGTTCTTCGAGACCGAAGACCTTAGCGAGGACGAGATGCGTGAAGGCATACGCAAGGGTCTTGTCACTCGCAGCATCTTCCCTGTGTTCTGCGTCTGCGCAGGCAAGGATATGGGTGTGCGCCGACTGATGGAGTTCCTTGGCAACGTGGTGCCTTTCGTCAGCGAGATGCCGAAGGTGAACAATGCCAATGGCGCTGAGATTACTCCCGACGCTGCCGGCCCCACCTCGCTCTATTTCTTCAAGACCGGCATCGAGCCCCACATTGGTGAGGTGTCCTATTTCAAGGTGATGAGCGGTACCGTGAAGAGCGGCGACGACCTCAGCAATGCCGACCGTGGCTCTAAGGAGCGCATCGGTACGCTCTATGCATGCGCTGGCGCCAACCGCATCCAGGTCGACCAGCTCTGCGCTGGCGACATAGGCTGCACCGTGAAGCTGAAGGACGTGAAGACCGGCAACACCCTGAACGGCAAGGACTGCGCCGATTGGCGTTTCGACTTCATCAAGTATCCCAACTCCAAGTTCTCGCGCGCCATCAAGGCCATCAACGAGAGCGAGACCGAGAAGATGATGGCCGCCCTGAACAAGATGCGTCAGGAAGATCCCACATGGGTGGTTGAGCAGTCAAAGGAGCTCCGCCAGATCATCGTCCACGGACAGGGTGAGTTCCACCTGCGCACGCTGAAGTGGCGCATGGAGAACAATGAGAAGATTCAGATTGAATATCAGGAGCCGAAGATTCCATACCGTGAGACCATTTCGAAAATGGCCCGCGCCGACTATCGCCACAAGAAGCAGTCGGGTGGTTCAGGCCAGTTTGGCGAGGTGCACCTCATCATCGAGCCTTACACCGAGGGCATGGAAGATCCCACCAGCTTCACCATCAACGGCCAGGAGTTCAAGATGAACATCAAGGGTAAGGAAGAAATCGACCTGGAGTGGGGCGGCAAGCTCGTCTTCATCAACAGCGTCGTCGGCGGTGCCATCGACCTGCGCTTCATGCCCGCCATCCTCAAGGGCATCATGCAGCGCATGGAGCAGGGCCCGCTTACCGGCTCCTATGCCCGCGACGTGCGTGTCATCGTCTACGACGGCAAGATGCACCCCGTCGACTCCAACGAACTCTCGTTCATGCTGGCAGGCCGCAACGCCTTCTCCATGGCCTTCAAAGAGGCAGGCCCGAAGGTGCTCGAGCCTATCTACGACCTCGAGGTGCTTGTGCCCGGCGACTACATGGGCGACGTGATGAGCGACCTGCAGGGACGCCGTGCCATCATCATGGGCATGGACAGCGAGGCTGGCTATCAGAAGCTCAACGCCAAGATTCCTCTTAAGGAGCTGGCCAGCTACAGTATCGCCCTTTCATCGCTTACGGGCGGTCGCGCATCGTTCCAGACCAAGTTCTCCAGCTATGAGCTCGTGCCCAACGACATACAGCAGGCACTCATCAAGGCTCACGAGGAGGAACTGAAGGACGAGGACTAACAGCAGCCCTTCCGTTCAATGGGGGCAATGCATCAAGCACTTGCTACGTGCTTACAAGTAAGTCCCTACAGAAATCGGAACACTTATTTAGAGGTCTCTTCGCAGTCTTGTGGAGAGACCTCTCTAAAATGTAGTAACACACACAATTATATAGTCATGGTAAAAGCCTGGAGAGAGATGGTGAGCATCCCCACCTATGAAGTGGGAAAGGCCGAGAAGGCACCGATGTTTTTAGAGAAACGAGTGTATCAAGGCTCGAGTGGTGTGGTCTATCCATATCCCGTCATCGAGTCGATAGCCAACGAGCCAACACCCAAGGAGTGGCATGCTGTATGGCTCGAAAACGAATACATTCTCGTAATGATTCTGCCCGAACTTGGCGGGCGCATTCAGATGGCCTACGACAAGCTGAAGAAACGCCACTTCGTCTATTACAATCACGTGATAAAGCCTGCTCTCGTGGGGCTTTGCGGGCCGTGGATTAGCGGTGGCATTGAGTTCAACTGGCCGCAGCATCATCGTCCCTCCACCTATTCGCCTGTCGACTGTGACATTGTTGACAACGACGACGGGAGCGTCACCGTTTGGGTGAACGAAATGGAGCGAATGTTCCACCAAAAGGGCATGGCTGGCTTCACACTGAGGCCCGGCTGCGCTTACCTGGAGATTCAGGGGCGAGTGAGCAACCGCACCCCGCTGCCGCAGACCTTCCTGTGGTGGGCCAACCCTGCCGTAGAGGTGAACGACGCTTACCAGAGCGTGTTCCCGCCCGACGTCAACGCCGTCTTCGACCACGGCAAGCGGGCCGTCTCGTCCTTCCCCATTGCCACCGGCACCTACTACAAGATGGACTATTCGGCTGGCGTAGACATCTCAAACTATAAAAACATTCCCGTGCCCACCAGCTATATGGCCGTCAACTCCAAGTACGACTTCGAGGGTGGATACGAGAACGACACCCACGGCGGCATGCTTCATGTGGCCAGCCACCATTTCTCCCCCGGCAAGAAGCAGTGGACCTGGGGCAACGGCGACTTCGGAAAGGCGTGGGACAGGAATCTTACTGATAGCGTGCCGAGCAAAGAGCAGAAAGGCGACATGCCGGATGAGCAGTCCTCACAGACGGAAGAAAGCACCACACTTCAGGCTCTACACTCCAAGCTCACCCCCGGCTTCCGCCCCTACATTGAGCTGATGGCAGGCGTATATACCGAGAACCAGCCCGACTTCACCTGGCTCATGCCCTACGAGGAGAAGCAGTTCACCCAGTACTTCATGCCCTACCGCGAGGTGGGCATCGTGAAGCAGGCCACCAGCGACTTCATCTTCGGCATCAATCCCTGCCCCCCTTCATCTGTAGAGGAGAGCAGCCACGCTGTGCAGTTCAAGATTCTTGCCACATCGAAGCAGACGGTGCGACTGGTGCTCTGCAGCCAGCAGGGAGAGACATTCTTCAATCAGACTGTGACCCTCACGCCCGAAGAGGTCTTCGAGCAGACGGTCAACATACGCAGCGCTGATATGAGCGACCTGCTCTTCACCATTCTTTCTTCTGTACCCTCGCACTCCTCACCACTGTTGTCCTGGCAACCCGAACCCGACGACATACGGCCCATACCCGATGCTGCCGAAGCCGCACTGCCACCGCACGACACGAAGACCAACGACCAGCTCTACCTCACCGGACTCCACCTGGAGCAGTACCGCCACGCCACATGGAGCGCTCTCGACTACTACGAGGAGGCCCTGCGGCGCGACCCCAACGATGTGCGCTGCCTCAACCAGACCGGCCTGTGGTATCTGCGCCGAGGACGCTTCGACACAGCTGAAGACTATCTCCGCAAGGCCGTAAAGGTGTGGCAGAAGCGTAATCCCAACCCCTACGACGGCGAGGCCATCTTCAATCTCGCTCTTGCGCTGAAATACCAAGGCATGGCCCCAAACGATAATCGGCCATTCGATAATCGTCAAATAGCCGAGGCTTACGAACTCTTCTGGAAGTCAACATGGAACAAGGCATGGGCCGATGCCGGCTACTTCGAGGCTGCCTGCATCAGCGTAGGGCAGCAACGCTACGCCGATGCACTCGACGAGCTCAACCGCTGCCTCATCTTCAACAGTTGCCATCATAAAGCCCGTGCCCTGAAGGCTGCCGTACTGCGGAAGCTGCAGGAAGAGAAACAAACGGGAAAGCTCCAGACTGGCAGCTCGAAAGAGCTGAACGAGCGCCTCGCACTCATAAAGGAATCGCTCCAGCTCGACCGCTTCAACTATGGCATCCTTTACGAGCAGTATCTGCTCACCAGCGACGAGGAGGTGCTGCGTCACATGGTGGAGATGATGCACGGTGCGCCCAACAATTACGATGAGCTGGCCCTCGACTATACCGCTGCCGGCCTCTGCGACGAGGCTCGCCAAATATGGCATCTCGCCGCGCAGCAAGGCGCCGCAACACCGATGACGTGGTATTATCTCTTCGCTTTCTGCCATGAGGAGGAGGCACTGACAAAGGCCGGACAAGCCGACAGCTATTGCTGTTTCCCCAACCGCTTAGACGACATCATTGCACTCTCTGCCGCCAAGGCTTATGCTGCCACCAACAGCAGCATTTCCAACTCCGTCGCCGCCAAGGCTCCCTACTACCTTGGCTGCCTATACTACGACAAGCGCCAGTACGACCTCGCCATAGACAACTGGGAGCTTTCAGCCCGCCTCGACCCCTCGTTCCCAACCGTATGGCGCAACCTCGCCTTGGCACGCTTCAATAAGCAGGGGCGGCAGGAGGAAGCAGTAGAGTACATGGAGAAGGCTTTCCACTTAGACCCCACCGACGCCCGCATGCTCATGGAGCTCGATCAGCTTTACAAACGCATGCAGCGCCCTCACCAGATGCGCCTCAGCTTCCTGCGCCAATACTCCAAGCTCATACAACAGCGCGACGACCTCGTGCTGGAAGAGATAACCCTCCTCAACCAGCTGGGCTGCTACGACGAGGCCATGGCGGCGTTCAACAAGCACCGCTTCCATCCATGGGAGGGCGGCGAAGGCAAGGTGTCGGCACAGTACCAGATATGCAGGGTGGAGATAGCAAAGCGAAGCCTTGCACACATCAGCCCGTCCATACCTGAACCTCACTATCCTGTTGACATTCCGCTCATGTCCGAAGAACTGAAAGCCATACGGCTGCTGCAAGACTGTCTGAGCTATCCCCACAGCCTGGGCGAGGGAAAGCTCTTCGGCGCACAGGAAAACGACTTCTACTATCTGCTGGGCATGGCCTACGACGCCATCGGCTCCAAGGAAAAAGCCATCAACAGCTGGGAGAAGGGAACCGCAGGCCCCACAGAGCCTGCCGCCGCCATGTACTACAACGACGCTAAGCCCGACAAGATATTCTATGCCGCACTGTGCTATCGTGCCTTAGGCCAGGAGGACAAGGCGCGCAGCCTCTTCAACAAGCTTGTCAGCTATGGCAAGCAGCACGTGTTCGACCACGTCACAATGGATTACTTTGCCGTATCACTGCCCGACCTGCTTGTGTGGGAAGGAAGCCGCGCCAACGGATTATCTGAACTCGACTTGAAAAACGAGATACACTGCAAGTACATGCTAGCCCTCGGCTTCTGCGGCCTGGGCGACGAGGCTCATGCCATGCGCTATCTCGAAGAGGTTGAAGCCCTAGACATCAACCATCAGGGAGCCATGCAGTTGCGCTCGCTCATTACTATTTTATCGGCATCATTCAGCACGGGGAACTTTTTGCGGAATCGCTGAAGCTCATCCATGTCAAGCTCGGCCACGGCCACGCACTCCTCGCCAGGCGTACATGAGGTGAGGGTGCGGCCGTAGGCGTTGACAACTATTGAGTCGCCCACATACTCGCCAGCCCTGTCGCTGCCCACAATGTTCACCCCCGCCACAAAGCATTGGTTCTCAAGGGCGCGTGCCTTCAGGAGCGTCTGCCACACGTCGCGGCGGCGGGCAGGCCAGTTCGCCACGTAGATAATGGCATCATAGTCGCCATGGTTGCGTGAGAACACGGGGAAACGCAGGTCGTAGCACACCTGCAGCAGGAAGCGCACCCCGCGCCACGCTGTCACCACGCGCCGCTCGCCAGCCACATACTCATCCGTCTCGCCGGCAAAGCTGAAGAGGTGGCGCTTGTCGTAGTAGTCGTAGCTGCCGTCAGGACGAACGAAGAACAGGCGGTTGCGCAGCCCTTTCTGGCTCATCATGGCCACGCTGCCCGCTATCGCGGCATCCATGTGCCGTGCCTGCTGCCGCATCCAATCCACTATTCGGGGCCACTGCCCCTCAGCCTGCTGCGCAGAGCCTTCGGCCATAAACCCCGTGGCAAAGGTTTCGGCCAGCACATAGAGGTCGGCGCCCGGCTGCTGGTTCAGCAGTGTCGCAATGTGTTGGAGGTTCCACTCCAGTTCATTCCATCTAATTACGTGTTGTACTATTGCTGTCTTCATATTTCTGACGGAGTAAATGATTCGTTTTTCCCTTTCCAATGTGTCGGCAAAGTTACGAATAAATGAGTGAAAAGCCAAATTTATTTGAGCTTTTCCGAATGCAGAGTAAGTTCGGCGGAGCCAGAGTTACGAATAAATGAGTGAAAAGCCAAATTTATTTGGGCTTTTCCGAGTAATGAATAAGGCGACACCTAAAATGAAGCCCCGAATAACAGCATTTTTGTTATATGGAAGCGCAGGGAGCGCAGTCGGAAGCGCACGGACTCCGTAGGCACTCCCCTCCCATGTAGGGGAGGGGTAGGGGGGGGGTCAGTA
>JAEEGG010005469.1_pt1 | contig 30171 bp, 28 predicted proteins | sample 9134161 | NCBI WGS metagenome assembly JAEEGG01 (sample SAMN16246543, study PRJNA631951) | gut metagenome | biome: gut microbiome; feature: rumen; material: CR-attached | host: Bos | place: Iran: Karaj | collected 2018-10
GTGGATGCAGACGAGAGCCTGAGCGTGGTGACCACGACAAAGGATGTGAAGCCTGGTTCGCAGGTCGGTTAAGACAGAGTAACTGGGTTTTAAAGACACAGTAACATAATAACAGGTTATTAACATAATAACATGAAATGAAGAGGCTAATATTTTTGGGCATGTGGTTGCCCTTGCTGGCAACGGCACAGTACAAATCACAGGTATGGAGCCCTGACAATGGCGACGGCACTTATACCAACCCCGTGATTAATGCCGACTATTCCGACCCTGACGTCTGTGTAGGCGCCAGTGGTGAGGACTTTTACATGACGGCCTCATCGTTTCAATGTACACCCGGTTTGCCAATCCTTCACTCGAAGGACTTGGTAAACTGGGAAATTATTAATTATGCATTAGGTAATCTGTACGAGGGTGACGAGGCACTGCTGAGTCATTTCAACGGCGCCCCACAGCACGGCAATGGCGTGTGGGCTCCCAGCATCCGTTATCACAACGGTTGGTATTATATCTACTGGGGCGATCCCGACTTTGGTGTGATGATGGTGAAGACCCAAGACCCTGCAGGAAAATGGGAGAAACCCGTCTGCGTGATAAAGGGACAGGGATATATCGATACCTGTCCGCTATGGGATGAAGACGGACGCTGTTATCTGGTAAACGGATGGGCAAATAGTCGTTCGAAATACGCCTCTGTACTGACTGTCCGTGAGATGAGTGCCGACGGCACGGAGCCTATCGGTCAGCCTGTCATCGTGTTCGACGGTAACGGCACGGAGAATCGCACCTGCGAGGGACCTAAGTTCTACAAGCGCGACGGTTGGTACTGGATTATGTGTCCTGCCGGCGGTGTGCCTGAGGGTTTTCAGCTTGCTATGCGCTCAAAATCGCCCTACGGTCCTTACGAGCATAAGATTGTGCTGGCGCAAGGCAAGACCAACATCAATGGGCCTCACCAGGGAGGTTGGATTCATACGAAATTCGGCGAGGACTGGTTCCTTCATTTTCAGGACAAGGAGGCTTACGGTCGCGTGGTACACCTGAATCCTGTGGATTGGTCAACCGGTTGGCCTATCATGGGAAAGAAGGGAGAGCCAGTGACCACCTACAAGAAGCCAATAAACAATAACCAATATCCAATAATCAATCCAGCAGAGAGCGACGAGTTCAATGCGCCTACACTAGGACTCCAGTGGCAATGGCATGGGAATTACAATGAGAAGTTTGGCACAGCCACCGCCTTCGGAACTTACCGCATTTATAACTACAAGCTCTCTGAAGGATGGAAGAACCTCTGGGAGGTGCCCAATATGCTGTTGCAGAAGACACCTGCCGATGAGTTTACCGTAACCGCCAAACTTCGCTTTACATCGAAGGCCGAAGGACAGATGGGCGGACTGATCATGATGGGGCTCGACTACTCCGCTTTGGTTGTGAAGCGCGTTGGCAAGGAGTTCCAACTGGTACAGCTCGTCTGCAAGGATGCCGATAAAGGTAAGCAGCAGACAGAAACCGTGCTGGCAACTTTGAAGCCCACAGCAGAAGACAAGATAGACTACAAGCCAGGCATTCACGAAGATATCTACCTGCGCCTACAGGTGACCAATGCCGAGGCAGGTGCTGCACATGGCGGCAAGCCGATGGTGCAGTTCTCGTATAGTCTGAACGGCAAGAAATTCCAGAACTGCGGTGTTCCCTTCAAGATGCGACAAGGCAAATGGATTGGCGCGAAGTTTGGTTTCCTCTCTGTAGAGACCAACGCCAAAGTGGACCGCGGATGGGTAGATGCCGACTGGATCAGAATTACCAAGAACATTAAAGATTAAATTCGTTTCGCTCAGAAGTATTAAAGATAAAAAACCTAAAACCTAAAATGAGAAGAGTAATTTTCCTGGCTACCGCCCTTCTGGCGGCATGTCTTCAGGTAAAGTCACAAACACTTGCCACAGAATATAAAAGTACCGCCAGTGGCAACCCCATCAGTGGCAGCATCTTTTGTGCCGACCCTACAGCCATAGAATACGATGGTCGCCTCTATGTCTACGGCACCAACGACCACCAGCAGTATATCAAGAATAACAAAACGGGCAGTAATGGCTATGGCAATATCAAATCTCTCGTAGTCTTCTCAACAGACGATATGGTAAACTGGACCTTTCACGGCACTATCGACGTAGGCAAGGTATGTACCTGGGCAGGTCAGTCATGGGCGCCATCAGCCGTTTGGCGCGAGAAAGAGAATGCTAACGGCACAAAGAGCAACGAATTCTATATCTATTTCGCCAACGGCGGCGGTAGCGTGGGTGTGATGAGGAGTCTGAAATCCCCATTAGGTCCTTTCTCTTCCCCTCTTAGTCAGGCTATGATACGCCACGGAATGCCTGGTGTAGATCCCTGCAACTGGCTGTTCGACCCAGGTGTGGTGATTGACTCTACAGGCACTGGTTGGATAGCCTTTGGAGGCGGTGAACCACAATCAACAGGTTCCAAGCTTTGGCCAGGAAACTCTCGCATTGCAAAATTGAAATCCACGATGACAGGCCTTGACGGTGCAGCTGTTAATCTGCCTGCTCCCTATCTGTTTGAAGCCAGCGAACTGAATATTATCGGCGGACGTTTTGTTTATACCTATAACACTTCATGGAGCGATCGCAATGACTGGTCAAAATTCGAAAAACGTAATGGTCAACCAGCACCCTCGGCATGCAGCATGTGCTATATGGTGACCGACAATCCCTTGGATCCCAATTCATGGGAATATCGTGGTGAATATGTGCCCAATGAAGGCAGTTTCAGTAGCTTAGGTGCTGACCATGGCAACAACCACACCCACCTGCATAAGTTCAATGGCGAATACTACCTCTTCTATCACGGCAACGTGCTTGAGAAGACGATGAAGAGCAAGAAGGCCATGAACGACGGTGCCTCTGGCTACCGTTCCATCTGCGTCAATAAACTGACGGTGAACGAAAATACGCAGAAACTCAGCACAATCAGTATGAACAAGACTGGAGTGAGCGCCATCAAGAATATGAATCCCTACACGCTGCAACAAGCTGAGACGATGTCCACTTGTGGTGGTGTGAACTACGAAGACTTCAAGAATATCAAGACTACAACCAAGAGTTCGCTGGGTAATGATGCCTCAGAGAATATGTACGTCAAGATGGCAGAAGGCGCTTGGACGATGGTGCGCAAGGTGGACTTCGGCACGAATGGTGCCAGCTCGTTCACGCTGAGAGCACGCGGCACGGGAAAACTGGAGATACGCGTTGACAGTAAATCAAAGGCCGCCGCTGCTACGGTAGCGTTCTCGTCAACCGCATTCCAGGACTTCACCATCGACCTGGACCCAAGCCTTTTCAAGAAAGTACACCACCTCTATTTCGTCTTTACGGAATCCACCAATGCCCAGTTTGACTCCTGGCAGTTTACGGAGTATGACCCCACAGGCATCTTCGATATCGAGACAACGGAGAAAGGAAAGACGGAGCAGCAATTCTATGACCTCAGCGGACGCCGCATACACAAAGACAGTAAGCGACACGGCATCGTGATAGAGCAATACATAGATGAAAACGGCACGAAGAGAACACGCAAGCATCTCTGATTGACGAACCACAAAAAACAAAGGAACGGAAGACTCAGCTCTTCCGTTCCTTTATTTCTTCAAGGGTCAGTCCCTCGTCGAAATTCAAGTAGAAATGATTATGTTCCGACACCCGCTTTTCCACAGGCGGCAACGTCATATAATCTCCATACAGGCATGTGAGATAGCCGTCATAATCACGGGGCACCACCACCATCGTATCACCAAAAGGCAGTTCGATAGTATCCTCAAACCACTCGCGCTTGAAGATACGTCCCGCCCACTGTGTGACGCACACCGTCTTATCACCGTCGAAACCGCTGTACCATCTCTGGTATTCCATAAACCGTTTTAGCATGATGCTGCGCAAAGGACGCAGCAACGGGTTTGTCAGCGTTTTCTGGAAATTATAGAATTTCTTCAGACTGCGTTTCTGGATAGCCGTAAGTTCCGCATCGCTGCAGCTGAAGTTATCAAGCGCAAACAGATCCACATAGACACCCATTACGAAAGGAAATTTCTCTTCCTCCCACAACGTGGTATGCATGTCAGACACCTTGGCAAAGGGCAGGTAGTAGCCCTTGTCGCGCAACGACAGGACGTCAAAGCCATCTTTGCGGCACTCCTCTTTCAGGTCGAGCAGGCGCTCATAGTCCTCACGAGGCAAATAGATATCAATATCATCATCCCAGGGGATGAAATCCTGATGGCGCACGGCACCCAAGACCGTACCTCCACAGGCGATATAGCGAAGATGATGTTTTTCCAGGAACTGCACCGTGTACTTAAACACATGCAGGATCTGCTGTTTGAAGCGTTTCTCGAAATCTGCGTCTGCCATTCTAAATCATGTTTAGGAACTGTTCTGCACACCACAACTGCCACTTCTGATTGCCCGTCAGCTGCTGCATCGGTATATCCTTACGGAATTCCGCACGCTTCGGACCTTCCCAGTCCCTGAAGATAGCATCGACAGGACGCGGCATGGGAATCTTGAAAGGAATCTCCAGTTCAGGATACTTCATGGCATAGAGTCCACGGACCAGATACTTGGGTTCGCCGTTTCTCACACGCTCCATATCCAGAGGCTCAGCCATCACGAGCTTGGCATAGGGGTCGTAATAAGGCAACCATGCGGCACCGAAGGCATTCAGGTATGAACTGCTGCTCTCAATAGAGAACACCTCGTCCATAAACTTCATATAGTCTATAGTATCGGCACCCGTACGATAATGTTCAAACAGTTCCGACTGGTCCACAGGATTGCTCAGTACCAACTGAGGCTTCAGGAATGTGTAGCGCTCAGCAAAGGCATCGAAGGTCCACTTTGGCGAGATGAGCTTGTCCATACCTCCGAAAATCAAGTCGGCACTCTCGCCAACAATCATCAGTTGCACCCCGTCCTTCTTAGCCATTTCCGCAGCTTTGTATATCTGCGGCTCAATAGAGTGAACAGGTGCGAACTTATGGCGCATCACAACAGGTGTGTACTTCTCATAGTCCTCCATCGTGATATCAATCAGATGATGAACCAGCTGAAGTTTTTTGCAATACGTCTTGGCACGCTCCACATCGGCATCAAAGACACCAGACGTTGAGTTGAAAGTATAGGCATGACTACCAGGTTTCAGATAAGCGGCCAGATTGGCACTGTCCATACCTCCTGAGAGCAATATGCCGATATTGTCATACTTTGAGTAAAGCGCATCAAACTGTTTCTGGATTTCCCTGTCGATATCCTCAGAGGTTTTCACTGGGATACGGCAATCATCCCCGACAGGTCGGAAGTTCTTATGCTGAAAGCCCTCAGCAAAATCGACGCCATCCTTCCAGATATAACGGAAAGCAATATACGAACTTAGACAAAATTCTTTATCGACCATAACATCTATTTATTTATCGTAATTATTCAAGAATCTCTCCAGACAATAAAGCAGCCACTTCTGGTTTCCGTTATATTTGGTTATATCAATATCATCACGGAACTCCTTACGTGTGGGTCCTTCCCAGTTGGCAAAATACTCATCCACGGGGCGGGGCATCGGCTGTTTCAAAGGCACAGTGGTCTCAGGATATTTCATTCGGAAGAGGTCGCGTATCAGATACTTGGTGTCACCATTACGAATTCTGCCCAGATCCAAAGGCCTTGCCATTTTCAGCAACTCATAAGGATCGATGAAATCCATCTCGGCAGTCTCGAAGGCATTCTCGTAAGAGGCATAGCTCTCGTCTGTCACCACTTCGTCGTAAAAGCGCAGATAGTCAATGCTGTTCTTGCCCAAGCGATAGCGCTCAAAGAGGTAGTTCATGTCATAAGGCTCTTTCAGCACCTCCGCGGGGTCAACATATACTGAGCGCTTGACATACTGGTCATAACTCCAGTTCTTTGACAGCAGGCCGTCCATTCCCCCGAACACATAGTCAGCCGCATCGCCGATGACCAACATGGTGATGCCGTCCTTCTTTGCCTGCATGGCAGCAGCATACAACTGAGGCTCGATAGAATGTACAGGGGCGCCCTTATGCTCCATAACCTTGTCCACATTCTGCTCTACGGTGTTCCAGTCTATGTCTACATAATGCAGGTTCAGGTGATAATAACTGGCGTAATACTCTGCCCGTTTCAATTCATCACTCTGGTATTTTCCACCCAGGAAACGGAATGTGTAGGCATCAGAACCTTCCGGCATATATGAAGCCAGGATAGAACTGTCCATGCCTCCGGAAAGAAGCATGCCTAATTTTTCATGAGCCACACATCTGAATACATTCCGCAGGGCAACGTCCACATCGTGAGCGTCAGACACGAAGACCTTGCGCTGCAATGGCTGCTGCTTATAAACCTGATGGTGTAATCCATCAAAAAACTGTTTCTCGTCATCCTCAACATACCTCATCGAGAGATATGAACTCATACAATAACTCTTGTCTACCATAAAAACTATTTGCTCAGGTGACTATCCTCATGACCTTCTGACTCCTTTCCGTCCACCCAGCCACGCGTAGCCTTCAGCGCCTCTGTTATCTTTGTAGAAGAGATGCCTTTGGTATAAGGGAAATAGACGATTCTGATTCCCTCCTTGGCAAAGTCCTCCTCGTATTTCTTCCATTTCTCAGTGCCATACCAGTCGTCACCGACGAAAAGGACCGTGGCACCCAGTTTCTTGCAAGCGGCAAGTTTATCCATATCATACTGAGGTACCACAGCATCAACATATTTGACGCTTCTAACGATCTCGGCACGATCTGAGAAAGGAATCATGGCATGCTTGCCTTTATACAGCACCAGCTCGTCTACCGTGACGCCGACAATCAGTTTGTCGCACAATCCCTTCGCATTCTTCAAGAGAGTCAGATGACCAATATGAAAAAGGTCAAAAACCCCAGTTGTATATCCTATGACCATAGCTATTCTTTTTTATCGCCTGCAAATTTAGTAAAATAAATTTAATTATTCAATAATTAAAGAAAAAAAATGAATACAAATACGGCACCTCTTACGACCTGCCAAACAACCACTTCTTGAAGAACGGACTGATACGGAGGATATTCGACATGATGATACTGAAACCGATTACAAGCAGTGCGAAGAGCACAGACAAGGTGGTGTCGGTAATAAAGTTGTGCTGATTGGTTTTAAAGAATGTGCCTACGATGGGCAGACTGGGCACAAACAGGAAATGAATCAGGTAAATATCCAATGTGCGTCGGCCGATATACTGCAACGAGGCACCAATGACCGTCATCTTCGTGAAATAATGCTTATAGTTGCGGAAATACATCAGGGTGATAAGCAATAGCAGGAACATAGCTCCCGTCTGGGGGATGATAGCCCATGCCATACGCAGCGTGCGCCATTTCAGGGCATCCATTGTACACAACACAGCCAACACGATAATGACGGGGAAAAACCATTTGGAGTCCATCAGCTTCTGGAAGCCATTCCAATAGCGATGGGCTATATTGCCAAACAGGAAGAACGGCATCCACAGCATCAACTGTCCAAGACTGGTGTCAAGCAGGAACTGGTGAATATCGGTCATCTTACCAGGATAGCCTTTGGCCCATGAGAAATACTTAGGCTGATAACAACTTTCATAGAATGCCATTGACACGAGGAACAACAGGATGATAAGGGCTGCGGAAATCCACAGGCCCTTGTTTCTAGAGAAACATGAGGTGATCTTGTTCTCCAGATAGGCAAACGGATAATAGATGAGGAACATATACAGCAGCACCAGCGTAAACCAATAGCCACCCTTGGTGGGGGAATGCAGAGATTCCTCCAAGCCTGGCCAGAAATGGGGCTTCAGAATCGCTGTTGCCAACAGGAAGAACACCAGCGTGGGAATCAGCTGCACACGCATCTTCTTCAATATCAGTCCACCCAGATTGCGGGCTGTCCATACCTGCGAGGCCTTATATGCCAGGAAACCGCTGATAAAGAAAAACAACGGCATACGGAATAACAATAGGAACTGAAGTGATGACGAATACTTCCATTCCTGCTCAAATCCGATCTGTGCCACATGATTGGCCACGACCATAATCATGGTGAAACCGCGAAGGGCATCCAGCCACTCCATGCGGGGCTTTTTGACGATTTTATTCTCTATGTTCTCCATAATCGGTGCAAAAATACAAAGATTATTTTGAACTTCCAATAAAAAAACGTACTTTTGCACAATCGTTATGGAGAATCTAAGGGAAAAAACAGCACGCGGACTGATGTGGGGAGCCGTTAACAACGGCACGATGCAGGTATTAAACCTGCTGATAGGAATCCTCGTACTTCGTCGTCTGACCCCAGAGGACACAGGCCTCATCGGTATGCTGGCTATCTTCTCGGCTATTGCCGGCAATTTGCAGTCGAGTGGATTCTCCACAGCATTGATTAACGAGAAGAATCCTACCAGCGAACAGTACAACAGCGTGTTCTGGTTCAACATCCTGATGGGTGGTGCGATGTATGCCGTATTATTCCTCTCGGCCCCGATCATCAGCTGGTTTTTCAACGAGCCCCGCCTCACCGACCTGTCGCGCTTCATCTTTTTGGCCTTTTTCATCTCGTCATCTGGCATATCCACGAATGCCTACATGGTGAAGAATATGATGAACCGCGAGATTGCCATTGTGAACCTGTCGGCACTCATCATTTCCGGCACCTCCGCGATTATCATGGTATGGTGCGACATGGCTTACTGGACACTCGCCTGGCAACAGGTAATCAATGCTGCCGTATTAATCCTCGGCCGGTTCTACTATGTGAAATGGAAGCCTACGTGGCATTTCTCGCTTGACTATATCCGCCAGACGTTCTCTTTTTCGATGAAGATTCTGGTCACGATGATTGTAAACACCGTGAACCAAAACCTGCTGACGGTCATCTTCGGACGCCTTTTCAGGGATGCACGCGTCGTGGGAAATTTCTTCCAAGCCTACAAATGGGACTCGATGGCCTTTCAGACCGTAGGAGGCATGGTGGGACAAGTGGCACAACCCGTATTGGTGAGCGTGCGTGACGAGAAGCAGCGCGAACTGAATGTTTTCCGGAAGATGCTCCGCTTCACGTCTTTCCTGTCTTTCCCCGTATTATTCGGACTGGCATTAGTGGCTCGTGAGTTCATCCTGTGTACCATTGGTGAACAATGGATCAACTGTGTACCCTTGCTACAGATACTCTGTATCAGCGGTGCTTTCATGCCCCTTTACACCCTTTATCAGAATCTGGTTATCAGTCATGGGCGCAGCGACATCAACATGTGGCTCAATATCGGACAGATTGCACTTCAACTGGCCGTGATCCTCTTCTTTTACCGTCAGGGTATCACAGTGATGGTGATAGCCTACACCGTCTTCAACATTATCTGGCTGGCTGCTTGGCAGCCGTTTGCAAAGGGCATCATCGGTCTGAACCTCCTGCAGGTGTCAAAGGACATCATGCCTTTCATGCTGGTTGCTACCGCCGTGATGGTAATGACCCACTATATCACCCTGTTCATCAGCAACCTGTGGATACTGCTGCTGACACGTATCCTCGTGGCTACCCTCCTCTACTGCATCGTTATGCGACTGCTCAATGTGGTTATCCTTAAGGAGTGCCTGCAATTCATCCTCAAGAAGAACAAATAACCTATGGAAATATCCGTCATCATACCCGTCTATAACAAGGCTGAATACCTGGACAAATGCTTCGGTAGCATCTTTTCGCAGAAATTCAGCTCTTTCGAAGTCGTCGCTGTGGAAGACGGCAGCACCGATGGCTCTGGTGATATCTGCGACAAATGGGCAGAGCGCGAGCCCCGGCTGAAAGTGTTCCATAAGGATAATGGTGGCGTTACCGCTGCGCGACGCTATGGTTTTGAGCGCAGTGAGGGACGCTTCATCATGTTTGCCGATGCCGACGACCTCTTCACGGAAGACGCACTGGCCATGATGCATGGAATCATCAACGAGACTGGAGCCAATGAAGTGATAGGCACCTACGATGACCAATACGGACAGCGTCATGACTCAGGCCTGAGAGGCTACGTCGAGCCAGAGCACCTGATTCGCGACTTGCTGGCCCTTCGCAGTCAGTTCTGCGTGCTCTGGGGCATCATCTTCCGCAGAGAACTCCTGGAAGGTTGTCTTGGCACACCTCGTGAAGTCATTGAACGCGAGGATTCCTTGATGCAGATAAAATGCCTGATGAAGCAGCCAAAGGTATTCTTCACCCCAGAGGCAGCCTATCTGCATTATGAGGATGTGCCCAACCAGCGTCGCGAAACGTTACAGTGGATTCGTATCTACGACGAAGAACTGCGCCAGACGCTGCAACCCGAATGGGAGAAATACCACTCTGCCTTCGTGCATCATCAGATTAAGGTCTACGAGAAATTCATCGACCGCAGGCAGTTCCAGGTACTCAAAGAATACTACTGTCCACTGCGCCGGCAACTCACCAACGACATTCCCCTGATGGACCGCATAGCCATCATGCTGCCAGCCCGACTGGCTTATCTGCTTATTCACTCCTACAAGCAACTGTTGAAATGGAAGAAATAAAGAAACACCCTGCACAGAATGATGTGGCTGTGCTGCTTATCATTTTCTCACGTACAGAGACACTCAAGCGTACCTTTGGAGCCATCCGCCAATGCAGACCTTCACGTCTGTTTATCTATCAGGATGGTCCACGCAATGAGAAAGAAGCCTTGAAGTTGGCTTCTGCACGGGAGATTGTTGCCGACAGCGAGATTGACTGGGAGTGTGATGTGCAGCGCAGTTATCACAACGAGAACTCAGGTGCCTGGCTGTCAAACCACAAAGCACAGACGTGGGCTTTTTCATTGGCAGACAAAGTGATTGTATTGGAAGACGACTCAACGCCCTCGTTGTCGTTTATCCCTTTCTGCAAGGAGATGCTCGACCGTTATGAACATGACGAGCGCATCACGATGATTGCAGGTTTTAATCATGAGGAAAAGACGGATGCCCCATACGACTATCTCTTCACCACAGCCTTTAGCATCTGGGGATGGGCTTCATGGCGACGCGTCTTCAGTCAATGTGAGATTGGCTATCCTATTGCAGACGATGCGTTCAACATGCATCAACTGGAGGCTTATGTAGCCAACAGGCATGAGGGCGGTAAGGAGATGCTGAAGAAACTTCATAAGCACAAAGCATCGGGCGACCCCATCTACGAGACATTGATTTGGACAGCCTGCACACTAAACAGCGGACTGACCATCGTACCTACCAAGAACCTGATTCAGAATACGGCCGTCAGCGAGGAGTCTGCTCATTTCCAAAGTTCATTGAACACACTCCCCAAGGCGATGCAACGCCTGCTCACGATGCCCAGCTATCAGCTGCAATTCCCACTGAGACATCCCAAGTACGTCATTGAGAACGTGGAATACAAGCGCCACGTCTATCGCATCATGGCATGGGGACATCCTTGGATTAAGATTTGTCGCTCTATAGAGGAACTTCTCCGCAACCTGCGTTATGGCAACTTCAAACAAATCAGGGAAGCCGTGAAACACAGGATGAGTAAGTTGACAGGACGATACAACTATCAATAATACTTTTTCACCAGAGGAACAATCGCCTCTGGTACTAACTCCTCAATGCTCTCGCCAGCACGAACACGTTGGCGTATCTCCGTACTACTCACATCAAGCAAGGGTACGTCAATGGTGCCTGGATATTCATCACGAGGATAGACAATCACTTGATGACAACGAAGAATATCCTTCCAATGACGCCAGCGGGTGAAGTGCGCCCAGTTGTCGCCACCAATCAATAAAGAAAAGGTGCAGTCAGGATAATCCTTGCTCAGATGCTGCAAGGTATTCCAAGTATAACTGGGCTTAGGCAGACGGAACTCATAATCGCATGCCTTCACGCCCTCTACACCCTCGAGTGCTTTCTCTGCCATCTGCAATCGCAGTTGGTCATCCAGCAAATCTGCAGAATTTCGCTTCAACGGATTCTGTGGCGACACCATCAACCACACCTCATCTAACGCACATTGCCTCAGCACGGCCTGTGCTAAGGCAATGTGTCCGTTATGGATAGGGTTGAATGAACCACCGAAGATTCCTATTCGCTTCATCCCAAGAATGCTTTCACTATCTGAAGGGTCTCTTGCTTTGCTGTTTCCAAATCATCATTCACAATGATATGGTCAAACTGCGAAGCAAAGGTCATCTCATATTCTGCCTTTGCCAAGCGTTCTGCAATGGCCTCAGCAGTATCAGTAGCACGACCTTCCAGGCGGCGACGCAGCTCCTCAACAGAGGGTGGCTGGATAAACAGGCTCAGGGCCTCATCACCATAATATTTCTTGATATTGATGCCGCCTTTCACGTCAACATCGAACACCACGTTTTGTCCTTGGTTACGCTGGTTCTCCACCTGCTGTTTCAGAGTGCCGTAGAAACGGTCCTGATAAACCTCCTCATACTCCAGAAACTCATCATTCTGAATCTTTGAGCGGAATTCCTCTGGTGTCAGGAAGAAATACTCTACCCCATTCTGTTCCGTACCACGAGGCGCACGACTGGTACAGGAGATTGAGAAATAGAGCTTCAACTCAGGATGCTCCTTCATCAACCATTGTACGATGGTGCTCTTTCCGCTACCGCTAGGAGCACTTACAATCAACATTTTCCCTTTCATCTATTTCCTAATTCGTGAAATTCGTGTAATTCGTGGTTCAAATCAAAGCGCGTTCAGAACCTGTTCCTTGATTTGCTCCAGCTCGTCCTTCATCTGCACCACGATGTTTTGCATCTCGGCCTGATTAGACTTTGAACCAGTGGTATTGATTTCGCGACCCATCTCCTGAGCGATGAAGCCAAGTTTCTTGCCCTGTCCGTGACCATCGCGCATCGTCTCACGGAAGTACTTCAGGTGATTGGTCAGGCGCTGCTTCTCCTCGCTGATATCCAACTTCTCGATATAGTAAATCAACTCCTGCTCCAGGCGATTCTTATCATAGTCTACACCAGGAATCTGCTGCAAGCCATCGACGATACGCTGACGGATCTTCTCCACACGACTCTTCTCGTAAGGCTCAATCTCAGCCATCAAGCGCTCAATATTATCAATCTTCTCAGCAAACTTCTTCTCCAGAGCAGCACCCTCCTGCTTGCGGAAGTCCACCAAAGCAGCAATGGCACCCTCTACAGCCTTGCGAGCAGCAGCCCACTCCTCATCAGTCAGTTCTACCTGCTCTGTCTTTGTCAGCACATCAGGCATACGGGTCAGCGTGTACATCCAGTCCTCAGGCTCAGGAATCCCCACTTTCTCTGCCACGCTCTTCAACTGGTGGTAGTAATTCTCCACCAAAGCAGCATTCACAGGCGTTGCATCCACACCAGCCTCTTTCTCAATCCAGAGACTGAAGTCCACCTTACCACGCTCCAAAGAGGCAGCAATCATCTGGCGAATCTCCATCTCTTTCTCACGATAGAGGGGAGCTATACGTGTCTGCAGGTCCAACTGCTTAGAATTAAGCGACTTAATTTCTGCGCTAATCTTCTTGTCTTTAAATGCCACGACCACCTTGCCGTAGCCAGTCATTGATTGTATCATAATGATGTCTATTTTTTCTTTTCGAGCGCAAAGGTACTACTTTCTTCACAATTATGTGCACCAAAACACAGTTTTCTGCTTACTAGGAAGGAAAATTTGGCGTTTTCGGCTATCAGGTAGAGTCCGTGAAAGGGAAAGAACAATACACAGATTAAAGTCTAGTCCCGCAGATTTCTTTTCTGCTCATTTCCGCATTCGAGCAAATAAAATTACTTTACATCCTATTCCTATCGACATTTTTTCCTTGACCGACCCTTTTGGAGAATTCCCCTATAAGGTAAATTCGCGTAATTACTCGAGTAAAATCATGAATTGACTCGAGTAATTTCGTGATTTTACTCGAGTCAATTCATCGGTTTTATTAAGACACCCCAAAAACGCTGTTTTTTAGGAAGGAAATTTGGCAGTTTTTGAACGACAAAATATTTTACACACCTCACAAAAACATCTCATAAGACAAGGACCAGTCCCTGATTGTCTGTGACAGTTTCCTCAAGCGTTGACAAATTTTCATCATAAAGATTTGAAGGGTATTGATTTTTTGACTACCTTTGCAAAAACAAAAGGAAATAACAACATTAATCAACACAATGAAAAAGATCCTTATTACTACACTGCTCCTTTGCATGACGGCAGTCACCGTGTCTGCCCAGTTACTCTATAAGATTAGCGGAAAAGATTTATCGGCTCCATCATATATTGTTGGCACCTATCATGTGGCACCAGCCTCATTTGTCGATTCTATCCCTGGCATCCGTCAGGCTATGGCCGACTGCCAACAGACCTATGACGAACTGATTATGACCCAAGCGTTGAGTGCCGACAGCGCAGCCCTTTTCCAACAAGCAATGATGCTGCCCGACAGCCTGACGATTGACAAGGTACTATCAGCCGACCAGATGAACCGTCTGAATGCCTATATGAAAAAAGAAATCGGTGCAGACATGACCAATTCCTTTATCTTTCAGCAAATGGGGAGGATGACTCCCAGCAGCCTCAACACAACCTTATCATTGCTTTCCTATATAAAGAAGGAAGGAAAATTCAACCCGGAAAACGCTATCGACACCTATTTCCAGAAAGAAGCCCTTGCTCAGGGAAAAGCCATTGGTGGACTAGAAACCATAGAGTTTCAAATCAATATCCTATACAAAGGAAAGTCTATGGAGCGTCAAATAGAAGAACTGATGTGCTTGATTGATAACGAAATGACTGAAGAGATGACTGACAAACTTGCAAAAGCCTATTACAGTCAGGACATCAACGCCATCATGGAGGCAGTAAACATGAAGCAGAACAACAGTTGCGACCCCACACCCGAAGAGGAGGCGCAGCTTGTTGACAACCGTAATGCCGATTGGGTGAAAAAGATGCCAGCTATTATGCGACAGAAGCCCACCCTCTTTGCTGTTGGTGTTGCCCACCTTCCTGGTCCCAAAGGTGTCCTCACCCTGCTCCGCAATGCCGGCTATCAAGTTGAAGCGGTGAAAGGGAAATAGATTTTTCCCACGTTGGGAACGATTCAGTCCCACGCTGGGAGCAACATAGTCCCAACGTGGGAATAAAACTATACGCCAGCAACGATAATCCTTTTTTAAAAAAGTTCTGACTTCATGGAAGACTTAACATAGCAAAAGCATAAAATACTCATTTACAAAGCTTTAGATAAAAATTGGGGGCCTCAACACTTAACACATTTTTATCATAAAGATTTGAGGGTTATTACATTTTTGATTACCTTTGCAAAAACGATATAATTAAGAAATATGATTTATATGAAACGACTATTGATTTTATTCCTTTTGTCAATTGTAAACCTGACAAATGTCAATCATGCTATTGCAGCAGAGATGCCAGACTCTGTGATAAGGGAGGAAAAAAGTACATGGACGTCTGTTAGTAATGATAGTTTAGAAGGACAAATTGCTGGTTGTAACATCTTTAATAAACGTAATCGTTGCAAAATTGTCATTACTGAAATGGGGAGATGGGAATTGACTCCACATTTCAATATAGGATTCGGCGGTTTTTTCAATGGACCAGAAAACCTTGAAAAAGGAGACAGATACGGAAACATAGAACTTGGCTTAGAGACATCTTTTGACTGGCATCCTTTCGGTTACCAAAACGAATGGAGCATAGGCCTTGGCTTGGGATATCGGCATTATGAATTAAATAAAGATGTTCATTGGGAAAAGAATAATCTTGTGATGAGTCTTGTAGCTTTTGATGAATACCAAACAAGCACCAGCAATAGCCTGAACGTAATGAGCATACAGATACCTATAATTTACACTCACTACTTTTTCAAAAGCGGTCTTGGCATCTCGTTAGGAGCTATCGTAAACTGGAATGTTTCGGCTTGGGCAAATCGTGGATACGAGTTTAAAGGCGAAGAATATAGTGTTGACACAAAAGATATTGGACAGAGACCTTTTACTGTTGATTTCATTTTCAAATTTTTGCCACCTTTAGGGCGGTGCTATTGCCCTCCTTTCTATTTTAAGATATCCCCTACGTCATTCTTTAAGAACAATCGCGGACCTGAGATGTATCAACTTTCTTGCGGTTTCTGCATATAGTCTGTGTGCTATTGAAGGGTTACTTCTGTTGTAATCAAAAAAGAAAAAAGAAAGAAGAATTAATGTTGTTGGGGTGACTTCACCCCTCACTGATCTCTCCTACCCCTCAAATTTTAATATTCTGCCAAATAGGCAACTATAAGTAAAAAAATGTCACAAAAAGACACGAAAGATTGGTAAGGGTATCTGTTTTTTGATTACCTTTGCAAGACCAATTAAAAATACACCACGCAGAGCATTCTACAATAAAAGCAAAATGACCACGATAGAAATACCTCAACCAAATGGCAGATTAAAGTCGATTATTCGGGCCGTACCCATCACCCGCTTGGTGCTTTTCCAATACAGACAGCAAAAGGGAATGACAGAAGAATGGAAAACATGGGCTTGGGAGATGCTGGATAAAGGTTTTAAGTCAGATGCCCTTACCCAATTGGCTGGCGAAGACCTAAACCTGAACGCATTTGAATTCTCATCACTTGTTGATTCTATCCTTAAAGACTTGGAACTCGACTTCACCGATGATGATGTCTATTTTCAATACGTGCTTTATGTTGCCCATCAGGTCCTCAATAGGGAGTTATCTTCTGAAGAAGGTTTCAAGACTCTATGTCAGGCTGCGATAGATACGAACTATCATCCTGCCTTCATGGACTTCTACTATTTAGAAGATAACGCAGAATTGCTGCGTCATCATCACCCAGCCGTTATTGAAACAGGCATGCGTCCAGACAATATCTCAGAATGGACGTTTTCGTATTTCGAGAAACTCATCAAAGAATAATCAGACAATAATATCATGAACAAGAGATTAATCATTGCGTGCTGCATTATCGCAATACTTTATGTGGGCTGTTCACTGATACCACACAAAACATAATTTTTCTAAAATCAGTAATTGTTTAGGAAAAAATGCGTACCTTTGCACATTCATATATAATAAGGTATAAGAAAAATGTCGTGTATACTTCATATAGAGACTAGTACATCCGTCTGCTCAGTAGCTGTTTCAGAGGATTCTCACGTGATTTTCCAGCAGGAAGACCACAGCGGACCGAATCATGCTGAGCGACTTGGATCGATGGTAGACGAGGCCCTCTCGTTTACTGATAATCATGCTATTCCGTTTGATGCCGTAGCCGTGAGCTGCGGACCTGGTTCATACACAGGACTGCGTATCGGCGTATCAATGGCCAAAGGCATCTGCTATGGCAGAAACCTGAAGTTGATTGCTGTGCCTACACTGGAACTAATGTGTGTTCCTGTGCTTTTAAGAGAGATGGTGGAAGAGAACGCCCTACTCTGCCCTATGATTGATGCCCGCCGTATGGAGGTTTATGCCGGTATTTATGACCGTGCTCTTCACGAGGTTCGTCCCGTAGGTGCCGATGTCGTTGACGCAGAGACCTACAAGCAGTGGCTCGACGAGCGCCCTGTGTATTTCTTTGGCAACGGTGCAGCGAAATGCATGGAGACAATCAACCATCCCAATGCCCACCTGATAGAGGGTATTGAGCCACTGGCAAAATGGATGCAGCCACTAGCCGAGCGTCGTTTTCTGAACGAACAGACGGAGGACGTGGCCTACTTTGAACCCTTCTACCTAAAGGATTACGTGGCAAAGATGCCTAAGAAACTGATTTAACACTATGGAAATAAGAGGATTAGACTACAACACGCAGCGCGAACTGCTGCAGATGCCAGAATACGGACGCGAGATTCAGCGGATGGTAGACCATGCCGTTACGCTGCCCACTAAAGAGGAGCGACTGCTGTGCGCCAAAACCATCGTGAAACTGATGGAGACAAAAGTGCCCCAGATTCGCGAGAACAGTGGTTACGAGCAGACGCTGTGGGATCATCTGTACCTGATGAGTCACAAGCAACTGGATATTGACTGGCCCTATGATATCAGTGGAGCAGAGAAATTCCACGATAAACCCCAGCCTTTGAAGCTGCCCCAGAGCAATGTACGCCTGCGCCACTATGGCAAGCTGGTCAGCGAACTGCTTGAGAAACTCAAGGAGATGCCTGACAGCGACGAGCGCGATGAACTGATTCGACTGACAGCCAATCAGATGAAGCGCGACCTGGTACAGTGGGGACACGGTTCTATTGACGACGAGAAAGTGGCCGACGACATGGCTCGCATGACAAACGGAGCCATACAGTTAGATCTTAATAATTTCGTTTTCGAGCGCATCAATCTTAACGAGCCTCAACAGAAACGTTCATCTGGAAAGAAAAAGAAGTAGTACATGGCAGCATTCATAATAGAAGGAGGACATACTCTAAGCGGAGAAATACAGCCACAGGGCGCCAAGAACGAGGCCCTAGAGGTGATTTGTGCCACCTTGCTGACAAGCGAGAAGGTGACCATTCATAATATTCCTAAGATCAGGGACGTGATGAACCTCATCCAGTTGCTGAAGGATGTTGGTGTGAAGGTCTCTTCTGAAGGAAACACCTTTACGTTCCAGTCGGATAACTTGAACCTGGACTACCTGCAAAGCAACGAGTTCGTACAGAAATGTGCACAACTGCGTGGATCGGTCATGATGATTGGTCCGCTGCTGGCTCGCATGGGTAAGGCCACGATTGCCAAACCTGGTGGCGATAAAATAGGACGCCGTCGCCTGGATACCCACTTCCTGGGCTTCGAGCGACTGGGCGCACAGTTCCATCATGTGGCTGAACGTGATGTCTATGAGATCCAAGCCCAGCAACTCAAGGGTTGCTACATGCTACTCGACGAGGCTTCCGTTACCGGTACTGCTAATATCGTGATGGCTGCCGTCATGGCAAAAGGCACTACAACGATTTATAATGCAGCCTGCGAACCCTATCTGCAACAGCTCTGCAAGATGCTGAACAAGATGGGCGCACGCATCAGCGGCATCGCCTCAAACCTGTTGACTATCGAGGGTGTGGACCAACTGAACGGTACGGAACATACCATCCTGCCTGACATGATTGAGGTGGGATCGTTTATCGGCATGGCAGCCATGGTGGGTGACGGCATCCGCATCAAGAATGTGTCGATTAAGGACCTAGGAATCATCCCCAATACCTTCCGCCGTATGGGTATCACCATCAAGGAAGAGGGCGACGACCTCTACATACCACGCATGCGTCATTACGAGATACAGTCGTTTATCGACGGCACCATCATGACACTGGCTGATGCCCCCTGGCCTGGACTGACACCCGACCTGCTGTCGGTACTTATCACCGTAGCCACTCAGGCTCGCGGATCGGTATTGGTACACCAGAAGATGTTCGAGAGCCGTCTTTTCTTCGTTGACAAACTCATCGACATGGGTGCACAGATTATCCTTTGCGACCCTCATCGCGCTGTCGTCGTAGGTCATGACCGCAAGTTGCAACTCAGAGGCGGACGCATGTCGAGCCCTGATATCCGTGCAGGTATCGCCCTGCTCATCGCAGCCATGAGCGCCAAAGGCACCAGTCGTATTGACAACATCGAGCAGATAGACCGTGGCTACGAGGATATCGAAGGTCGATTGAACGCCCTTGGCGCAAAGATTGAGAGAATCAACTAGCAAGTCTGGAAAAAGCCGCAACAATGATCAAGAAGGAAGATGTTTATAAGATAGGCCGCATAGGAAAGGCGCACGGGGTGAAGGGTGAAGTATCCTTCAACTTCGATGATGATATCTTTGATCGTGTAGATGCAGAATACCTGATTTTAGAAGTTGACGGCATCTTGGTACCTTTCTTCATGGAGGAATATCGCTTCCGCTCTGATAATACGGCGTTGGTGAAGTTTGAAGACATTGACAAGCAAGACAGGGCTCGTGAGTTGACTAATTGTGATGTCTATTTCCCTCGCGACCTCGCCGACAATGACGAGGAGGAGCTCACCTATACTTTCCTCGTAGGCTTTGATATCATTGATGACCAAAGCGGCAAGAACGTTGGTACCATAGCCAGCATCGACGATAACACAATGAATATCCTCTTTGAACTGGAAGACGGCACACTGATTCCTGCCAGCGAGGAACTGATTACTGATATTGACAAAGATAACAAAACAATTACAATAGCCCTTCCTGAGGGTATCTTGGAATTATGAAAAAACAAATAGCTATTCTCGGTTCAACGGGAAGCATTGGCACACAAGCTCTCGAAGTGATTGAGGAGCATAGCGACCTCTATGAGGTGTACTGCCTGACTGCTAATAATAAAGTGGAACTGCTGGCTGAACAGGCTCATAAATTCAAGCCTGCTGCCATCGTCATTGCCAACGAGGCCCGCTATGAGGAACTAAAGGCGCTGATGAACGATATGCCTGACGTGAAGGTGTATGCTGGTGCACGCGCCCTTGACGAGATTGTTGAGGCTGGACCCATCGACATGGTACTCACCGCTATGGTGGGATTCGCAGGTCTGAGTCCTACTATCCACGCCATCAAGGCACACAAAACTATCTGCCTGGCCAATAAGGAGACGCTGGTGGTGGCTGGCGAGCTGATTTGTCAGTTGGCTATGGAGAACCATTGCTCTATTCTGCCCGTAGATAGTGAGCACTCGGCTATCTTCCAGTCATTAGTAGGAGAAGACGATAATCCAATTGATAAGATTCTGCTCACAGCAAGTGGTGGTCCCTTCCGCTTGAAATCAATGGAGGAGATTGCTCACGTCACAAAGGCAGATGCCCTGCGCCATCCTACATGGGATATGGGCGCAAAGATTACCATCGACTCGGCTTCGATGATGAACAAAGGCTTTGAGGTCATCGAGGCCAAGTGGCTCTTTGGCGTCGATGCCAAACAGATTCAGGTGCTGGTACATCCTCAGAGCATCGTACATAGCGCCGTGCAGTTTATGGACGGTAGCGTGAAGGCGCAACTCGGTGTGCCCGATATGCGTCTGCCTATCCAGTATGCCTTCTCATTCCCCAAGCGACTGCCGCTTAGTGGAGAACGTCTAGATCTCTTTGCAGCACAGCATCTGGATTTCTTTGAGCCCGACTTGAAGAAGTTCCGCTGCTTGGCTATGGCTTACGAGGCGCTGAATCAAGGTGGCAACATGCCCTGTATCGTGAATGCAGCCAATGAGATTGTGAACCGCGCTTTCCTCGAGGACCGTTGCGGATTCCTGCAGATGGGCGATATCATCGAAAAGACCATGCAGCGTGCCACCTTCATTAAGAAGCCTACCTACGAGGACTATCTGCAGAGCGATGCCGAGGCAAGGCAAATTGCGAGAGAACTATTATAAAAGTAAAAAAGGTAAAAAGATTATGGAAGTATTTCTGATAAAGGCCCTGCAGTTTCTGATGGCTATCAGTCTGCTGGTACTGCTCCACGAACTGGGGCACTTCACGTTTGCAAAACTCTTCAAGGTACGTGTCTCAAGATTCTACCTCTTCTTCAATCCAAAGTTCCACATCATGAGCACCTACGACACTTGGGTGCGCCGTCTGTTCAGACTGAAACCTGAGGTGGTGCCTACCGTCAAGGATGAGGACGGCAAGGAGAAAAAGGAATATGTTGGTACGGAATATGGATTGGGCTGGCTGCCTCTGGGTGGCTATTGTGCCATCGACGGTATGATTGACGAGACCAACCAGAAACTTTCTGATGTTGCCCAACCATGGGAGTTCCGCACTAAGCCCACCTGGCAGCGTCTGCTGATTATGGTTGGTGGTGTACTGGTCAACTTCCTGCTGGCTCTGTTTATCTATTCTATGGTGCTCTTCACATGGGGCGAGACTTACGTTCCCCTGCAGAAGATGACTCAGGGAATGGAATTCAATGAACAGGCAAAGGCTATTGGTTTCCAAGATGGCGACATCTTGATTTCCACCAACGAGAAAGACTTCAAGAAAGCAGACGCCGATATGTATCGTATGCTCTGCAATGCCAAAGAGGTTCACGTCTTGCGTCACGGCAAACCCGTCACCATTCAGATGCCAGAAGGCCTCAGTCTGGTAGAGATGGCACAGACCATCCCCACATTTGTGCGTCCACTTATTCCTGCCGTTATCGACAGCGTTATTCCTGACACACCAGCAGACAAGATTGGAATGGTGAAAGGCGACAAGATTCTGGCAGCCAACAACCAGCAGGTTAAATCATTCTACGGCTTTACAGACGAGCTTACCCGTATGAATGATGTGCTGTCCTCTGCAAAGACACATGCAGACAGTATCAATGCACGTCTGCTGACATTGGTTTACCAGCGTGGCGAGAACATCGAGACAACCTCTACCCTATTGTCAAGCGACCTGAAACTGGGCTTTGCACCAGCAACCCTATACGAGCCCACCACTTTCGAGTATGGATTCTTTGAGAGTTTCCCTGCAGGTATCAAGTATGGCTGGAACACTCTGAGTAGCTACGTGAGTGATTTGAAGTATCTGTTCTCGAGCGATGGTGTGAAGCAGTTGGGTGGCTTTGGTGCCATTGGCAGTCTGTTCCCATCAGCATGGGATTGGCACCAGTTCTGGTTGATGACAGCCTTCCTCAGCATCGTTCTGGCTTTCATGAATATCCTGCCAATCCCTGCTTTGGATGGAGGTCATGTATTGTTCCTGCTCTATGAGATGATTACTCGCAAAAAGCCCTCTGAGGATTTCCTTATCAAGGCTGAATACATTGGTTTCGGTGCCCTGATCATCCTGATGGTAGTAGCCAACCTAAACGACATACTGCGCTACCTGCACATCATGTAATGGGAGGAACTCGCTGTAGTGTCCGTAAAGAAAAATAGATACAAAAGAACACTACATATAAAAGACATATCTGTAAAGATGACGGATGAAGACCGTCAATACTGGCACAAGGCATTTGGGAAATCCACCCAAGTGCCTTGTTCAGTATACCTACCAGTCCTAAAAGTGCAGGAGCCAGAGATGGTATCAGCACTACCAACAAGGCACCATACAGGATGATAGTTGCTGCAGGTATCACGACAAAATTAGTCAGGAGGAAATAAGTTGAGAAACGTCCGAAGTAGTAGGCTATCAGTGGTGCCACACCTATCTGTGCTGCCACAGAGAGTCCCACCATATTATATATATAACGTTGAAGCGGACGCCCCACGAAATAATGTTCAGGGAAGAAGCTCTCGAACAAAGGCATCAGAAGCAGGATAGCCAAGACGGCAGAGAACGACAACTGAAAACCGATATCGAATAGAGAACCTGGGTTCACCAATAGCATCACAATTGCTGTAAAACATAAAATATTAACAGGGGAACGATGACGCCCAGCAACAGAGAATAAGGCATAGACACTAATCATCGTTGCCGAACGCACCACACTTGTTGATAGTCCAGTCAAGAAAGCAAAGGCCCATATACTCAGGATAATAACTACCTGCGACAACCAGAAACGTTTTCGACCAAGTGTCAGTCGGAAGAGCAAGAGATAAATGATTCCCAAATGCAAACCACTCAGCGCGAGGATATGTGAGGCACCTGTCAGAGAGTAGGTCTCACGCAGTTCTTTCGTCAGAGCCGACTTATCTCCTAACGTCATAGCAGCCACCACAGCATACTCATCTTCTTCGGAAGATTGAGTCCTATAGCGGTCTAACAACTCCTGACGGTATTCCAAGCACCTCTGCTGCACCCGTTCAATCCTTGATAACTGTTGTTTTTCTGTCCTTTGCGATACATGTCGATGATGCAACGAAGCTCTATCCACATTCTGTCCCACCAACATTCCCAAACAGACAAAGCACGACAAGATACCTATGCTTTGCATGACATCCCATCGGCGAAGCAGCCACGACAAGAGAACACAAGCGATAAACACAGACACAATGATACCCACATGAGGTATCATTGGTGCTGCGATGATGCCTATCACCATACTAATGGCAGGCATCAATAAAGGTACTATTTCTGTTCTACCACTTCGCACGATGTGGTCAAAGCATTAAAGCCTGTCCTGAATAGAAACGGATAAGGGCTAACTGATAAAGATACTCATAACGAGCCTGGGTTAAGTCACTCTCAGATTTCAGCCAGTTATTCTTTGCCTCGTTAAACTCAGTAATCGTGGATTTTCCTTGTTCGTATTTAGCCTGAGTCAAACGAAAAGCCGTCTCACTACTCTCGTCAGCTTGCAGACTACTTACCAATTTCTGTTTGGCAGCAACAGCATTATAATACACCTGTTGAATCTCCTTATACAGAGCCTTCTTCGTATTATCGAACTGTAGTGTCTGGTTCTCACGGTCTATCTTTGCCGAACGAACGCTATTACGCGTTTGGAAACGGTTAAAGATAGGGATATTGAGATTAAAACCCAGATACTGACTGAAGTTGTTCTCCAACTGCTTGCCAAAGCCATCGGCCTTAAAACCAGAAGTCTTGTAATAATTAGAGCCTAAACCAGCACTGAAACTCAGGGTTGGATAATAGCCTGCCTGCGCTATCTTGATAGAATTCTCTGTTGCACGCAGTCGCAACTGTTGTGCCTGAATCTCCGGCCTAGTAGACAGGGCTGCGGCATAGATATCTTCTGGAGTGGCAATGACATCATCACCAACGGAAGCAATCTGTGGACGAACAACAGAAAAGCCCTCAGGACTTTCAAGTTCTAAGAGTTGCGTCATCGTCAGAAGTGCCAATTGCAGGTTATTCTTTGCCTGTGTAGCTGTCAACTGTCCCTGCGCCAGCGTGGCCTTCTGCTGTGCCAACTCGGCCTCGCTGGCCCTACCGATATTGAGGAGCGCCTGTAGGCGGGCAACCTGTGCACTATCAATACTGACTTGGCGGTGTGCCACATCAGCAATCTCCATATTATAAAGTATCTGCACATAGGCTTGAGCCACCTGAGTGCGGATGTCGTTCTTGGCCTTCTCTAAATCTTGCGTGGCAGCCTCAAGGTTCAACTGATTCAGCTTGATATTGTTGGGAATCTGAAAACCGGTGAACAAAGGCACGCTCGTACCCAGAGAGAATGACGTTGATGAGGTATTGGTGTTGGTGTATGTATTCTGAGCTGTCAAGCCACGACCAAACGAGAAGTTCTGACTGGCACTACCATTTAGGTCTGGCAGACGCTGGTTCTTGGCATTCGATAGTTGTATCTCCTGCTGTCGGCACTGGTTCTCCTGCTGTTTGATAGTGATATTATGCTCTACGGCATAATCGCAACACTCACGAAGAGACCATTGCTTAGGTTGGGCTGATACATCTAGTTTAACTAGTGATACTAGTATAACTAGGAAAAAAGACTTTTTCATAGGACTTTACTCGTTTTTATCATCTTCAGAAATTATCTGCGGGCCACGCACCTTCTGATCTTTCTTCAGGCCCGTCTTAATCTCGATATTCACGCCATCACTGAGACCCGTAGTCACAGCCTGACGCTCGTAAGTCTTCTGTTTGCCCTCACCCTTCACAACATAGACAAAGGTTGAGTCACCGACAAACTCGATAGCACTCTCGGGCACGCTGAGCACATTGTTTGCCTCAGCCAGCACAATCTCGGCATTGGCACTATAGCCAGAACGTATCTTTCCATCTGAAGGTACGACAACAGCCGCTTTGATTTCGAACTGATTAGCACCATTGCTCTCAGTGGCTTTAGGAGAGATATACTCCAAGACAGCATCAAACTTCAAGTCCTGCAGGGCACCGATCGTAATCTTCATGGGCACGCCGATAGCCAGTTGTCCGACCTCGGTCTCATCGATATTGCCACGGAAGATGAGATCGTTCATATTAGCCACCGTAGCAATCGTCGTACCATCATTGAAGGTGTTTGAGTTGATGACTGAGTTACCCACCTTGACAGGGATGTCCAGGATAATGCCACTAATCGTAGAACGAATCAGGGTTGAAGATGCGGAAGCATTCGACTTGCTCACACCATCACGTACCACCTGCAGGGCATCCACTGCAGCAGCCTTCTCTTCCTGAGCCTGTTTCAACTGCTGACGGGCTTTTTCATAATCCTCATCGCTCACCAGTTTCTGGTCGTGCAGGTTCTTTGTGCGGGCATAGTCGGTCTCCACCTGTTTCAGGTTGATGTCAGCCAGGCGCACACGACTCTCTGCACTCGACAACTGACCCATATCAGGAATAACCTTTACCTTGGCTATTACCTCACCCTGCTCCACGCGGTCACCAGGCTGTTTCATCAGTTCGGCAATGATACCACTGATCTGCGGTTTTACATTGACCTCATTACGTGGCTCTATCTTGCCCGTAATAATCGTTGTCTTACGGATACTGTCCGTAGAAGTAGTGAACTCTGAGTACTGTATTTCCTTAGGCTGACTTTTCTGCCACAGGAAAACGAAAGTTCCGATAAAAATCAGCGCCACGATGGCAGCGATGACCAGTTTGAAATACTTTTTCATATTGTTATAATTCTATCTTTCTTAACTCTTAATTCTTAACTCTATTCGTCTCTCATAGCATCTACAGGTTTGATGCTCATAGCCCGTGCAGCAGGTGCCAAGCCAGCCAGTACCCCCATCAGGGCAATAGCAAGGGCTGCAAAGATTGCTGTCCAGAAGCCCACCTGGAAATGGGCCATCAGGATACCATCCTCAGTATTACCCAACTCCAACATCTGCAGGATCAGGACACCAAAGAGTATCCCGCTCATACCTGCCACCATCGTCAAGACAATACTTTCAGAAATAATCTGAGAGAGAATCATCTTGGGTGTTGCCCCGATAGCACGACGGATACCTATCTCGATAGTCCGCTCGCGCACAGTAACCATCATGATATTCGACACGCCAATGGCGCCAGCCAGCAAAGTGCCGAGTCCTACCAGCCATATCAGGAAGTTGACACCTTTAAACAGGCTGTCCAACATCTGAAACAACACCTCCGTATTAAACACCATCACGCCCTGCTCGTCCTTTGGATCAATTGTATGGGCACGGGCTATCGTCTCACGAATACGATCTGTGACTGTGGACATCACCACACCCTTCTTTCCTGTTACGGCTATCATGTGCACGTTCTGTCCCATGTTATAGGTCTGTTGCATCAGCGTGATAGGCAGAAGCATCGTCGTACCAGCCTCGCCGCCAAGACTGACACCCTCAGCAGAACTATAATCCACACCGACTATCTGGTAATAGACAGAATCGACACGGATAAAACTGCCACAGGGGTCGCCGCCACCAGGGAAGAGATCCTTATAGGTCTTCTTCTGGATGACACAGACCTTACGACGCTGTGCCACATCCATATCATTAAGGTAGCGCCCATAGCGCATCTTAGGTTCACTCACCCGCTGATAGTCCTCCTGCACGCCATTGATGCTGACAGTTGTCTTACGATCACCGAAATAGGCCGTACCACCATTAGAGAAAAGCACAGGACTCACCACTTCGAGTTCTGGTATGCGACTCTTCAGACGTTGCACGTCCTTGTACTCCATATCCCATCTGCGTCCCTTTCGGAAACCCTTATAAGCCTTCGTCGTGGGTTGTGCCCACACCATAGCGCTATTAGTAGCAAAGCCCTCGAAGTTCTGGTTCAGCAGTTCCTTCATACCCTGTCCACCGCCAATGAGTGCCACCAGCATGAAGACACCCCAGAACACACCGAAGCCCGTAAGGAATGAGCGGCTCTTGTTACGAGTCAGCGTGTCGAGAATCTCTCTATATGTATCTACATCTAGTCTCATATTAATCTGCTCTTAATGCCTCAATAGGGCGTATTCTTGATGCTTTATATGCAGGAATCAAACCAGCAATGGTACCTGCGATAATCATCACCATCGTAGCCTCGAAACATACGTCAAGTCCTACTGTAGGATCCAAGAACATCGTGGCCTTAAACAAGCCTGCATCCACTTTGGTATGTCCCAACGTAGCATCCATATACTCGTTGGCTGCTATACCTAAAATCATACCGATATAACCAAAGATAGTGGTGATGATAATACTCTCAATAATAATCAACTTCAGGATACTCCAAGGCTTTGCACCAATAGCTTTTCGGATACCAAATTCGTGAGTACGCTCCTTCACGGTTATCAGCATGATGTTTGAGACCCCCACGATACCACTCAACAGCGTGAATAGCCCCACTACCCATAGGGCCGTACGGATAATACCGATACCTTTCTGCATCTGCAAGTTCTGCGTGTAGCGGTTCCACAACCAGATAGCACTCTCGTCATCTGGATGGGCTTGATGTGCCGTATTGATGCGCTGACGGTAGTCCTTTTCAAAGGCTTCGTTATCACCTTCTGTCTCAAGACCGTGGAAAGTGAACTCTATGCGTCCTGCGTCATCCGTCTTGGCGCCATAAATACTCTTGATAGTGCTATAGGCTGAGAACATATCAGCGCGTCCGTTCTCCTGTTCTTTGTAGATACCCACAATCTTAAAGGCGAAATTTCCCACCTTCACAAACTGTCCTACATGCGTTTTGAGTTCTTTTGCCTGTTTGTTACTAATGATCAGAACCTTACGTTTTCCATTGATATCAATAGTGTTGATAAAGCGTCCTTGTAACATTTCCACCTTATCAATCTTGATATGATTAGGATAGACACCAGCAATCGAACCCGTCAGATACTGCTGTCCGTTGCTCACCATACCAGAAGTGCGATATTGGGCACCTACCTCATCAATAACGGTCTGAAACTCTTCACTGCTAATGTCGATGTCGCGTGCCTTCAGGTTGATCCAACGCCCCTCCTTCATACCCTGATAAGGCATAGACGTTTCACCACCATAGACCACCATTGAGTTGCTCAGGAAGCGATTCATCTGTGTCATATTGGCATTGATGAGTCCATTACCAGCTCCCAACAGCACGATGAGCATGAAGATACCCCAAGCTACTGCGAAGCCGGTAAGTCCAGTACGCAACTTATTACGCCGCGCCGTCTGCCATATTTCATTCAATAACTCCATCCTTGATACGAATAATGCGATTGGTTTGCTGAGCTACGCCCGGATCATGGGTTACAATAACCTGTGTGATATGTTCCTGAGCATTCAAGTCCTTTAAGAGTTGCATCACTTCTACTGATGTCTTCGAGTCAAGAGCACCTGTAGGCTCATCAGCCAGAATCATCTGGGGCTTTGTTATCAGCGCACGAGCAATAGCTACACGCTGCTTCTGTCCACCAGAGAGCTCATTGGGATAGTGATCAGCCCACTCTAGGAGTCCTAGACGCTCCAGATATTCCAGAGCAAGGGTGTGTCGCTTTTTACGCGACACACCTTGATAAAAGAGTGGTAACTCCACGTTCTCCACGGCATTCTTAAACGAGATGAGATTAAAGGACTGGAAGATGAATCCAATCATGTGGTTACGGTACTCGGCAGCCTTGCGTTCTGAGAGATCCCAGATACGTACACCGTTCAGGGTATAAAGTCCTGAGTCGTAGTTATCCAAGATGCCCAGAATATTCAGCAGAGTGGACTTTCCTGATCCTGAAGCACCCATGATTGATACAAACTCGCCTGCCTCGATATCGAGGTTGATGCCTTTCAGTACATGCAGAGGTTGAGCACCGAAGTAAGTCTTGTTTACGTTTTCTAAGTGTATCACTTTTTACCTTTTAACTTGTTATCTCTGACCATTAGACGCAAGAAATGTTAGGATTGTTGCAGTTCATACGCATCTTTAACATCTTCTAACGTTATACCCAGTAGTTGCATCTGTCGGAATAGCTCTGGAAGCTTCTCTTTCATGAACGTTTTCTTACGTTCTTTCAAGATTTGCTTCTTAGCTCCTTTAGTGACGAAGTAGCCTAAGCCTCGTTTATTATATATAATGTTCGCGCGAGCCAACTCGTCATAGGCTTTGACGGCAGTGTTGGTATTCACCTCCAAGAGTACGGCATACTCTCGAACAGAAGGAATACGGTCATCATCCTTATATTTGTCTGCGAGAATCTCATCACAGAGGCGATCGGCCATCTGGATGTATATCGCTTTATC
>JAEEGG010005470.1_pt1 | contig 30170 bp, 24 predicted proteins | sample 9134161 | NCBI WGS metagenome assembly JAEEGG01 (sample SAMN16246543, study PRJNA631951) | gut metagenome | biome: gut microbiome; feature: rumen; material: CR-attached | host: Bos | place: Iran: Karaj | collected 2018-10
ATTAATGGTATCTTCAAGCCTTGCATTTAAATATTCATCCCTGCGGGCATCAACGTAATATCTCATTTCAGGAATGATTGTGCTGGACATGGGATGAATATGCGGGTTTGCAACAGAGGTAATACTTCCACCGCATGAAGACCATCCTATCCCGCTTAGCGGCATTACCGAAACCGGGGTATTATATGAAAGTTTGAAGCTGCACTCATAGTTTAATGCATCTCTCATATGATCCAGCAGGTATTCTTCATTTGTGATCTCATGTAGTATTTTCACTGCTCTGATGTAAGCAAGTATCCCTTCATTATCCACAGCTTTATCTGTGTCGAGAGGTCCGCCGTAACATTCACACTTCGCAACAAACGCTTTATAATAGTGGAGTTCACTCTTTTTCAGAATATCAAGATACTCTTCGTCCTCCATGATTGATGCATACAGAGCCGTCGCTGCAAGGCACCAAGCTCCCCCCATCGAGTCATATTCGATTCCCGCACCTGTGTGCTCAGACATTGAAAACGGATATTCATTGTCTGAATTTAGTTCCCTGTTCATTTTTCTTATAACCGGAGAGACAAACGTGATCCATTCCTCGTGCACCACGTTTTGGGCATCCTTTTCCGATATATATGCTTTGAGAATATAATAAACTGCCTGGCCATTTAAATATGCACTGTGTCCGCCAATATGCATTCCGTTATACCACCATCCGTGAACCGACCATTTACCTTTCTCCACGGCATCATACAGCAAGCCTGAATCAGGATTGTAGCTGCTTTGAATGACATTTTCTATAAAGCTCAGGCTCTGCCTTCGTGCCTCGACATCTCCGGACCGATTGGCTGCAAAAAGCATTGGTACTGCTACAGACAGTCCGTTTGTCCAGGAAAGAGAACCGATCTTATTGTATCTGGGGCCATTGCTCCGATCGTATACAAAGCCTGAATACATCCTTTCCTCTTCAAGCCATGCATTGTCCCTGATAGCAGTAGCAAGCAGTGATATCGCCTTAGACTCATCCATGCCCGTGATCATTCTGGGCATTTCGTGATATTGAAAATAAGCATGTCTAAATGCTTTATATATGGTGAGCTCATCTTCGCCATTATAATCGTACAAGAAGAAAGGGAATTCTATGGACTCGCCGGGTCTGATGACAAATGAATTACCCTCATCAAGCATCTCTCTTTCCTGAACATTTGCCGTTTGAACAAATAGCCAGGGAGCATCCTCATATCCCAGCGTATATCCCACGCTGACTCTGCCATCATCATTTATATTACAGCTGAAACCGCTATACCGGAAAAACTCGGCCCCCGGTTTATTTTTGACTCCTTTATCAAAAGTAACCGGAACCGTTTTCCCATTTTCTCTTACCCAATACGGAGGAGCGGAAATTCCACGTACTTTTCCTGAGCCGTATACAAGACTGATCGGTTCTGCGAGTCTGTCGCTTCTTGTCATAAAAAAATCCGATTCGGGCATTCCTGCCGGATTTCTCTTTATTCTGGGAAATGCTTTCCTTCCGGAAGAGGGTTTGTCTGCAGTGTTTGTATTATACATAAAACCGGGCATAAAAAACTTCGGCTCTTTTTCTTCAATCATCAGTTTGATATGCACAACACCATTAAAATCCTCATTTAAAGTATTAGTAATCCGGACATTTACACTACTGCATATATCGTCCGATACATTTATGGAAAAATCCGTCATCAATCCAAATTCATCCGCAGGATAATAACTGCACTCCTCTGTCCGGAAACGTCTGGCTACACTGATTATATCTGACAAATACATACTCTCACCCCTCTTCTCATCATAATTCAAGTACATTTCTTCCATACCAGACTCCCTTAATCCTGTATCAACAACACCAACAGATTCATACAATCCTTTCTCCGGTCAAACCGGCTCGGGAATATACAATGTAGTACCCTTGAATCCGTTATCCTGATCCTGACGCAGTCTGTCCTTATCCCTTCAAGAGGTACTATGTCCAAGCAGCATATATGCAGACTGTTCAGAAACTGCCTCGGAACCCGTCCCATGGAATACATTGCCAAGCGAAGGATACAGGCAACCAAGGAACTGCTTTCAGGAACGGAATTGACGGTTGAGGATATTGCCGACAGAACCGGTTTTTGCACCAGCAGCTATTTCTGCAAGCTCTTCAAGCGTTATGAGGATATGACTCCAACTCAGTTCAGAAGCAGCCACGAACTCATTACAGATGTAAGCACTGTCAGATAAAAAAGGAGCCTGCCCGGCATCTCATCAGAACAGATCCAGTGAACTGTCCAGGTATATCTCTTCCCTTACGTTAAGTCTGTACTCAGGCTTTGTCATATAGTAAAGGAGAAATTCAAGAATCATTGCACTTCCAAGGCTCCGTCCTTCTATCTTGAACTGTGAAAAGCCGGCAGGCATATAGATATTCAGTATGTCACCTGTTCCGATAAACCCGGGATTCTTCATGGCATCTGAAAAGCGGTATCCCTTTGATGCGCCGGGTGATGTGCAGAAGTGATCCGGAACATCTTCTCCGAGACATTTCCTGCTGACATTTTCATAGCAGCTCTTCCTCTCAGAACACCCAAAATAGCAGCACTCATTACAGAGAAACTCCACCTTCCTTTTCAGATCATCCCGCAGCACTCCGGCTTCTGCAAGCTTTCGGTTCAGTCTGAAATCGGGAACCACATATTCGAACTCTTCTCTTTCAAGTTCAGTTTTAAGATCATTAATATCTGTCAGAACCTTGGTGGTAGATGAGACAAAATAATACCCCGGGTAATTCTTACGTATATGATCCATCAGGAGATCCGAACTGACGATTATACCGTTACGGATACTCTTTTCAAAAAGTCTGCACAGTTCATTACATTTCCTGTCGGACAGATGTTCTTTTTCAATAAACAGATTGCTGAAGGTAAGACGCGCCGGGATATTGTACTCATTCATCAGATCACGCACTTTAACCGGATCCTCATCTCCGAATCCGACACGTCCGCCTCCCCAGATGCAATCTCCGGGAGCACCGTATATGGAACCTATCTCACACCAGTCATAGAAAAACTCCCTGTGCTCCCTGAAAAGAGGCAGGAACAGTCTGTACAGCTCGTAGAACTCAAACAGCCCCGGCAGATGGTAATAAGCGATCATTCGATCAGACCTCCTGACAAAACCATGATCCGTATCATCACAGCATACTGATACTTAGTATTAAAGGCGGGGCAACGCATCCCCGCCTTTATCTCATCTGTGTTACTTTATGATGATCTCCGCCTTTGCATTCTCATCATCCCTTATGATCTCGGAGACCTCAGGAACTCTGATGTATCCGTTGTATGGATTCTTGATACTGATCACAGGTGATAACAGATCGGCTTCCACTTCAGACTTTTCAAATGCAAGATCCGCATTTTCCATTCGGCAGTTGATCAGCTTAAGTCCCTTACAGTAGCAAAGCGGCTGTGTTCCGCTTATGGTACAGTTCTCAAATGTCACATTCTCACAGTACCATGCAAGATACTCACCTCTGATAACAGAATTCCTTATTATCACATTCTTCGCATGCCAGAAGGAATCCTTGGTATCGAAATTGCAGTTTTCAATGACCGCATCCGTAACATACTGGAAGGAATATTTTCCCTTGAGGGATACATTCTCAAAGCGCAGATCCGATGATCTCATCATGAAATATTCACTCTCCGCGGAGGAATTCCTCATCACCATATTATTCACGGACCATCCGAATTCCGGTGATATGATACTGCAATTATCAATCTCTATATCCGAGCACTCACGAAGAGCCTTTATGCCGTGAAGCTTGGAATCTGTGATCACCGCATCCTTCGTATACCAAAGAGCAGCTCTGCATTTATCCGTCATCTCACAGGATGTTATGTGCAGATCCGTGTCATGCCAGAAGGGATATCTCAGATTGAAATAACTGTTTCGGACATCTATATCCCTGCTTTCCTTAAGCGCGCTCTCACCGTCTGCAGGGCCGTCGAAACGGCACGAGATAACATCGATTCCGTCACTTCCGTAAAGAGCTCTCTCCTGATCAAAAGTCTGATCCTGTACAACTATTCTTTCACTCATATTATCGCCGATACCTTCTTATCCTGACTATGATCCGCACTATACGAACAGATTCGCGGACAATATAAACAACACACATATGACCGGAGGTCCCATCAGCACTCCTCCGATCACAATAAGCACGATGGGATGCTTCTTACATCCGGTCTTATCCCTCACTCTTTGGACAATTCCAACGATGGCCAGTACAAGCCCGGTAATGAATGTAATTGCAAATATAACAAAAAAGAACAAAAACCAAAGTATGAACATTGAGGCAAATGCCATTTTATCTCCCCCGGTACGGATCAGGTCTTCCTGGTGATATCCGTAATCTCAGAATATCCGGCAGATCTCAGCTGCCTATGAAGTTCCGCAAGAGTACTGCACAGCTCCTTATATGACTGATATGTCATATCAAAATGCTTCATCGCTTCATCTCTGCGTCCTGCCTGGACAGCCTTGAAGCAGTCCGTTGCATGACGGTGCAGTTCTTCGTGGTCTCTCTGAGCCTTTCCGAAAGCAGTACATCCCTTTATCTGAGGATCGGTCTGCGCAGTGAACCATTTACCGAGCTTACAGCCCTTTGGATTATTGATCTGCTCGAGCTTGAGATGCTCGAAGCCCACAATATTGTTATATTGTCTCCAGGTAAAGATCAGGTGATCCACTTCAAATACGGTGATCCAGTCCTGCAGTGTAATGAGCGAACGCTGACGCGCCATATCAGAACGGAGCATGTCGATCTTACGGGATATCTTGTACAGATGTTCACCGGTGGAGAGGCATTCACCGTTAAGTCTTTCGAACCCGCTTGCCACGGTATTGCCGAGGGCGATGAATTCCTCCGTGAGAGCCGACTGTGTATTCACCTCTTCGAAGATGGCATCAATATCACGGTTCATCTCACTTATCCTGTCAGTCATTGCGACCAGATTGTCTACTGACTTAAGAGCACCGTCCGTACCTTCCTTGAGATGATCAGAAGTCTCATTGAGTGATGCGGCAATTGAATCAATGCCCTTAAGCAGTTCACCCACATACTTTACAACACTGTCCGCACAGGAGGCCGTATCGTTGGAAAGTGTTCCCATCTGCTGAGCGACTACCGCAAATCCTCTTCCTGCCTCGCCTGCACGTGCGGCCTCTATGGATGCATTGAGTGCAAGAAGCGATGAATTATCCGCAAGGTCCTTGATCTGATCGACTATCTTAGTAATGTTCTCGGCATTCACCTTGAAGCCTGTCATCTCGCCGTTGACCTGTTCAACCTCGCGAGCCGTCTCACCAATGGTCTTTATGCTGCTTCTGATCTCATCGGAGCAGTTCCTTGTAGTAACAAGGACATCTCCCGAATTCTGCTGTATATTCTGAACGGCGTACTGAACATTTGAGACTGAATTCTCAAGTTCGGTTCCCGAGGAATGAATATTGTCGACAACCTCCGACTGCTTCTTTACTTCCTCGATCATATTCTTCACAACGGAGGAATCACCGATCTCTGTCATTGCGGCATTGGCTCTCATAACAAAGACATTGTTAGCCTTAAGCCATCCCTTTACAAAGTCATTGTAAGCCTCTGCAACCTTCGGATCGTGAAAGAGCGCTGCATCCGCTTCGCTTATATCACCGGCTGCACCGCTTTTAAGCATTTCAAGAAGCTTATCGAGATCTTCCTGCTGAGTATTGATCTTAGCTTTACCAAACATATAGTTCACCCCTTCCGCCAAACCTGACTACATACGGTTATTATAATTATATCAGAGTAAACGTTTTCTTGCCACGAAATGACAAAAAGTCGTCAAAAAACAGCAACAATAAAATCATCCTTGACAGGGTGTTTTTATCTGTGATAAATTCACATAAACCGTTGATGAAGAGTAAGTAAGTCTTTACCTCCTTTTCAGAGAGAGCTCCGGATGGTGTGATCGGAGTAAAAGTGTATTGACCGAATGGACTTCTGAGGGCGATCAGAAATGGGGAACCAGAGTATGAGAGACGGAGGTGAAGCTCCGTTAACAACTTCGGCATATGGTTGTATGCGCTAAGTGGGTGTGATATCACACCAAGCCGGGTGGCACCGCAGGTAAACATTACTACCTGTCCCAGCAGTAAACTTACTGTGGGACAGGTATTTTTATTTGTCCCAGGAAAAATGAAAGGAGAAATGAAATGGCTGAAAACAATGTCCCTTACAAGATTTATCTTACAGAGGATGAAATGCCCAAGGCATGGTACAACCTCAGAGCTGATATGAAGAACAAGCCCGCTCCCCTTCTCAATCCGGGAACCGGCAAGCCCCTCACCGCCGAGGAGCTCTCCCCTATCTTCTGTGACGAACTGATAAAGCAGGAGCTTGACGAGACTACTCCCTTTATCGATATTCCCGATGAGATCAGGAATTTCTACAAGATGTACAGACCTTCTCCCCTTGTACGTGCTTACTGCCTTGAGCAGAAGCTCGGAACACCGGCTAAGATCTACTACAAGTTCGAAGGAAATAACACCAGCGGAAGCCACAAGCTCAATTCCGCCATCGCACAGGCATATTATGCCAAGAAGCAGGGCCTTAAGGGAGTAACCACGGAGACCGGTGCAGGTCAGTGGGGAACAGCTCTTTCCATGGCCTGCTCATACTTTGATCTTGACCTGAAGGTATTCATGGTAAAGGTTTCCTATGAACAGAAGCCCTTCAGACGCGAAGTAATGCGTACCTACGGAGCATCTGTTGTTCCCTCACCTTCCGAGACCACTGAGGTAGGAAGAAAGATCCTTGCAGAGCACCCCGGAACTACCGGAAGCCTTGGATGTGCCATTTCGGAGGCAGTTGAGGTAGCTACCAAAAATCCCGGCTACAGATACGTACTCGGAAGCGTTCTCAACCAGGTACTCCTCCACCAGTCAGTCATCGGACTCGAGACCAAGACCGCACTGGATAAGTACGGCATTAAGCCCGACATCATCATCGGGTGTGCAGGCGGCGGATCCAACCTCGGCGGACTCATCGCTCCCTTCATGGGTGAGAAGCTCCGCGGGGAGGCAGACTACCGTATCATCGCAGTAGAGCCCGCATCCTGCCCCAGCTTCACAAGAGGAACCTATGCATACGACTTCTGTGACACCGGAATGATCTGCCCTCTTGCCAAGATGTATACTCTCGGAAGCAGCTTCATACCTTCACCCAACCACGCAGGCGGCCTGAGATTCCACGGCATGAGTTCAACCCTTTCACAGCTCTACCATGACGGCTACATGGAGGCAACAAGCGTCGAGCAGACCTCAGTCTTTGCAGCAGCCGAGCAGTTTGCAAGAGTAGAGGGAATCCTTCCCGCTCCCGAAAGCTCACATGCGATCAGGGTTGCCATCGACGAAGCTCTCAAGTGCAAGGAGACAGGTGAGGAGAAGACGATCGTGTTCGGCCTTACAGGAACAGGCTACTTCGACCTCGTTGCATATCAGAAGTACAACGACGGCGAGATGACCGACACGATCCCCACCGACGAGGAAATTGCAGCTTCTATTGCAAAATTGCCCAAAGTTCCTGAGGTTTGATGTCAAAATGAATTAAATAATTCAAAAAACGTGTACCCGGAACGTTTGGGTACACGTTTTTTATGCCTATCATTGGAAATGGTGAGGTGAGTCAGTGTGCTGCGGCGTACCTGTCGATTGCCTTGGCCAGCTGGTCGGCACAGGATGTTCCCCTCATGCCGCAGATATTGCCTCTGAGGATATCCGCTACCTCTCCGGCATCTTTACCCTCCACAAGCTTGCCTATAGCCTTGAGATTGCCGTTGCATCCACCGATGTAGACAAGGTTTCGGATCTTGCCATCTTCGATATCAAAGTCGATCTGCTTTGAACATACTCCGCTTGGTGTATATGTTACGTGTTCCATTATTAATCCTCCAAAAAAGCGGGTGACCAACGGTCACCCGCAAGATCACTATTTCTTATCCCTGAAGCTTTGCAATGATTCCGGGAAGCTCGGCATCAACCTTGTCATTATCTATCTGACAGGTTCCTGCTGCCGCATGTCCGCCTCCGCCGTACTCAAGGCAGAGATTTCCGATATTGACGGTTGAGCTCTTGTTGATTATGGATCTTCCGATCATGACTGCGGTGTTCTGCTTCTTGAAGCCCCATGCAACATGCACGGATACTTCAACTTCGGGATGCATTGCGTAGATCATGAAACGGTTACCTGCATAGATGGTCTCCTCGTTCCTAAGGTCTATGACCACAACCTTGCCCTCGACTCTGGCAATCCTGTTGAGCTGGGCCTTGAACAGCTCCTGTTGCTCGAAATACAAATCAACTCTTTCCTTAACATCGGGAAGCTGCATTATCTCGTCAATGGGATGATCCACACAGTAAGTGATGAGCTCCATCATAAGATCGTAATTGGAGATCCTGAAATCATGGAATCTTCCAAGTCCGGTTCTGGCATCCATCAGGAAATTGAGAAGAACCCATCCCTTGGGATCAAGGATCTCATCCTGTGTAAAATCGGCACTGTCGCCCTTGTCAACAGCGGTCATTATCTCTTCCGATACTCTGGTGAAGGTCTTCGCACCACCGTAATAATTATATACAACTCTTGCAGCCGACTTAGCTTGACCCTCAATGATGAACTTCTGCTTCATCTCCTCGGAATGAACTCTTAAAAGCTCACTCTCATGATGGTCGAAGGCCAGCTTTACTCTGGGATCAAAGGGGAGGTTAGTGGTGATATCATCACCTGTGATATCTACCTTGCCATCCTGAACATCCTTGGGATGAACGAACTTGATCTCATCGATCATGTCCATCTCCTTCAAAAGCATCGCACATACAAGTCCGTCAAAATCACTTCTTGTGATAAGTCTTCTGCTCATTTTGTTCAACTCTCCTTAAAAAGGTTTTAGGGATTCCTATTACATTTTATCATCTATTTTGTCTTACGCAAGCCTACACCCATACAGAATCCGATAAACTTCAAAATGTTTTCCCTGCGGAGCCTTTCAAGCAGTTCCTTCCTGTATTCAAAAGCCCTCTTTTCAGGTCCTTCAAGCTCTGTGTTCTCTCCGTACAGAAAGTCTGTCAGATCATCGATGAATACTAAAGTCCGCTGCCCGGTATCATCAGGAATCCTCGCTCCGAATTCCGAAAGCGTCTCACCGCAGGACGCTTCATACCCCAGCAGCTTGAGCAACCTCATATCCTGCCTGCATATGATGCGGTATCTCTCACTTATCTCTTTTCTCCTGAAGGATATTGAGGAGATGATATTCCCTATAATGAAAAAGAAAATGACAAACCCGGCACCTGCCGCAACGGGGATCATTATGGCACGTACAGGAATGGCATGTCCCTTTTCTTCCGGCTGATATACACCATCTTCTTCAGGCGGCACCTCCTCTTCCCCGTATGCTCCGGGATATCCGGAGGCTGCACCCTGACCAATGGCCATAGCCTCTTCTTCGGTTCTCCAATAGGCAAAGGTACCCATACCGGGAGTGGGTTCATAAGGAACCCATCCTATGCCGTCGTAATAAACCTCAGGCCAGGCGTGAGCCATATATGTACAGACGGTAACATTTCTCTGCCCCGAGGTCTCCACCAGATACCCCTGCACATATCTTGCAGGAAGTCCCTCTGCTCTGGCAAGAAGAACAAAAGCTGTCGCAAAATAGGTACAGTATCCTCTCCGTGACTGAAGGAGAAAATAGTCCAGCATGCCTGATGCATCATCAACATATTCAGGCATTTCCCCGGGAGCATTCGTATACTCAAATCTTCTGAGCACTCTGCAGAGTCTGTCCATCTTCTCTGTTTCGGTTTCTGCACCCTCATAGATGCTTTCAAGGTACTCCTTAAGGCCGTCCGACAATACCGGAGCCGGGGTATAGAGTTCATATACCCTTTCCCTCTGCTTAAGATAATCATCGTATGATACCCCTTCGAATCCTTCAAGGGACAGCTCCCGAAGCTGCTCGTCATATGCCTCACGGTCCGGCAGACCTGCATTTTCGATCAGATCATTAAAAACGGGATTCCCGGTGTTCATGGTAAAGTATGTGACCCAGTACTGCTCAGGGATATGGTCATCATCCTTCCACAGGACATCTCCGCCCGAATGATTCACCATACTGAATGCATTGTCGCTTCCCACAAGTGATTTTACCGGAGTAAATACATAGGGAGTAGAGATGCCGGTATAGGAGATCCTGAATGTATGTCTTCTGTAATAGTCGGCCGGCTTATCGGTATAACCCTCTGTTGCAGCGATAAATGCAACCGTATCCAGGATTCCGTCATATGAATCGGAATCATCCGTATCCGTCCATGATAATCCGTCGAAGGTATCGAAGGATCTTCCGTTTAATCTGACTCCCCTGACCGCACTTGACAGATCTATCAGTTCCATGACCTCATCATTGGCATGGCTGACATTACCATGAAGATCGCCTCTTCCGGAAAAACCTATCATCACATTGGTTGGATCATACACTCCGTCCTTAGAAAAATGTCTGCCTATCTTCTCTATTGATTCGGATACGGTTTCATATATCCTTTTAAATGCAGCCCAGTCATATGGTTCATCCGGCGCAGGCAGCAGCAGTACGGGAACCATGACCATGATCACAAAGGGCATCACGAATACCAGATGCTTAACCTGATCGGTATCCCCCTCTCTCTTCCATGTTCTCTGTATCTCCTCTGTCAGCATAAGGAGTATATATGTAAAGACAGCACTTACCGTAAGCTTCTCGGGCTTAATATCCAGGATCACTTCCGTGATGACCCCTGCGGCAAAAGCCGCGGAAAGAACCATACGGGCATACCTTGCGCGGGAGGACAGTTCACCCAAAAGGAATGCACCAAGTGCTATAACGAGCATGGGCAGCCATTCGGTATGCACTGCAAAGAATTTCCTTACCCCTTCGTTCTGCCGGAGGAAGAAGCCCGCAACTATAAGTGTAACAGTCGCACCTGAGATAATAACCTTTCCCAGCCATCCGCTCCTTTTAAACAGCACCGGCACGCCTGATATGAACAGCGTGATGAGCAATGCCCATGCTCCCGTATTTCCATAACCGTAAAGAGGCATGAATGCCGACAGTATTCCCGCAGCGATCACCCATATATATATCATTTCATACAGTAATGCGGTCATCCGAGCACCTCGCTTATCCGGTCCTCATATCCTATGACCTTACATCCCATATGTTCACCTGAGCCCGTCACGGGGGCCGCTGCTTTATCCGTTATCAGATACAGATCCTGTCTTATGGAATATCCTCCAAGGCTCTCAGAGTACAGTCTTGCGGCGTCGCTCCATTCGTGAAGGATATAGATAACGGACGAACAGTCAGTGATGGTATCATCCGAATCGCATGCCGCAAAAAAGGCCTTTTGTGTATTATCCTTACGGAAGGAAAAACCTGACATGGCATTATAGAACTCTTCGAAGTCTTCAGTTCCGTTAACTGTATAGCTGTTGAGCCTTTCACCGTATGTACGGATGCTTACTCCTATCCCGTGCTCCGCAAGAAAATATGTCAGCGCAAGAACAGTCTCAAGGATCTTATTTTCCAGCGGAAGATGATCTTCAGGCTTTTCAGAGTATCTGCATGAATCCATAAATATCCTGCATGCAGGTGATGCCTCACCGGTAAATGTCCTGACCTGGGGCTTGCCGGATCTTGCAGTTGCCTTCCAGTTGATAAGTCTTATATCATCTCCCGGGACATACCCGCGTACGGGTATATCGGGCAGCTTCCTGTCGCGTGAAAGAGAGCCTGCAGGATCTATAACATTCTCGGGACTTACGGAATCAGGAAGCAGCTCAAGTCTTGGAAGCACGATAGCCTTGATCGTCTCCCTGTTCCTGAAGGTGATGGAAAACAGACGCAGATGATCCGTCACCGTAACACTCTTTATCCCAACGTCATATTCGCCTCTGTAGCGGCAAAGGAGCAGCGTCTCACGGCTGATGCCCGTATGAGGCATCAGTTCGTACTCTTCATCATCAAGATCTGTAATGCTTGAAAAATCCGAAAAGAAATGAGTCTGCACTCCGGAGTGTGTGAACACGTCCTCATTCTGCAGGGTAAAGAAAAAGGGGGTTGCATTTCCTGCCGTGACAGTCCTTGTATCGATCCGCTGATATATCTTAAAGCGTATGTAGACAATGATGGTATAGATGAATGACACAAGGGGAACGAAAAGCGTAAAGAAGAAAAAGCCGTAGGATGCCGGCCCGCCTATATTGGATATTATGATAAGAGACAGAATGAAAAGCCCTAAGGCAATATATCCGTTTCGTTTCATATCACACCATGGGCACCTTGGCCTTAAGAACCACAGCATGAAGAACCTTATCGATATCTTCACCTGCTATCTTCGCATCATAGGACAGAGTGACTCTGTGGTGAAGTGTGCTTACCGCAACAGCCTTTATATCATCGGGAGTAACAAACTCTCTTCCGGCAAGAAAGGCTTTGGCACGTGCAGCCTGTACCATCATTATCATGGCACGTGAACTGACTCCCCGCAGGAACCTCTTCTCCTGTCTTGTGAGTCCCGTGATCTCCTCAGCATACTGAAGGACCTTGTCAGCTATCCTGATATTACGTACTTCATCCATGATCTTAAGAAGCTCATCCGAAGTGATCACACTCTTTATGGTATCCACGGTCTTTCCCTCGAGAAATCTTCTGGTCAGAAGGATCTCATCTTCAGGTGAGGGATATCCTATGGAAAGCTTCATCATGAACCTGTCAAGCTGTGCCTCGGGAAGCGGGTATGTTCCGACGAACTCCACAGGGTTCTGTGTAGCTATGATCATGAAGGGAGAAGGAAGATCATATGTCCTGTCATCCACGGTAACCTTCCCCTCGGACATGGCTTCGAGAAGTGCTGCCTGAGTCTTGGGAGATGTCCTGTTGATCTCATCCGCGAGAAGGATCTGGTGCATTACCGCACCTTCCCTGTATTCGAACTCTCCCGTCTTCATATTAAGAACCGACACGCCTGTCACATCTGAAGGAAGCGTATCGGGAGTAAACTGTATGCGTCCGAAATCAAGATCAACAGAAGCGGCAAGGGTCTTCACAAGAGTAGTCTTGCCTACGCCGGGGACATCCTCTATAAGTACATGTCCTCCTGCAAGAAGGCAGATGAGAACATTCTCGGCCACATCGCTCTTACCTATGAAATATTCGTTTATGATCTCTCTTAATCTTTCTATCATCTGCTCCACCATTTTGCCGGACCATCTGCAATAAGCTCATCATACCCATATGGTATCCACAGGCTGTCATCCGGTCCTTCAATAAAGCCTTTATAAAGTGTGCCCGATCCCGTGACTGTGATGAAGGCTCACATCTTTTTTATTTTATCATGTAACAGGATAAGAAACAGCCATAAAATTAACGGACAATTTTATGGCTGTTCCATAATATCTTATCCCGGCCCCTCAGGCAGCATCATACGCTGAGGATCTCAGCCTTTGCTTTCTCAAGAGCCGCTATGACTCTGTCACACCATGCATCGAACTCGGGATCTTCCTTCTGACATTCTTCGGGATGTGACAGAACGTACTCAAGAGAACGCCTCACACCAATGCTGAATGGAATATTGGTAGTCATCTGCGGAACTATCCTCTTAAGCTTGGTATTGTCAAATACAACCGATACCGCCTTGTCTCCAAGGAGTGCTCCCTCGAAATCGAATCCGTACTTATCCCCTGCCTGTGACAGAAATTCCGACGATACATGGACTGCATTAAGCTCTACTCCCAGGGCATCTGCTATGGTCCTGTATATCTGATCCCATGTAAGGATCTCATCACCTGTTATCTGGAATGCTTCTCCGATCGCATGGCGGTTTCCCATAAGTCCAGTAAAGCCTATGGCAAAATCCTCATTAAAGGTCAGTGCCCAGAGAGAGCTTCCGTCACCCTGTACTATCACGGGCTTTCCCTCCTGCATGCGCTTTATAACCTGCCAGAATCCGTTCTTTCCATGTACTCCGAGAGGTATGTTCCTCTCATCATAGGTATGGCTGGGACGGACGATGGTAACAGGGAATCCTTCCTCCCTGTATTTCTTCATGAGGAATTCCTCGCATGCGATCTTATTCCTTGAATACTCCCAGTGGGGATTGGCAAGTGCCGTACCCTCGGTAATGATGTAGCTTGCCGCCGGCTTGTGATATGCAGAGGCTGAGCTGATATAGATGTACTGGCCGGTCCTTCCCTTAAATAATCTGTAATCTCTCTCTACCTGTTCGGGAACAAAACCTATGAACTCGCACACGCTGTCAAAGGTCATGTCACCGATCGCGGAAAGTACCGCTTCCTCGTCATTTATATCAGCCTTTATTGTATGCACTCCCTCAGGAACAACCGAATCACGGTTTCCTCTGTTAAGGAGCCATACTTCCCATGCGGGATCCTCTGCAAGTCTCCTGACTATGGCTGCACTGATCTGTCCTGTTCCCCCGATAAATAATGCTTTCATATTTTTCCCCTTTATATGATCAATATGGACTGTTCATGGAATGAGCCTTCTCCACTGCCTCTTCAAGAGTCATGTCATAGAAAAGTCCCGCACCGAATATCCTTCCGGACTTTTTATCATCGACGAATGCTCCCACAACCACACCGGGTATGGATGACTCGGGAGCATTGGGGGCATTGGGGCCTCCAAGATCAGTTCTGCACCAGCCGGGATCGGTAAGATTTATCATCACGTCAGTTCCCTGAAGCTTCGATCCTATATCTATGGTCACCTTGTTAAGAGCCGCCTTGGATGCGGAATACCCTGCCTGCTCAGGTTCGAGGGCTATACCGCTTGTGGTATTAACTATCCTTCCGAATCCCTTTTCTATCATCTTGGGAAGGAAGTGGTAACAGATCATCATGGGCGATGTGGTGTTGATGAGAAAGCTCTTGGTGTAATCCTCTGAAGGAGTACCCAGCCACTCAGTCCTGTATGCTATCTGCATTCCCGCATTGTTCATCACGATATCAACACAGACACCCAGGGCATCTATCTCTTCGAGCATCTTCCTGACACTGTCAAGATCCGAAAGCTCCGCCTCAACAGGAACACATTTTACTCCGAAAGCTTCTATCTCAGCCTTCACCTTATCAGCATGTTCCTTCTTCCTGCTCTGCAGGATAATGTTGCATCCCCTCTCAGCAAGGAAAAGAGATACAAGTCTTCCGATGCCTCTTGCCCCTCCCGTGACCAGGGCCCATCTTCCGCTTACGTCTACCATTTGAACCTCCTGTTTATTTTTCCACTGCAGATCCCGTGAAAAATATTCCGTAAAGTCAATTTACCACACCGAATCCGAAAATAAACCGTTTCACCAAAAGAGGACAAAAACAGGGGAGTTTAAACACCGAAAACACAATTTTTGATGAAATCATCACAAAAAAAGCTGCCTGCTCTGATCATGTCAGAAGCAGGCAGCAGTGATCCGCATGTCTGTATATGTATCAGTCCCTTTCCGTATCAGGCATGAACTCCAGCACATCCTCATCCGTTTCAGGAGCAAATTCCATTATCTCTTGGCTGTCCATGTCATTTTCTACGTTAACCGTGCCTTCTCCGAGCACTCTGAAGATCGTGTCAGCCGTCTCCTTATACAGCTTCATTGCAGGTCCGTGTTCTGCCATGGCCTTATCCTTTTCGCTGTTTTTGGACAGCATCTCAAGGGATGCGGCGGCCTCTGCAAGCTCTGTAGCTCCTATGGTTCTTGCGTTACTCTTCAGTGCATGTATAATGACCGAATAATCCACCAGTTTTCCGGATGCCATCAGATCATCAAGCTTGGAGGTTCTGTCTGCACGGTCCATGGCAAAGCCGTTTAATATGGTCTTGTAGAAGTTAAGATCATGCTGTGTATATACAAGAGCCTTCTCTGTATCAAAGCCTGCTTTTTCAAGCTCCTCCACCATAGGATCCGATACACTGCTTCCGGAGCTTTCGGATGTGTATACCTGAACCTTATCTTCGGGAAGATATGTCATGAGCATCTTCTCAAGCAGTCTTCCCTCCACAGGCTTTGTCAGATAATCGGTAAAGCCTTCGTTCATATACCTTTCCCTGGCACCCCTTATGGCATCAGCCGTAAGGCATATCACGGGGTTAGAGACATTTCTGGCGCTTTCCAGACTTCTTATGTGCTTAAGAGTCTCGGTTCCGTCCATTCCAGGCATTCTCTGATCCAGCAGTATAAGATCGTATGCATTATCATCGGCAAGCTTTATGGCCTCTGTCCCGCCTGATGCGGTATCGATGCCCACCTGTGTCTTCTTCAGAAGATTCTGCACCACCAGAATGTTCATGGCTGTATCATCCACAAGGAGGATCCTGGCCCTGGGAGCATGGAAGGATTCTCTGTATTTCTCAGTATCCTCCGCAGCATCAAATGCCTTATATTCACCTATGGATTCACTGCTCTCTATCTTCTGCCACAGTTCGAAGGAAAAAACCGAGCCCTCACCATACCTGCTCTTTACGGCAAGTTCGCTTCCCATAAGATTCAGAAGCCTTGCAGCGATGGACATTCCAAGTCCCGTTCCCTCTATGGTACGGTTCTTCACAATATCGAGTCTTTCGAAGGACTTAAAGAGCCTGTCCATGTCGCTTTCCTTAATACCAATGCCGGTATCTGCAACCTCAACATACATAAGCACCCTGTCATCTTCGCGTTTTCTTTCACTGACAGTGAGCCTGACTTTTCCTTTCGGAGTATACTTGACGGCATTGGTGAGAAGGTTCAGGATGACCTGACTGATGCGGGCATCATCTCCCTTAAGCTCCGAAGGAAGTCCCGGATCCACCTCGACGTCGAATTCCAGACCCTTGGCCACCGCTCTCTCACGTACGGTATTATCCATGTATGTGATCATGGAACTTAAGGAGTATCTTACGGGAACGATCTCCATCTTACCCTCTTCTATCTTGGAGAAATCGAGTATGCTGTTAATGAGCTGCAACAGGTTCTTGCCCGACTTGCGTATATTGCCGGCGTACTCTCTGATCTCCTTCTTGTCGGTCTCCCTCAGTATCATCTCGTTCATTCCCAGGATGGCGTTGATGGGAGTCCTTATCTCATGGGACATATCGGCAAGGAAATTACTCTTGGCCTTATTGGCCTCATCGGCAGATGCCTTCTCAAGTCTCAGCACTTCCGCCTCATATTCCTGCTTCTGCCTGCCGGCGTTCATATCCTCCACCTTCTTGGCATAGGCCTGCTCGTTACGATAGCCCAGATAATAGAAGAATGAGATCAGTGCAAAAATAGAAAGAGAGACGATTATGTTGACCGCAAGCTGTGAGTAGGCTTCCTCGAAAAGATCCGCATTTTTCACAACTATCACTACATACCACTGGTTCATTACATTGTTGCAGAACAGCGTATACTCTTCCTCACCTATAACATCCTCAACAACATTCTGCCTTGATGTGATGATGGTATCCGTAAGATCACTGCCATAGATCTCCGAAGCATTCTCACCGCAGAGCTCCCTGTCCTTATGGGCTACGATCAGCCCCTCCCTGTTTACTATCATTGCATATCCGTCTCCGGCAAGGGTGACCTGCTCTGTCAGATCCTGGATATGATCGACTATAACATCAAGGGCGACAACATTGGCGGTATCATAGGATCTGTCACCGCTTCCGCTGCCCAGAAGCTTGCATATGGTGATGACAACGGAATGGGTATGGGCATCCACATAGGGAGGGATTATGACTATATTCCCATCACTTTCAAGTGCCTCAATATACCAGTCCCTGGTTCTCGGGTCATATCCTTCGGGAGGGACCCAGCCTGCACCGTCCATATACTCTGCTCTTACGAAGCCGTAGAGTCCGGTAAAATTCTCATCAAAATTTTCGAACTGTCTCTGGGTCTGATTGTACAGATATTCCCTGATACTGTCCTGACTCTCGCCCTTTTCCAGCATAAGATCCACGGTATCAGCGGTAACATTTAATGTCGACTGGGCAATGGTAAGATAATTGTCCAGTTCGGCGGCAAGGTTTTCCACCTTATCCTCTCCGGATTTGTAAATGCTCTGCACTGAGGCGCCGTAGAAGAGTCTGGAGTTATAGATCACGGCAAACACCATCAGTGCAAAGGTAACTAGCAGGGTAAATAACAGGTTGAACCTGCTCCTCCTAAGCTTGATGATCCCCTCTTCCTTAAGAGTTCCCTTATGACGTGCAGTGATGCCATAGATGACCAGCAGGATGAGCAGCCCCAGAAGCACGGATATCAGGAACAGTGTTATTGTTATGTAACTGTTGGTATCACCTGACCCGGTTATCTCAGGCATACTCCTCTTCATCCTGATGGCAAGGTAATATCCGCCTATGCAGCCGCCGAACACTATCCCGGAAACAAGCACCTGCAGAAGGGCCTGGAACCTGATCTCCGCAGGCGTCTTCTCGGAATAGACAAGTCCGAAGGCTTCATATTCCTTCCTGATGCCCCAGGCAAAGAACAGCTCCGTAAGATACCCGGCGATGGCAAATATGTAATAGGGATTCAGAATATCGCTGTTCCAGTCGAAACAGGATGCCGTCCACATGGCATATTCCGTAAAGACAAAGAACAGCACAAGAGCATGAAAATACGGGAAGGACGCGCTGCCTTCCTTTTTCTTTTTCCCGTAATAAAATGCAATGGACTGGATACAAAAGCATGCGATGGCGGTTGAAAATCCCACCTGCCAGATATTATTGAAGATCCCGCCATACTGTATGTACAGAATGAACTGGGCTATGTTAAGGGGGATGGGGATCAGTATGACCGGATGGAAAAACCTTACAGAATCATGGTCCCGCATCCTGATGACCGTAAACAGCATGACCAGATATCCCACGTTCCATCCGAAGTATGCAAGGAATTCGGAGACATTGGGCTCCTCCAGCATGACCAGAGTGTAGGTGGTCCAGTAATAGTCGCTCAGGAGATTGGCAAAGAAGAAGCCCGCAACAAGGAGCCATCCCTTCTTGGGCTTTTCTATATAGTTATACAGACATCCCAGCATTCCGATAATGGCCGCCAGGGTCATCAGTATATCAGTCACAAAATCCATATTCATCATAAAGATCACCGGTACTTCCTTTAGGATAGTAAAACTATAAAGCACAGTAATTGTATACCAAAATCCGTAATAATGATATATTTCAGGCCTTCTGCCGCCCTGTTCAGTTTTTTAAGCCGTATGTGATAAAATTGTGAACTTGTACCGTAAAGCACAATTTATGTTAAAATGCACTATGTGTCTTTAGAAACAGGTTGTTAAAAGAGGTATTTTACTGATGTCTATACTGCGTGAAGAAGAAAAAGCAAGATGGAAAGAGATAAAGGATAAGCCCTTTAGATATAAGTTCGACTATTTTATGGACTACTACAAATGGCATGTTATCGGCGCTATAGTCGCGATCCTTGTTATCGTAGCCGTCATAAGGACCATAGTAAGCTACAGAGATTATGCACTGTGCGTGATCATGGTCAATACGGAAGCCATAACCACCGACGAGCTTGCCATAGACTGGGCTTCGGATCTTGAAGAGCTCCTTAATGTGGATACCGGCAAGGAGCAGGTATACATCGATTCATCCATAATGATCGGAAACGGGACAAATCCGAATATAGAATATGCCGCAATGCAGAAGCTGACAGCATATCTCACCTCGGCGACCATCGATGTCTTCATAGCCGATTCCTATGTATTTGAGCAGTATTGCCAGAACAGGAATCTCTACGACCTCAGGGATATATTCACTGAAGACGAGCTGGAGAGCATGTCGGATATCATATATTATACCGATGCCGCAACGTACTCGGATTACGATGATGTCACAAATCTGGATGTAGCCGCAGATCAGGCAAAATACGTAATAGATCATCATGATCCCGCATCCATGAAGGATCCGGTACCCATGGGGCTGTTCGTAACAGATACATCAAGACTGGGCAGCACCGAAGCATACTCTACCCTGGAGAACTTCGAGGATTACCAGGGATATCCTTCCGAAGCGATCATAGGCATCACCCGCAACACCACGCATCTCGACTCAGCAATAGCTGCAATGAAGTACTTCCTGCAGTAGATCAACGTTCCCTACGCATGTCAGAAGGTGACATAGTACATTAATACAATACCGGTATCTGCGGCTTTCCCATGGCATGAAGTACAGGCTTCATTGCACGGGAAAGCCTTTTTTACCATTCACGACATATTTAAGACATTTAACAACAAAAAAGCTCAGCATGTATTTTATGTCTGTTATAACGATCATGTCGAAGCAAGAACGAACATGAAAGGAAGTGATGACATGCTGGCTGCAACATATGTAAAGGGCGGAAGGGTGTACGATATCAGGGCAAAGGACCTGGATAAGGTATTCGCAGACAGGGCGTACGGATTTACGGATGATGCAGATTCGCTGAAGCAGGAATGCCACGAGACCATCCGGAACAAAGGAAAGGTATACGCCGTATTCTTCAAGAAAAAGCTTGTCGGCCTTTACATCCTCGAACGCAAGGCAGGCAGCCTGAACCTGAGAACAAGGCGGCTTACTGCGATGGATGATCTTGTAAGTAACGAGCTTGACGAAGCGGTGAAGATGCTGGTGCACTGTGAGATTGCAAATATGAGGTATGACAGAGCCTTATGGAACGAAGAGATCATCGATAAGGATTACCGGAAAAGCTATAACCTTGGATTTCTGCTGCCTCTGGTGTATCTGGCCGCTAATCCCTTTTTTACCACCTTCTTTACGAAAGTGCTTGGAGATGCCGGTACGGTGCTCGCAATCGTAATGAATATATCACTGATAGTATTTATTCTTGTTTATTATGTAAAATTTATTTATGGAGGAAACAAAAAATGAAAAAAGTGATCGGATGTATCGTTAAATGTGTACTGATAATAGCAATGTACTTTGCAATACAGTTCCTTGTGAACATGGTGATCAATATCCCCGCAGATGTGAAAGTCATGTCAGACCTGGCGGCTCAGGGAATGGATCCCGGTGCCGAAGAGACAATGACTCTGTACTATGAAAAATGTGAAGAGATCACTCAGGCCAATCTCGGTATCGTAAGTTTCATCTCCGCCGCAATATCCGTACTTGTGATATTCGGTATAGTATGCAAGAGTAGGAAATCCGCAGCCAGGAAGGAAGGTTCGGATACCGGGCGTAAAGAGATAAGAGCCGCTGCGCGCAGAGAACTCGGGATCAATAAGATAAATGTAAAAACCGCACTTATTGCGATCTTCGCCGGAGCCGGTCTTGCATTTTTGATCAACGGTATCCTTAATGTCCTCCCTATCCCCGAATGGATACTTGACTCATATTCGGATGCTTCATCTCCCATCGGTAATGTCGGATTTATCGGACAGCTCCTCGGAGTCGTTCTTGCACCTGCGATCGCGGAAGAAGTCCTTTTCAGAGGCGTGGTACTCGGTAATCTTAAAAAGGTAATGCCTGTATGGGCAGCTGTACTTCTCAGTTCCCTTGCGTTCGGTCTGGTTCACGGCAATCTTCTCTGGGTCTGCTACGCATTTGTTCTCGGTGTCATAATTGCCTGTGCGGATCTTAAGCTCGGTTCCATCATTCCCGGAATGATAATGCATTTCATCTTTAACTTTACCGGTATTATCTTTGATGGTATAGAACTTCCTGTCTTCGTCTATGCTATCCTTGCAATCCTCGGTGCAGCTGTTCTTGCGGTATTCTTCTTCGGAAAGACCTCACCTGTGAGCACCACGGAATACGTGCAGTCCGAAGGACACGGAGAGGTCATAGGATGATCACACTGATAATGACGGCGCGGGCTTTACCGGCGCTGTCTTTGATACAGGCTCTCATGATAGTATGAATGATCCGGTATTAACAGAGGCGAGGCTGGATAATTTCCGGCATAAATTGTAAAATCATGGATGTGCACCGTGATACATTCTTCTGTTATAAAACAGCCGGAAGTACCATGAATGTGAAATACACCCTATATACGAAAAGCCTGGAAAAGTTCGGACTGTTTAAGTTTCATTAATGAGGTGATGCCAGAAATGAGAATAGCTGTCTGTGATGATGAGGAAAGATTCAGATCGGATATACAGGATCATATCGATAAACTGTACGGAAGCCTTGACGTCATTGTTGACAGCTTCTCCGATGGAAGGGACCTGATACGCAGGTTCGAAGAAAAACCGTATGATGCGGTTTTTCTTGATATTGAGATGCCTCAGATGGACGGCATAACTCTTGCCAGAAAACTCAGAGAAATAAGCGATAGCGTCTTCATCATCTTCCTCACAGGGCACGTGGAATATGCCCTTGAAGGGTACGAGGTCAATGCCCTCAGGTATCTCACCAAGCCGGTCAACGAAGATAAACTGAAGGAAGTCCTTAAGTTTATCTCGGACAGGATGTCCAACAGGCGGCAGATCATGATCAAAACCGATGGTGAAGAATTATTCATAGATGTGAAGGATATAATCTATCTGGAAGCACAGAACCAGTACGTTATGATCTACACTGCGGATAACAGCTATCTTGTCAGATATAATCTTTCCGATTATGAGAAGCAGCTCAAAAAGGACGGTTTCTTCAAGGTCCACAGAAGCTATCTTGTATCCCTTTCCAAGGTCAAAAAGCTGGGAAAGGGCGAAGTCTTCATGGAGGGGGATATATCGGTTCCCGTCAGCAGGAGCGCTGCTTCAGAGCTTAAGGATGCTCTTTATATGTATCTTGAGAATAATGCTTTTTAAGGATGAACATGTATGACTTATGGTGAATTCTTACCTTCGGACATTACTAACCAGATCGTAGTATGGCTCTCATGTATCTGCGAGGGTACGATGGCGATCGGCATGCAGCTTTTCTTTCTCTGCTTTTTCGGAAAAAAGATCACAATAAAAAAATCTACCGTTATGATCCCTATGATCACTGCATTGTGCTGCATTTTGATATCAGCTTCTTCTACGGTCTATTATGTGGTAATGGGGCATCTCCATCCGGATATGATCATTCCCGGAACCGAAGCGGGAATGCCGGATTCCAATCCGCTTTCTCATATACTTATTATTGCTGCTTTTTTTACGGGAATATCCTCATGCTCAAAACGCAGGATACTTAACGGTATTGAGACTGTAATAGGCATATTTGCCTTTGAATTGTATATACAGCTCATGATCATGGTCGTGATCGCTTTTTTTTCCGATAATATTCATGATTCCTTCGAAGACATGATCAACATAATGGTCAATGAATCAAACCGTCTTTTCTGGGTATTCTATTTCTTACTCTGTTTTTCTTCTGTTTTATATGTGTATTTCAGAATGTACAGAAGGCATAATCATCTGTATATCAGGGTGGGATACAGATTGCTTTTTATTGTCTGGGAGATTGCTCTGATAATAGGTATTGTCTCTAATTTTTTCGATGAAAAAAGTGAATCTGAACTGATAACAGCAATGGGACAGCTGATAGGGATCATGTTTCCGATCCTTGCGATAGGAGTTCCTTTCCTGATACTTGTCATAGTATCGAGGAAAAATGAAATCCAGAAAAATGCCATCCAGGAGGAATATATCTCTTCGGAGCTTGAGTATATCGAGCAGTACAAGAAAAATCAGGAAGAGACCAGAAGGTTCCGTCACGATATCATAAACAATCTGTCAATGGTATCTGCTCTATTGAAGGACGAGAAAAAGGAAGAAGCGGAAAACTATCTTGATGAGCTGCTTGGAAATGTCCGTGGCATGTCACCTAAGTATGTCACCGGAGATGAAATGCTGGACTGCCTTATTGGAATGAAGATTACGCGAATGGAGGCATCCGGGATAGACTTTATCCTTGACGGAACATGTGCCGGCGGCCTCAGGATGAAACCCGTGGATGTCTGCACCGTATTTGCCAATGCCCTTGACAACGCCATCGAAGCCTGCGAGAGAATGGCTGACGACAGCGAAAAGAGGATACGTTTCGAGATCAAACAGGCCGGACAGTTCTTTAACATCAGGCTTTCCAATACCTATCAGGATGATACGGATAAAAAGACCGGTCCAAGGGTCTTCAAGGCAGGCAGCAGAAACACCTCCAAGAAGGATAAGGATCTTCACGGCTACGGTTCCATCAACATAATGGATACCGTTGAAAAATACAGCGGGATGATAAAGGAAGAAAGCAAAGATTCCGTCTTTACACTCTCCATAATGTTACCGAAATAAAACGCGGGGCAGGAACATCCTGCCCCGTTTCCATATCCCGGTCTTAATGGTCTTATACGCCTTTTATCTGTACAGCTTTCTGTAATCTCTGGGTGAATACCCTGTAATATCCCTGAATACCTTGTTGAAGGTGGTGGTGGACTGGAATCCCGCCATGAACGCACAGTCTGTTATTGAGTGGCTCTTATCAAGAAGAAGAGATGTGGCGCTCTTTACTCTCAGGCTCGCAAGATACGCAGGGAACGTCATCTGCATATACTGCTTGAACAGCTTCGAAAAATAGAATGTGCTGAGTCCAACATACTCTGCTACTTCGGTCTGGGTTATATCATTGGCAAAATTCTCAACGATATAATTGCATGCTGCATGGATATATCTCCATCCCGTCTTGGATGCTTCCTCAAGTTCCGAGAAATCCTTATTCTCAGTCATCACACTTTCGCCAAGTTCAAGGAGTATCTCGTAGATGAGCATCTTGCATCTTGTCTCTGCAAAATGATCCGAAGAATTATGGATCTCCTGGATCTTCTCTATCTTACCCCTTATGAATGAAGCCAGCTCCGGCTCCTTAAGGGCCGAGATATGGTGACACTGAAACAGAAATCTGGAGATCGATACAAGATCCAGATTATTCTCAAGTATCCCTGAAGGGAACTGAATAAACAGTGCACTGTTGCGCGGGATCCTTATGGTTCCGTGTATCTGCTGGGGCCACGCCAGAAGTATGTCCCCTGTATTAAGCTCGTAGACCGTGTCATTGATACGGTACTTGCATCCGTCCTTGAGGGCCACGGTAAACTCTGCAGCGTTATGCCAGTGCAGCGGATAGGTCTCGGGACTCTCCTCATAATTAACGATTATGGACGACGGTGTGTTGAATATAATTGTCTCTTTAGGTTCTTTTTCCATATATTAATGATAGCAAAAATTGGTCAAAACTCAACAAATTTATCATTTTAAACCCCTGTGATACGGATTAGTATAATCCAAAGAAAAATGGAAATATACATGGATCATCGCACTCTGATATATGCGGGAAGGAACGTATGAAAAGTCGTGAAATAGATTTTACAAAGGGCAATCCGGCAAGCCTTATACTCTCATTCTACTGGCCTCTGCTTATGACCAGCATGCTCCAGCAGTTCTATAACTTTGCCGATTCATGGATCGTCGGAAAGGGTCTGGGAGATAATGCCCTTGCTGCAGTAGGTAACATGGGATCCCTGTTTTTCCTCGTGGTCGGATTCTCCTTCGGTATAGCCAACGGATTCGGTGTCATGATAGCACAGAGTTACGGTGCGAGGAACATCGAAGGATTAAGGCACAGACTTGCCGCAGTTATAGAACTGGGGGCTGTCATCTCCGCCGTTTTGTCCGTGCTCAGTGTTCTGTATCTTCCACAGGCTCTGGTACTCATGAAGACTGACAGCATTATAATGGACGACAGCTTAAGGTACGGAACCATCGTATTCGGCGGACTGTCTACCAATATCCTCTATAACCTCTCCGGTGCGGTCCTCAGAGCTCTCGGTGACAGCAAAACACCTCTCAAAGCGATCATAGTCTCATCGATACTGAATATCACTCTCAACGCTTTCTTTATCTTTAATATGGAAATGGGTGTTGAAGGTGTGGCATACGCCACCATAATCGCTCAGGTGATCTCAGGACTCATCTGTCTGAACAGACTCAGAAAGCTTGAAGTCGTTCACCTCAGAAGAGAGCATTTCATCAATGAGAAAAAAGAATATATTGACCTTCTTAAAAACGGTCTGCCCATGGCATTCATGAACTCCATCACGGCAGTAGGATGCATGGTGGTACAGTTCTTCGTAAACAGCTACGGCGTTGTCTACACCGCAGCATACGCAGCATGCAGCAGGTTCCTCAATCTCTTCTTCAACCCCGCATCAACAGCCGGAAATGCAATGTCAGCCTACACCAGCCAGAACTACGGCGCGGGTGAGTTCAAGAGGATTCAGGAAGGTCTCAGGGTATGCGTGACAATATCGGTGATATCCTATCTGCTGCTCGGTTCCGCAATGGTCTTCTTCCCTGCACAGCTTTCAGGCATACTCCTTACAGGCAGCGAACAAATCAGACTTGCCTGCCAGTTCATGCCAAGATGCGGGCTCATGATGATATTCGTCAATGTTCTCTTTGTTGTAAGAAGCGGAGTTCAGGGAATGGGAAAGCCCATGCTCCCCATGCTCTCGGGTATACTTGAGATGATCCTAAGGATCGCAGTCATCTCAACACTGATGAGCAGGATCGGCTTCAGGGCCACGGCATATGCGGAGATAAGCGCCTGGATCGGAGCATTCCTTGTAAACGCTTATGCACTGCACCACTCGCTCTCCCCTCTTCTTATACAGGAGAAGAATTCGGAAAAAGACAATATCTTAGTTCACAGAAACGGAGGAACCAAAGTACATGGCACATTATGATAATTTCAAGCTCACCGTATTCTGCGTAGCTTCCATCCTCGATAAGATGGATATGGACACGCTTGAAAAACAGTATGACTTTATCGAGAAATATGTAGGTATCGACAAGGTCTATCTCGAGCCCTACAGAGGCGGCGTATGGGTTGAGAAGGACAAGATACGGCAGATTTCGGAGTTCTTCAGATCAAAGGGTGTCGAGGTATCCGGTGGGCTTACCACCGTGGTTCCCAATCTAAGTGACGAGGATAAAAAGCGTCAGAGGCTCTTTGGAACCTTCTGTTACTCAAATCCCGAAATGAGGGATTATGTAAAGAAAGTATCCGAGTACTGTGCAGAGCTTTTTGATGAGATCATTCTTGATGATTTCTATTTTACCAACTGTTCATGTGAGGACTGTATCAAGGCTAAGGGCCAAAGATCCTGGGTTCAGTACAGAAAAGAGCTCATGAAGGACGTATCGGAAAACCTGATCGTCGGTCCTGCAAAGAAGATCAATCCTAACATTAAGATGATCATAAAGTATCCCAACTGGCGCGAGTCATATCACGCTACAGGATACAGACCCGATGTACAGAAGGATATATTCGACAAAGTCTATACCGGAACAGAGACCAGGGCAAGTGCATACCAGGACCAGCATCTTCCCACATACTTAAGCTACAGCCTTGTCAGATGGATGGATGCCGCATCAGACGGCAAGAATCAGGGAACCTGGTTCGATACATATCAGTGCTGGCCCATCGATGATTATCTCGAACAGGGATATCTCTCCGCATTTGCAAAACCGGAGGAGATAACTCTATTCCAGTGGACGGATCTGTATGAGAACAAGCTTGTAACCCCTCTCGGACTCCAGCTCACACGAATAGACAGGATGCTCAGCAAAGCCGGCAATCCCGTAGGTATACCGGCCTATATCCCCTATGCTTCCGAAGGTGAGAATCATCTGGAGGATTTCCTGGGAATGCAGGGCTTCGCACTGAGCCCCACTCCCATCTTCCCCGAGAAGGGAACCGTTCTCCTTACCCAGAGTTCTCTGTATGATAAAGAGATAATGAACAGGCTTAAGAACTTCCTTATGGAGGGAGGAACGGCCTACGTGACACCCGGATTCCTTGCCGGAGCACCTGAGGATGAATGGAAGGATATAAGCAGTGCATACCTTACAGGAAGAAAGCTCAGTGTCACCAGATATTATAAGACTGACGATCCCGCAGGCTATCTCGAGAATATGCCTGTTGTTGAATTTGCCGACATTCAGCACTCCAACAACATGTCATGGTCACTGTTAAACGGCGGCGCCGGCGAATACCATACCACCCTCTTCCTCAAGGATACTTACGGAAAGGGAAGGATGTATCTTATCAACATACCCGAGAATCCTTCAGACCTTGCAAGGATACCTGAATGGGCAATGGATGCGATAAAGCCCGTGTTCAATTACATGGGCATATATGTGTCCGCACCGAATGTATCGGTATTCCATTATGACAATGATGTCATGATCCTCTACGCTCATGTTACGGGTCAGGCTCATCCCATTCACGCTAAGATCCATATCCACGGAGAAGATGCGAAGCTCACACAATATTTTGCTCCCTGGTCGCCGGACGGAGAAAGAGAGATCGAGCTCCAGAAGATGTCGTTCAGATATGACCTTGACAGATATAATGAAATGGTCGGTGAAGTGATCTTAAATCCCGGCGAGTTCTATGAATTCAGGATAACAAGATAATTATTCTTTTCTTCTCAAAAATCCCCTGCCTTTTGCCTCGGCAGGGGATTTTTACATATATCACGGTTTCATGATGACGGAAGCAAGACTTCCGCGGACTCCGCCGGTATACCGGTGTGACCAGTACTTATCGTGCAGGCACATGGTACAGTCGGGGATGATATCGATATTATCTTCCGATAACCCGGATCTTACAAGGCACCTCATCAGAACGGATTTAAGATCAAGCATGAACTTTCCGTTATCCTTCCTGTCATACAGATCCCCGGGATCCGTACCAAGAAGCTCCCTGACACTGTCAATGACCTCTTCACCAACTTCAAAACAGCACCTTCCGATAGCAGGTCCGATGCACGCTTTTATGTTCTCACAGGATGCTCCGAGACTTATCATTGCGCTTACCGCATTCTTCTCTATATCCTGTACCGTTCCGCGCCATCCGCTGTGCACGGCAGCCACTACCCCCGCCTTCTCATCCGCCATCAGAAGCGGTATGCAGTCTGCGGTAAATATCACAAGAGGAACACCGGGATCCGCAGTGACATAACCGTCAGCTTTATAGAGCTGATCATATCCGTAGGGCTTCCTTGCATGCTCCTTACCGACTGTCATCACATTGCTTCCGTGAACCTGCTCACCGCATACAAACTCTTCCGTATCAATGCCGCAGCTTTTCAGGAATCTGCGGTAATTTTCTTTAACATTTGCTTCATCATCTCCTCTGTTCATTCCCAGATTAAGAGAAGAATAAACCCCGGTGCTTACTCCTCCCGATCTTGTAGAGAAACCGTGGGGATATGTGATGATGTCAGATCTTACTGTATTAACCTCAGACATATCATCTGTCTCCTGCCCTTTTATCAATTCTCAATGCGTTTTTTTCTTTTGCATTTGATTCCTGCGTCGCGCCCTTATTCTTTATGCCCATATGTACTTTCATTTGCGAAATCCGATACACCTGATATGCCATTTACTTCTCTTTTCTCCAATAATAACCCTTATGTACCCTCATTCGCTAAAACCGATACACCCGTGTCATGTTTTTCCAGAAGATCCGCAAGTACTTTGGGACAATCTGCGCTTATGTGAACTCCGTCCTCTTCATAGCTTTCTGACAGAACATTTCCTTCGTTGTGGATGCGGTTAAGCAGATCTCCCGAGGTATAGGGAACGGTTACCTTCACTCTTCTGTCATGAGCTCTCAAGATATCCTCCAACATATCCATCATCTCCTGTATACCGTATCCGTTCCTGGCGGATAAATAGACGGAACCGCTGCCCGGTACGCTCTTAACCGTCATATCCGGATCACGAAGATCCGCTTTGTTATATACATATATCCTGGGAATGCCCTCTGTCCCGAGCTCTCTTAATGTATCCTCAGTAACCTTCAGATGTGCCTTATGGTTAAGGTCGGAGGAATCCATAACTATGAGCAGTACATCCGCATATTTCAGCTCCGAAAGAGTGGATCTGAAGGCCTTGATAAGATCATGGGGTATGTTCTCGATAAAGCCTACGGTATCTGACAGAAGGAAAGGCTTTCTGCCGGGAAGTGCGATCTTTCTGGTAGAGGTATCAAGGGTTGCAAAGAGCATATCCTTCTCGAACACCTTCTTATCCTCTGCTTTTTCGGAAGACATCCTGC
>JAEEGG010005471.1_pt1 | contig 30167 bp, 24 predicted proteins | sample 9134161 | NCBI WGS metagenome assembly JAEEGG01 (sample SAMN16246543, study PRJNA631951) | gut metagenome | biome: gut microbiome; feature: rumen; material: CR-attached | host: Bos | place: Iran: Karaj | collected 2018-10
GGGCCTCAACCCTTTCACGATGCCTATCGCTGCCGCTCCTTTGAAAAGGTGATGCGAGGCGTCCGGCTCCTGCAGAAGCACCATGTGGAGTGGAACGCGATGGCGACGGTGAACCATCTGAATGCGGCTCACCCTGCTGAATTCTATCGTTTCTTCAAGGACATCGGTTGTCAATATCTTCAGTTTACCCCTGTCATAGAGCGCGTATCACAGAGGGACGGTTCTTTTGTTACACCCCTTGCTGATGTAACAAAAGAACCGTCCCTCTGTGATACCTCCGTCACACCCGAGCAATGGGGCAGCTTCCTCTGCGGGGTATATGATGAATGGGTGAAGGAAGATATCGGCCGGATCTTCGTGCAACTCTTCGATGCCACCCTCGCCAATTGGGCGGGCGAGCCGCCTGGCATCTGCTCGATGTCGCCCATTTGCGGACGGGCTGCCGCGATGGAGGCCAACGGTGATGTATACAGCTGCGACCACTTCGTGTTTCCTGAATACCGTCTGGGAAATATCCGTCAGCAGTCTCTCACGGAGATGCTCTATGGTGAGCGCCAGCAACAGTTCGGACGCGATAAAAGCGCAAGCCTTCCCCGTCAGTGCAGGGAATGCCGGTTCCTCTTTGCCTGTCACGGGGAATGTCCCAAGAACCGCTTCCTAAAAGACAAATACGGAGAGCCTGGCCTGAACTACCTCTGCAAAGGCTACCAACAATTCTTCGCCCACGTCGCTTCGGATATGGACTTTATGAAGGCAGAGCTCGATGCGGGTCGCTCGCCTGCCAATCTCATGTTTCGTTCTTCTTCTGATTGATACGCGATCTGTTGGCCCTGATGGTGTTTTGTCCGATGACCATAATATGCTGGAGTTCTTCATCGGTCTTGCCCAAATGCTCCATAAGCGCAAAGACTTTGTATCTGTCTTATAGGCTCTATCGTTGCTTTTTGTATCGCTCTGTACTATTACCAATGACGGTCCTTCTAATCAAATTTAATTAAAATCAGCTACAATTATAAAAGTTAAATCAATCTTGTTGAACATTCAGTAAAGAATCTGAAAGGATTTGGGAACATGAGTAGAAATGCCTACTTTTGCCCCTGCTTTCAATTAACTAAAATGTATTTGTGTATGAAAAAGATTGTTTTTATTTTGACGGCGATGTTTGTCACCATCGCAGTGAGTGCTCAGGAGAGTCAGGATAACACTCCCCTGTTCAAGGATTTCAGTTTTGAGATTAAGTCGCTCTATGGCATCAAGCAGCACGGCCTGCAACCCCTGAGTCTGGACTTGCAGGCAGGCTATGAATTTGCCAACCGCTGGACGCTGCTGGCATGCGCTGAAGCCAGTCACACGCTGATGGAACTTGACGGTGCGAAGACGTATGCAAAGGATATCTCGCTTGGTGGCGGTCTGGCTTACGCCTTCTATGATGGAACGAAAGACCGTTTCGACCTACGCCTGCAAGTATTGAAAACCATCGGCTCTGCAGACAGGAAGCATACGACCTTTGATATCGGCACCACCTGGTACGGCAAACCTAACAAGATGGGAATTGCCCCACTGATTGGTTTCGGCTTCCGTTACGAGAAGTCGCACATTACAGGCATCCCAGACTGGTGGGGCATTTATGCAACCGTCGGTATCAGATTCTGAGGTTTATAAAGATCAAGTGGCCTTTGGTCTTTTTCCTATAAGTCGGGAGCTGCAGCGATGTTGCTTCCGATTCATTTGTTTTTCAATATCACAAAATAAGTTTCACTAATCGGGGAATCTAAATTATTTTGTTTTTTATGTCACAAAACAGCCTTTCCTACGTTTATTAGATGAACGACCCAACGAAATTGGCATGACAAACGGGGAATACCAACAGGCTGCGGAACGTCTCCGCATACGGCTTATAGAGCAAGCCAGGCATTATCTTTCGGATGGTGCAGAGGCTGAAGATGCTGTGCAGGACGCACTGCTACGTCTCTGGCAGATGCACGAACGGTTACAACTGCCTATTGACGGCCTGGCCGTTGTGCTTACTCGTAACATCTGCATCGATATGCTTCGCCGTCGCCAGCGAAGGGCGGACGTCGAGTTGGCAGACATCTCGGACGATGACGCTGACCACGAACGCATTGAGCGCCTGATGGCAGTCATCGACACGCTACCTGACCTCCAGCAGACCTTGTTGCGCCTGCGCCATATTGAAGGTATGGAAATGGAGGAACTGGCAAAACTTCTACAAATGAAAGAGCCTGCAGTGCGAAAAGCACTCAGCCGAGCACGAATGGCAGTAAGAGATAGATATTTAAAACAAAAAGGCAATGAATAATAAAGATGATATTCGGATACTGACAGAGCGGTTCTTTAACGGAGAAACGACTATCGAGGAAGAAAGGCTGCTCTATCGCCTATACCAAGGCGACGATGTGCCTCAGGACTTAAAGGCATTCAGCGAGATGATGCTCGATATGGCGGCTATAGGCGTGGAAGATATTAAGGACATTGCCACAGATGAGCCGAAAGCTGTTGTTATTCCTATCTGGCAACGCCCACTTTTCCGTTGGTTGGCAGCTGCAATTATTGCTTTAGCTATCATCGGAGGTGCTACATCTCTCTTTGTACACAATAGCGAGGAGGAATGCGTGGCCTATATTTACGGCCAGAAGGTGACAGACCACAACGTGGTTATGAACGAGCTAAGCCAGACCGCCATGAGTATGGCTAACAGTCACAGGGACGATGACGTCGCACTACAACTTGACGAGATGTTTAATTAGAATAAGCCATAGAGTTATGAGAAGATGGATGATAATGATGATGTTGGTCAGCTGCCAAATGGTTGCTCTGGCTCAGAAGGGACTCCACATCGAGAGTCTGTTTACAGGCAAGGTGGTGCCACAAGAGCGCATGGTGGAAACCAGAGTGCGAGGACGGTCACTCAGCAAATACGGACTGACCTATTTCCGCAGCCTGCGCTTCAGTATGAAAGATAAGGAGCGGAAGGAAATCAGACTCCTACTGAAACAGGATCTCGAAGGCAGGTCTGAGCTGGACTATGAGACGACGTCCGACTACGAGAACTACAAAGTGTTCCTGCAATTGCCGTCACAAGGTTCCACCAAGCGGATGCTCTGTTACAGGGAGCATTACGAGCAGGTGCTGGTCATCTATATGGAAGGGCCGGAAGCCTCGTTTAAAACCCTAGAAAAAATGTCAAACAAATAAATAATTAAAGATTATGAGAAAAACGATGCTCTGTATGGCACTGCTGCTGGCTACAGCTGTCCACGCCATAGAAAACGACACAACCGTCATTAAAAATGCCCATCAGGTGATGGTGATAACCAACGACTCGCTGCAACAGGTCAAAGTCTTAGGCAAGGAGAACGACGACCGCTACGTCTACGAGAACACCATCCAGCTGGTGGACACCAACTATGTCAGCGAAGAGCGCTCTTACCGTGACCTGAAAGCCATCGGTCTGGAGCTGAACAAGAAGGGTTGTGTGAAAAAACACAGCAATTATCTGTCGCTCAATTTTGGTCTTGGCGTCTCCGCACCTACTAATGTTCCTGAAGGTATGGACCTCAAGCCCATGAAGTCGTTGGAAGCAATGATCTGGGCGCTGTACAATCATACGCCCTTCAAAGGCAAGAATACATTCTCAGCTGGATTGGGCTTCACTGCACGCAATTATGGACTTGACACCAACCAGATGTTCACGAAAAACGGCTCTACTATTGGTTTAGGCACCTTCCCAGAAGCTAGCGGCTCCCGCAGTTCAAGATTGAGTATCGGTAGTCTGTCTGTGCCTTTCTTCTTCTCGCATGAATTCGGCAAAAAAAGCCACGTCAGCCTAACGTTGGGTCCAGTGGTGAATTTCAACTTTGGGGGAGGTAGTCTGACAAATAAATATAAGACAAGCGATGAAATCTTTGACTACACAACCGAAGCTACAGCAACAGGCATTGGATGCCGACCCATTACCGTCGACTTTATGGGTGTCCTCCGCCTATACGGCATAGGCATTTACATGAAGTATTCACCGCAAAGTGTGCTCAAAACAGATCGTGGCCCACAGTTCCACGCTCTCTCCTTCGGAATATTCTTCTAAAGCCAACGGTATAGTCAGTCTTTCTCTATCAGGACGACGGCATAGGCACTGATACCCTCTTCACGACCCGTGAAGCCGAGTTTCTCCGTCGTCGTCGCCTTGATAGAGATATCGTCCTCATCGCATCCGATGACCTGTGCCATACAGGCCTTCATCGCAGGGATATGCGGATTCATCTTCGGACGTTCGGCACAGATGGTGGCATCGATATTGCCCACACGATAACCTTTGGAGGCTATCAGTTCGATGGTCTTACGGAGGATGATCTTGCTGTCCATCCCGTCGGTCTCTGCTGAAGTATCCGGGAAGTGGTAGCCGATATCACGCATGTTCGCAGCACCCAACAAGGCATCGCAGATGGCGTGCAGCAGTACATCGGCGTCGCTGTGGCCCAGCAGGCCCTTGCTATGCTCTATCCTGATACCGCCCATCCACAGATCGCGGCCTTCCACCAACTGGTGGACATCATAGCCCATTCCTACTCTTATCTTCATTTGAACAAATCTTTGATGCCATCCATATCGAAGGCGAGGGTGAAACGAAGTGTCTGGTCCAAAGGGTTCGTTCGGGCTGTGGAGATGACATAACCCACATCGAGCGAGAACACGTTCATGCGGAAACCGCCACCCACAGTGAAATACTTCAGGTTACCCTTCGACTCTGCCTGATGATGATAGCCGGCGCGCAACGAGAACTGATCATGATACACATACTCAGCACCCACACTCCACTGAATCTCTTCCATCTCCTCCTTGAAGCCGCCAGGGGCATCGCTGAAGCTCTTGAAGACACCGCTAATGGCACTCACATCAGCATACTCACGACGCACGCGGTCCTGATAGTCGGTATTCGACTCGCCTTCCTCCTGACGGGGCACCGTTGGCACCAACAGCTTGTTGGCATCAGCGGAGATCGAGAAGCGGTTGTACTCATCGACGGGCACCATCAGCGAAAGACCCAGACGCATATTGGCGGGCAGGAACTGTGATTCCTCATCGCCATAGAAGGAGATCTTACTACCGATGTTAGAGATATTCATACCTAAGCCCAACTGACACTCGCGACTGCCCAGCATCACATATTTATTATAATACATCGCCAGGTCGGCAGCAAAGGCCGAAGCGGGTTTGGAGTCCTCGCTATAATCGTAGCGCAGGTCGCTGTAGATCCATCGGATGGCGGCTGCCAGCGAAAAACTCTCACTGAGCATCATCGAGTACGCCACATCGAGCGACATCTCGTAAGGTCTCACCGTCATGTCGGTGTTGCCGTAGTCTGTAAACACTTCACCCAGGGAGAAATATCGCAGCGAACCCGAGATAGCACTATAGTCGCCGATACGATAGTAACCTGAGAGATAAGCCAGGTCGATATCGTTCACCAGCTGTCGCAGCCAGGGGGTGTAGTTCAGTGCGATACCTGCCCGGCTGATGCAGAAAGGATACTTAGCGGGATTCCAGTATTGCGAGGTGACATCAGGATCGGTGGCCACACCCACGTCACCCATACCGGCACCTCGTGCGTCAGGAGCGATGGTCTGCGAGATGACCGCATGCTCAACGGGATTGAACATCGTGGTCTTGTCATCGTCCTGAGCCTTCGCAGTGAATAGTGAATAGTAAATAGTGACAAGTATCACTACCGCTCTCAGCATCCACATGTTTCTAATATTCTTATTCATACTTTCTAATAACGTTCTAGCGTATTTATTTATTGCCTGTGATAATCATTTTCTTAGCCTGCGACACCTCACTGCCACCATCGCTGCTCACGGTGATGCGATAGATATAGACACCCGTCATCAAGGGTCGGCCGCCACTGATGGTCACGTCCCAGTCCATCGTATACACATTGCCCGAGGCCACACCGCTCTCCCGATGCCGCCAGAGCTGACGGCCGGAAGTGTCGTAGAGATCCAGCTGCACATCGAGCTGCGTGCCCACACGGTCGTGGGTGATGATAAAAGTGGCGAGATTGCTGCCGGGATTGCGCTTGCAGTCGATGGTGATGCTGCCCGGCTCTCCCTTCACCACCTCGAAGGTCAGCTCAGAGGTCGATGAGTTGTTGAGCACATCCCATGCCCTGAACAACAGCTTATGTCTGCCTTCCGACAGTTCCGGAATGCTGAAGCTCACCTGTCCGCTGCGGTAATCACCGAAGTCATAGGCGAAATAGTTGTTCAGATTGTAGGTCTTCGACATGTCGCCGTCGATCACCAGTTCCAGATCATGTCCCACGCTGCTGCCCGAGGCATTGATGCCACTGTCGTCATAGAGTTCCGCCACGAAATATGGTGTCGCATTCACCCTGCCTCCATTCGTAAACGACGAACTGTTCAGATAACAATAGATGCTCGGTCCGATGGAGTCATTCATCTCCGAGCTGCTGCCGTTGAGGACAAAGCGGTCGCAGAGACCGTGTGCCTCAGAATCCTTGCTGCTGTTCACGGCATAGAACGTCATCAAACCTGAGCCCTCGGTATAACTGATGTCCTTGGGCACAGCGAAAGTAAACCTGAACTGTCCGTTCCTCACGCTGTCGGAACCATTATAAAGGACCTTCGTACGGTCCTGATAGACGAAGGCCGTATCAGCACCCTCGCTGGTGGTGTTGTTCAGTCTGCAGGTGATGGTCTCTTCGGCATCGCGGATGGTGGCCGTCACCACACCTGTAAAGTTGTCGGCCAACGTCTGTCCCGAAGTGATATGGCCTGAGACCTCCACCACGCTGCCTGCTGCCAGACGGATGTTCCCGCCAGAGGTCACATCCTGTCCTCCGATCTTGTCGATGGTAATACCCATCTGCGGAGTCGCCAAGGCAAGGGCTGGATCACCCAAGAGCGTATACTGCAGTTTGTTGGGCGAGGTGTCCCTGCCCTGACTCACCAGATCGCACTTCGCCCTGCGTACGGCCTCACCGATGGGCATCCGTCGTCCTTGTTCATCGGAACCCAGTACATATTTCATAAAGGCGAGGTTCATCTGCTCGTTATAGTTGGCATACACCGTTCGTGTGGTACCGAAGAAGGCGATTGCCCCGCCCCTTTCGTTGTTCATCGCCGTCTCACCGATATTCTCCTCCTGTCCGTCGAAAGGCATGATGTCGCACGAGGCAGTGAGCCACAGAGGCAGGCGCAGTGAGGTAGCTTCCGCGAAATCAGGTGTCCTCAACACCAACTCGTGCGACATGGCATAGGCTGCACCGTGTCCGGAATAGTTCATCACCAAGGCTCCATCGGCCATCTGCTGCTTAATCAACCGTGTCACATCAGGATAGCTGTCACCTGTCGACGAGGTGGTTCTCGTATAGGCGTCCCAGTAGATCTTCTGGACGTTAAAGCCGGGATAGGTATTCTCCACGAGGTTGGCCACACGATCGGCCGTCGCCATGTGAGAGTTGTTGTTGCCGTCGTCACCCATCATACAGACGGTATTCTGCCAGGCTCCCGCAAACTCATTGTTGGCATAGCTGACGGTCTTGTCCACCAGCACCTTCGCCTCTTCAGGGGTTCGGGCGGAGAAACGTCCCACAGCCACATCAGGCTTTCCCAGATACGACTTGTTGCCTGAGCCCTCCTCAATCTGTTCCTCGTCGTCGAGCAGGCCATAGAAGTCATCGCTCACATAACAATACACATGACTGAACGAGTTGTCGCTCTCGAAACAAAGCAGGAAATCATCAGGATCATAGCCACTCCATTCCGACGTCAGCATACGGTTGTCGTAGGCACCGTCGCCGAAGAGCAACAGGAAGCGGGGCATCTCGGCATCTGTCTGCGCACGGTCGTAGAGCATCTTCATATATCTTCGATAGGCCGCCGCATCAGGCGTACCGCTGCTGAACTCATGATAGAGCTCATCGGCAGGGATGATGCGCACCGAGAGACCGTCGCGCTCTTCGTGCAGCTTCTTGATACGTTCCGCCTGATTCAGCCATTTCATCGATGTAGGGATGATAATAACCATATCCACCGCAGAATCGGCATGATGGTCCTGGTTCTGGAAACGATACACGAACGAGGGTTCTGCAAAAGCCGTCGTCGAGAGACCAGGCATCGGCTTCGGTGTATCGCTGGTAAGTGCCAGATAGTCAAGACGCAGGTTTTTGCCATTCGTCTGCGTGATGGTCACGGTGTTATCGCCTGGTTTCAGGTTATGAAGACGATAGGTCCACGTACGGGCAGCGGCCTCGGTATAGGTGTCGAGCGACACCGTGACGTTCAATTTTTCTATCACGGAGTCGTTCACGGCCACCGTCCCCTCAAAGTTTCCGTCATAGCTCAGCACCACCGTCAAAGAACCGCTGGTACCATTGCTCGTCAGCGTATAGTTCTGCGGGGCACCTGCCTTATAAAGGGTCTTATCGTAGAGGTTCCTGCCACCGTGATACCAGGCGAAGTCGTCCACCTCATAGAGCGAGTGATAGTCGTTGTTCGAGGGGTAATAGGTGGCTGCAAAGGTCGCACTGTCCAAGGTCAGCGCCTCATCATCGTTGGCGGTCAACAGATAACAGCCCACATCAGAATAAGGATTGCGCGTGCGCGTGAGGGCATCCCTCGCCGCCCACGTCACAGGTCCTACGCCATAGAAGAGTCGTCGTCCACCTATGGTGATGGTGGGCACCTCCCGCAGATCATCGGTCTCAGCAAGGTAATCACCCGTCAACTTCTCGGGTTGCAGGGCTCCGCCATAGCCGTAGATCTTCACTTTCGAGGGATCCGCGAAGCCCGCTTTCTTCAGCAGGGCATCCGTCAACTGATAGATGCCGCTCTCGGGAATACTGATCTTCGCCCACGAGCCATCTCTGAGCACCGAGTGCTCCGCATATCTTTCGCTCTCTCCTGCCCTCCTCACATTTCTCTCTCCTCTTTCCTCTTTCCTCGTTCCTCTGACATTCAACTTAAAACTCACCAGCTTCTGGTACTTCCCGTCGCGGAACACGAGAGGAACAAACGACACATCGAGCACACCTTGTTTCCTCGATACACCGACAGTCTGCGTAATCTCCGGCCATTCTCCCAAAGGCTTGCCGCTGATCTTCTGATAGCGCTCAATCTCGGCCTTCGTCATCTCCTCAAACTCAGGATATTCGATCTTCACGGTATAGACGGAATCGGCATATTGCCTGCCTAAAGGCTTCTGCCAGGTATAGACGGGCAACAACGAATCAATCCTGACCTCATCAGCGGTCAGGTCTATGAAATCCTGCGCCCTCATACCCAGATGACAGCACAAGATCAGCATGCTTAGTAACCCTATCTTGCGAATATTCACAAGATAATAACGTATGCGCACGCGATTTTATTGTATCAAAGGCAATTACTTGCAGTTAAACTCGAGCACTTTACGCTCTTCAAGCCAACCTTCCAGATGGTCGTCGATGTGTACAGGGCCCACACCAGCGGGTGTGCCCGTATAGAGCAGATCGCCCGTCTTCAGGGTAAAGAACTGCGAGATATAGGCAATGATCTCGTCCACTTTGTAGAGCATGTCCGAGGTACAGCCTTCCTGCACCGTCTGGCCGTTGATGTCCAGATGGAAATGGATGCGCTGGATATCCAGGAACTTCTCCTTCGGCACCCATTCGCCGATGGCGGCAGAACCGTCGAAGCCCTTGCAGATGGTCCAGGGCTGTCCGGCCTCTGAGGCCTTACGCTGCAGATCGCGGGCGGTGAAATCAATACCTACGGTCAAAGCATCGTAATATCGGTGGGCAAAGCGAACGGGGATGTTCTTACCCAACCGGCAGATGCGCACCACCACCTCCGTCTCGTAGTCGATACGTCCCCACTGATCGGGGATAAAGAAGGGCTTCCCCTGATTCAGGATCGCCGAATCGGCCTTGGTGAATATCACGGGCTCATCGGGACGCTTCACGGTCCCGTGCAGTTCCTCATTATGGGCGGCATAGTTCATGCCGATGGCAAATATCTTCATGTCCTTTGGTAAATCACGATTTGGTTTCCATCGTAGTTGTCACTCTTCGTCACCACGGCATTGGCGGGTATCTGCGGGGCGCGTGTACCACCGCCAACAGTCATCTGCGTGTTGGTCTCCACACGGATCTCGTCCCAGAGGCCCTGCACCAGGAACGAGCGCAGCGTCTGTGCGCCACCCTCCACGATCAGCGACTGGATATGATGGGCATACAGGCTCTCCATATTCAACGGATGGGCGTGGTCTATCACCAGGCGCTTGGGATTCGGTCCCTTCCAGTCTCTCACCGTCAGCTGCGGATGGTCGCGCTCTTCCGTCACACGTCCCACAAGGATGGCATCGGCCTCAGCACGCATTTTGTGCGAGAGCATCTTCGTAAAGGCGTTCGATATCTGTACGGGCTTGTAATCATCGTCGATAAAGCCGTTGGCAGTCTGCGCCCATTTCAGGATGATATAGGGTCGCTGCTCACGGTGATAGGTCAGAAAACAACGGTTCAGTGCCTGACACTCTGCCTCGAGCACACCCACCGTCACGTCGATACTAGCATCCTGCAGTTTCTTGATACCACGTCCCTGCACCTCGGCAAATTCATCGATACAGCCTACCACTACACGCTTTACACCTTTCTCCACAATCAGATCGGCACAGGGAGGCGTCTTCCCGTAGTGAGAACAAGGTTCGAGCGATACGTAGAGCGTCGCCTCCTTCAGCAGCGGCTCGTCTTCCGGGCGCACCGAAGCAAAGGCATTCACCTCCGCATGAGCCTTACCACAACGCACATGGTAGCCCTCGCCGATAATCCGTCCGTCACTGCTCACAATCACTGCGCCCACCATTGGATTGGGCTTCGCATTCTGCTGACCATTCTTGGCCAACTGAAGGCACCGTTGCATATATTTACCGTCGTTCATATCTTTTTCCAGAAACGTGAGGTGATATCCTCGAAGTCGCCCTCGTCGGTACGGCGGTAGAGACGCTGGTTGGTAGTTGCATTCTTCAGGGGACCGAGATGCTTGATGTAGGGGCCGATCTTGATGTAGTCGAAGTTATCCTTGTTGATAAGAGCGGAGATGACCGTACGGCCGCTGTACCAGGCAACACTCAACTGCGGGTATTCCTCATGGATATACTCCGCCAGATGGTCCACACTGCGGGGGTCGTTGTCACCGCCCATAAAGGCGATGCAGGTGAGGTTGGCGCCATTTTTCGCCACAAAGTCGTCGATGGCGGTGGTAGTGAGCGGCAGACCCACATCTTCCCATAGGTAATGGCTGTGACAACCCGGACAGTGACACGGGCAATTAGAGATATTAATTGCCAGTGTCACTTCGTCGGGTATCTCCTGAAATACTATTCCTGTATTGACGTACTTCAGCACAATTCTTTATTATGCATTATTAATTATGCATTATTCCGCCATAGCGTAGTAACGGCGGGCGGCTTCTTCCTGACGGGCCTGCGAGAAGTTGGAGACGCGCTTCAGGTAGCCAATGATGCGGGTCATGTAGTCCACGTTCTTGGAATGACAGTGAGGACACTCCTTCAGGTAACGCTTATCAATATGGCCACAGTCGTTGCAGACGGTGTTGGGGATATTGAATGTGAAGTAGTTGCAGCCTTCCTGGGCAGCCACCTTCAGCAGGTGCATGTACTGCTGCTTGGAGAGGTGCTCCTCGAGGTTCATGTGGAGGGCAGAACCACCGGTGAGGTGCTCGATATAGGGTGCACCGTGCAACTTGAACTTGTCGATGACGCTGAGAGAGTCATCCTCTACGACGTAGAAGTAGCTGTTGTAGCAGTCGCGGGGCACCACATAGCCGTCCTCACGGTCCCACTTGGCGTGCTTCACACCGACGTTCTCGGCAGGAATCATCTCGCAGTTGAACATCACGTCCTTCGTGCGGTACTTCTTATTATAGTGCTCGATAAGTCCGAGGATGCCCTGTACGAAATGCAGGTAGTCGTCGTTCGGAGTGATCTTCAGGCCCATGAACTCGGCGGCCTCCACCAGACCGTTGATACCGATGGTGAGGTACTGGCGACCGATGTTGATATAGCCGGCATCAAACAATGGCAGCATACCGTGCGACTGCAGTTCCTTGAGGTTCTCGTTGTAGGCCAGCTGCACCTTGTGACAGAGGTCGATGATGGAGCCGAGGTAGTCGAGATAGTTCAGCTCGTGGTTCACGGCAAACTGGATGCAGCGGTTCAGGTTGATGGTGAGCACGCTCTTCGAACCCGTGCTGACGCCACCGGCACCGAGGGTGTAGCTGAAACCATTGTCGGTGATCTCGTTGCGCAGACGGCAGCAAGAGCTCAGCGAGTCGGCATTGTTGCTCATATAGGTGAAGAACGAGTGACCCTCGCTGTACATCTCAGCTGTGAACTCGCCCCACTCGGGATCCTTGCAGTCGCCGTTCTCGTCGGTCAGCAGTGCCATCGTCTCTACGGGGAAGGTGAGCAAGGTCTTCGTGCGCTCCTTGTTGAACCACTTCATAAAGCGCTTCTGCAACCAGGAGAGGCCATCCCAATCGGGCTTCGAACCGTCGGGGAAGTAGAAGTCACCGAAGATCGACTCGAAATAGTAGCGATCGTAGTAGGCGATGTTCCAGAACACGGCCTGATAGTTACGGGCACCGGTGGGCTGGTTCAGGGTGTAGACAATCTGCTCGAAGTAGTCGGTGATCACCTTGTCGATGGTGCGCTTCTTCAGGCTGAGGTCGGCCTGCTGCTCGGGATGCTGCCAGTAGTCCTTGCCGTATTCCAGACCGATGAAGTAGTTCATGTACATCAAGAACTCAGGTGTGGCGCAGGCACCGCTGAGCATCGAGCTCACCATGAACACCATATTCACGAAACCACCAGCAAACGACTTCAGGTTTGTGGGAGCCGTAGAGTTGCCGCCGATGGCCACCGTACCGCCGATGAGCCAAGGATACATGGTGATCGAGGCACAATAGTTGGCTAGCGAGGTCTCGTCGTTTTTGTAAATGAAGTGATGGGTGAGCTTGTTGATATATTCGTCAGCCAGTTCCTTGCCGTACATCTTTTTGATACGGTCGGTAAGCAGACGGCGGTTCAAACGGATAAAGTTCGACTTAGGCAACTCGCCGATAAGTGTGGCGATGTTCTTGTGCTCCACGTTGGCATTAGCGTCGTACTTCGAACCGGTGGCGGCGTTCACAGACTCAGTATACTCCGACAAGAACATCATCTTCTCCAGTGTGTCACGATCCTCGCTGTGTGTCTGACGATAGAGGATGAACGACTTGGCCACGTGGTAGAAGCCTTCACGCATCAGGGCTTCCTCCACCTGATTCTGGATGTTCTCCACGGTAATGTCGTCGTGGATGTCCAGATGACTGATGATCTTCGAAATGGTTCCGAGATCGGCTGGTTCGTTCACACTGTCGAATGCCTTCACGATGGCATTCATGATCTTGTCTAAAGAGAACTGGGCTTGTGACCCGTCACGCTTGGTGATTGTAAAGTTTTTAATTTCCATCATATTGTTTGTTACTATTTTAAGCTGATTTTTCTAATGTTTTCTACTGATTCTCTCAAATGAAGTTGTCCGTTTTGGGAAACTTTTTGGTTCCGGTCCGGAAAAAAGTTGTCCGTTTTGGAAAATCCGAACCGAGCGCAAAGATACAAAATTATCCTAAAACGCCAACATTTCAAATCTAAAAAAAGATTAAATTGCTGTTTTTCTTGTTTTGATGTCAAGAAACGATAAAAGGGGAGGCATTATCTCACGACAGGCCGCCCCTTTTCCAAACTTATATAATAATACACGTATTTTGACATACGTTTGTAAAAAGAGAGTTCTCCTCTCAATCGGTTAATCCCATATAATATGTTTTCACCTTCGGTCCTTCCATCGAGGACTTTGGCATGTTTCCGAAAAAGGCTGGTCTTCAGACTTTCCTCCACTCACCGATGCCTTCTCGTCCAAACGGACAATGGCTGTTCTATCGGTAAGCCATAATGGAGTTCACTGCTGCGGGACAGTCGGAGATTCACACTCCAGTTCCCAATTAATCGCGGCTAAGCGAACCTTTACGGGTGACTCATTCTTGAATCACGGTGCAAAGATAATACTTTTATTTGAAATCTCCAAATCTATATATAATAATATAAGAGGTATAAGAGGTCTATCGAGGACATCGTCTACCTACAAATGACGATTAAAACGTTAATTAATCGTAAAATATCGACATGATTTCTTGTTTTTATATAGAAAATATATAACTTTGACACCGGAAAATGTTCGTTAGTACTACTTGACCTCTCAAGAGGAAAAGAACTATTCAACCAGGCATTAAAAATTTTTCAAACTTATTAATTACACGTAAATTATGAAAACTATCGTTAAGGGAATGGTATTGTTGTTGGCAGGCGCCTCATTTATCGCCTGTTCCAAGGACGTGAGCTTCGACGAGAATGCTCTGAAAGATGCTGAAAGAGCTAAGGCTCAAGCTGAAGTAGCTCAGATGATTGCTAATTATGAATCAGGTTTTGTAAAACACTTTGGTCCGATTGCAAACGGTCAGAAGTGGGGCTTTGATCGCGCAAAAGCTTCTTCTACCCGTACTGCTGTAACTTCTACTAATGATCTTTGGTATGTTCCAAATAACTTCCTTTATGGAGAGCAGAATAAGAATGGTATTAATTGTGGTAATTTAGTAGAGGCAGAAACTCAAAATCCCGGCGCAAATCCTAAAGCTGTTTTTTCTAACGATCTGAATATCGATTTTAGTAGTTTCTGGTTGCAGCATATTGAGAATCCTAATAATAAAAATATTATTATGGAATTGCAGGCTTGGAATTCAGTTACCCATTCGTGGGAGAAAGTTGAAAATTTCGAATGGGGTATGAATAATACAGATTTTGAAATTAGTGTTGGGAGGAAATATACATATACAGGACTGAATAAATCAGCTGCAAACGCAACTCTTATGACAGGTATGGGTGGTACTGCTTGTGATCGTGCTGATGAAAACGGCAGTGAGGAGGCTATCGGTAAGAGATTCCGTTGGATAGAAAACCGTCATATTAAGGGGAATCAATATCAAGAAATCCCTCATTATACTTATAAATTCCTCACCTACACCCACACTCCTAAATTCCCCAAGAATGGTCCAGAAATTACAGAGACCTTCCTATGTGTGGAAATTAGCACTGGTGATTTCTGGGGCATCAAGATCGGCCACGCAGACCCTGCATCTGAGGTGTTGAAAGAAGCTGGTGTTATCTTCTGCGAGGATATGGGTCAGGAAGGTGACTATGATTTCAATGATGTCGTCTTCGAAGCAAGGATGTTCGCAGATAATCATTTTGAGATTAATGTTCTTGCTGCTGGTGCTACTCTGGAAATCAAAATTGACGGCATTGTCGTTGATCTGGGCGTAAATATGGCTAATACTGGTGTAAATGAAGCTACAAAGACTCAAACAATTACTATCCCAGCAAAGTCAGATGGTTGGCCTAAGTATGATAGTATTAAAGATATACCTGTAGAGGTAACGAGCAGAGGCGGTGCCGTTTATGCGCTTACAGCAGAGGATGATGCTGTTCCCCAAAAGGTTTGTGCTCCCCTAGGAACCCTCTGGGCCAAGGAGTACATAAGTATAGAGGAAGCTTATCCTTCATTCAAGACTTATGTAAATTCGAACACTCCCAATTTGTGGACTGACAATTATGTTCCAGAAAACGTGTTTGTATTTTAATTATAGAGCATTAAGTTTTTAGTGGTTATAGATAAATCCTCGGTGCTGTGAAGCATCGGGGATTTTTTCTTCTTCTCTACTTATCGTCTTTACTGTGTTACAAAGAAACATTTTGGAGGGGAGAGCTAGCAAAATAGGATGAATAACGCATAAATATCGACAAAACGCTATTTTTATCGACAAAATGCAAAAAATCTCAAAATTTATTTGGTAATTTCAGATTTATTAGCTATCTTTGCGGCAAATTCCAAGAATTGGTGTAATAATTACAATTAAAATCAACTATTAAAACATGAAAAAGAATCTTTTCACAGGAATGGCCGCCCTTTTGTTCTGCGGCGTATTCACCAGCTGTTCACACGACGTGGACATCGACACATCAGCCATCGAGCAGAGTATCCAACAGAAGTACGAGGAGGCCTTTAGAGCCCGCTTCGGCAATCCCGCCCCCACACAGACATGGGGTTTCGGTTCTGCAGCTCAGGCCCGCACCCGTGCAGCCAACGATGCACCCCAACCCACTTATGTAGGCCCCACTTTCAACGCTCAGCTCGCAGCGATGAGTAGTGCCCTTTCACCCTATGCATGGCAGTTGTCTCAAGATGAATATAATCATTACCTCCAGTTCAAAGCCTGGGGGAATTCAGGATGGGAAGACGCATTCTATCAGATTGATCCCAAAATCGCTCCCTGCGTCTATGGCGAAGACTATCTGACACAGATACGCGACCTGCTCGCTACCCATATCCCTGAAGGAGAAAACAACCTGAGGAAGGCCACCACCTCAGGCTATACCATCACCACCGCTGGCGGTCCTGTCACTCTGACTCCGATCTACCACGATTCCAGCTCCGGCGACCTCATCAGCTATTACTATTATCCAAAAGGCCAAAAGCCGACTGCTGCAGAGATCAAGAAGATGAAGAAATATACCGTCGGCTACATAGCCGACCCCGAAGTGGTCAGAAATGACAGTAGAAAGACCGAGTTCTATCAATACACCTACAGCCTGGTCTATGTCGATGCACAAGGCAATGCATCCTATGATTTCCCGAAGGACATCGAGATTAATTTCATCATCTCTAACGTTGACCTCGCACATAACAGCGACTTGAGCATTTTCGATTCTTATAACGGAAATGGAACAACCACTAAGAAGAATTTGAAAAATTATCCCGAATTCTACGGCGACGGCGAACTGAACGAAACCGTTCAAACTTCCAAGCTGGGGGATGAAAATGTAGGTATCGGCCAGTGGACTGTACCCAATGCCTGGTACAACACAAATATCACCGATCCCACGACTCCTCACGCGGCCGTCTTCTCCATCAACGGCAAGAACTATGTAGGTTTTGAGGACTGGACCGACTTCGACTACAACGACGTGATTTTCGAAGTGAGAGGTACCGGAGGTGGAACAACCATCGACGATGGCGACGATTGGGAAGAGATCCGTGTGATTGCTGAGGACTTGACCGTTGACGGAAGCACCGACTTCGACTTCAACGATGTTGTTTTCGACGTTTACCGCTATACCAAAACCACCAAGTTGCATACCGCAGGTGACGTGTGGGTCATCCTGAGAGCCGCCGGTGGTACCCTGCCGCTTTATGTTGCCGGCTATGAGGTACACGAGATGTTCGGTGTCGACGGCACAACGATGGTCAACACCAATGCCCAAGCCAGAGGTCTGAAGGGCGCAGACAGACCCGCCGTGCCCATCCAGCTCACCAGCAGCCAATATTCGGGTACGACCATCGGTGAAATTGCCAAGAGCATCGAGGTTAAGGTTATCAAGGAAGTTCCATGCATTCTGGAGGCTCCCGTTGGTGATATCGCCAGCAAGATTGCCGTGAAATGCGACTACGAGTGGTGCAATGAGCGTCAGGACATCGACGACAAATACAAAATCGAGGGCAAGAGCGAGAGTGCGTTTGCCAGTTACGTCAAAGATGACGTTACCATCATCTCAGACTGGTGGTACGAGTATGCCCTCAAGAACATCAAGCAATTCGGTCCGTTCTAAGATTCATTTCATATAACACCAGAAAAATCCGTGATACTGATAAAGTTTCACGGATTTTATTTTGATATCTCGATGATTATGCTTATCTTTGCAGACCAGAAAGAATTACCTTAACGAATACAGGCTTTATGAAGGAATCGTACTTTGCAGACAAGGATCGTTATACTAACGGAATGATGTATGAACGCTGTGGGCGCTCAGGTGTAATGTTGCCTAAGGTGAGCCTGGGCTTCTGGCATAATTTCGGCAGCGTGGATCCTTATGAGCGTAGCCGTGAGATAACACACTACGCCTTTGATCACGGCATTACCCACTTCGACCTTGCCAATAACTACGGCCCTGTGTACGGCTCAGCAGAGGAGACGATGGGACGACTGATGGACGAGGATTTCCGTCCGTATCGCGACGAGCTCTTCATCTCTACGAAGGCAGGCTATGATATGTGGCCAGGACCTTACGGCGAATGGGGGTCACGGAAATATCTCATAGCCTCACTCGACCAAAGTCTGAAGCGGATGAGGATCGACTATGTCGACCTGTTCTACAGTCACCGCTACGACCCCGTAACGCCTCTGGAGGAGACGCTTCAGGCATTGGTGGACATCGTAAGGGCTGGTAAGGCACTTTATGTAGGTATTTCCCGCTGGCCACTGGAGGCCACGCGTTTTGCTGCAAAATATCTGAAGGAGCGCGATGTGCCGCTGCTGATTTATCAGGGAAAGCTGAACATGCTCGACCGAGAGCCGCAGGAAGAAGGCATCCTGGATTTCTGCGCCGAAGAGGGCATCGGCTTCATCTCATTCTCGCCATTGGCACAGGGTCTGCTCACCGACCGTTACCTCTCCTTAAACAGTTCCAAGGGATTTGCAATCCCTGAGGGAAGTCGTATGTCGAAAGGCAAATTCCTAAGAGAGGAAATGCTTACGCCCGAGTTGCTGGCCAAGTTGCGCCACTATAATGAGGTGGCGGTGAGCCGCGGGGAGACCTTAGCAGAAATGGCACTGGCATGGATTCTCCATCAGAAAGGCGTAACATCGGTGCTGGTTGGTGCCAGCAGTACGGCCCAGCTGGAGAAGAACCTGCGCTGCGTGAGCGCAACACCATTTGATGAAAACTTGTAATTCGGATTACTCAGATTATTCAGAATATTCAGATTTATGACACAAATCATTAAAGAAGGAGGCAAGACCATTGTAAAAACCGGTGAACGTGTGGACACCCTGAATGCCACACAATTTGAGCGTGAGGTGGAGGCGGTGCTTGAAGAGGGCATCGATTTGGAATTCGACTGTACAGAACTGACATATATCTCCAGTTCCGGTTTGCGCGTGATTCAGGAGATGATGCGCATCGTGACCCGTAAGCTCAACGGACAGATCAAAGTGACACACGTGAGCCCGCCCATCTTCAAGATCTTCCATATGACTGGCTTCACCCGGATCATCACGATTGAAAAATAGACTGAAATATGGCAGACATATTCAACAAGGAAGCCTTGGATGCCCTCGATGACCATAGCGAGGCCGAGGAGATGGCCCGTGTAGCCTCACCAAAGCTGAAACTGGTGCTTGGTGCTATGCTCGCTATGGTGGCGGTGGGGGTTTATTGGTGTGCCTTTGGTACCATCAACGACAAGGTGACAGCCCAGGGCATCGTCTTCCCCTTTGGCGAGGTGAAAGCCGTCAACGACTCCACCATCGGAACCAACGATAATATTATTGTGAGTCGTGGACAGGCTTGGCTGATGCCAGAGACCCAAGGGCGGGAGATGCTCTGCTATGTGACCTTCAACGACCTGCGGAAACTGAAGCCAGGACAACAGGTTCAGGCGACGCCCGCTGACCTGCAGCGCGAGAACTGGGGCTATGCCTACGGTAAGGTGGAAGGCATCGAACAATATCCAACCACTAAGAATGATGTCATACGACGGTTGAAGTTGGACCCTCTGGCAGCGTTCATCAAAGACGGTGAAGCCATTTATGAGGTACGTGTCATACTCGAAGAGAAAAACGGTCATCTTGTCTGGAGCCGCGAAAAGAGCCAAGGCCTGAAAGTAAATACGGGTTCGCTCTGCAACATCCAGATCATCACCCAGCAGAAGCCCGTCTGGCGTGTGCTCATCGGAGCCGTCGACAATGCAGTAGAATCGGCTACAGGCAATTGATATGAGCAAGGTCGTGAAAATGCCAATGGTGATGCAGATGGAATCTGTGGAGTGTGGTGCTGCCTCACTGACGATGATCCTGGCGCATTACGGTAAATGGTTACCGCTTGAAGAAGTGCGGGCCGCTTGTGGCGTTTCACGTAATGGCAGTTCTGCAAAAGACATTGTACTGGCAGCCAGAAACTACGGTCTGGAGGCTGAGGGCTATCAGGTAACAACCGAGGCACTCGAAGGCATGCAGCCCGCCATCATCCACTGGAACTTCAATCATTTTGTCGTTTTCCGTGGTTTTCATAAGGGCAACGCCTGCCTGAACGATCCCAATGCGGGACCCGTGGAAGTGCCTATGGACGATTTCAGAAAATCATTCACTGGCGTGGCTCTCACCTTTGCTCCAACAGAAGCCTTTGAACCAAGCGGACACCGTACCCGCATCCTGTCGTATGTCAGAAAGTACCTGCGAGGTGCGGGCGAGGCCTTCTGGCTCACCTTCGTCTTCGCTCTCCTGGCAGCCTTTGTTGCGCTTGTCATCCCTCTCTTCACCCGTACCTTCATCGACGAAATCCTCTCTGGCAAGAACCGCGACTGGAGTTCGACATTCTTCCTGATTATGGGAACAGTGGCTCTCTTCCAGTTTATACTGGTATTATTACAGGCCCGTTATGCCAAACGAACAGCTGGCTCGTTGGCACTGAAAGGAAACGTGAAGTACTTGAACCACGTGCTGAGACTGCCCATCTCCTTCTTTGCCATGCGAAGTGTTGGTGAACTACAGCAGCGGCAACATCTGAATGAAACCATCACCCACTCGCTCGTGGAAGTGCTGGCACCACAAATCATCAATATTGCCCTGCTCGGTCTTTACCTCGCACTCATGCTCAGCTATTCGGTAGTTCTGACCTTGGTGGGAGTCGTTGCCGCAATTGTCAATCTGGCCATCGTGCAATATTATTCCACCCGTCGCATCAACCTCATCCATTCGATGGAACAGAGCACGGGTAAATATTTCTCGGCCACCGTCTCCTGCATCGACAACATGGAGAGCATCAAGGCAGCCGGGGCAGAAACCGGATTCTTTGAATACTGGAGTGGACTCTGGGCCAAAAAGTTCAACATGGAAGGCAATGCCACTGACCAACAGTTGAAGATGGGTCTGCTGCCTATCCTGGTAAACGGACTGGTGAACACGACCATCCTCATACTCGGCGCCCTGCTCATCCTGAAAGGCGAACTGTCGGTAGGTATGTTGCTGGCCTTCCAAGGGTTCATGTCATCTTTCCTCTCGCCAGTCAATGATATCGTCAATGCTTCGAAGGCTATCGTGGTAATGCGCAGTCAGATGGAACGTATCGAGGATGTGATGAAGTATCCGGAAGACCATCGCGATAACGAGGGCGATATGTATGAAGGTAAGTTGGGCGGACTAGTGGAGCTCAAGAACGTCACCTTTGGCTATTCCACACTTCTGCCTCCACTCATCGAGAACTTCAACCTGCGCATTGAACCTGGTCGCAGTGTGGCCATCGTGGGCAGCAGCGGATGCGGAAAGTCGACACTGGCCAAACTCATCTCCGGCCTTTATAAACCATGGTCGGGAGAGATCCTCTTCGACGGAAGACCCATAGAAAGCATCTCTTCGGAAGAACTCACCAATTCTGTGGCCGTCATCGACCAGAACGTCGTGCTCTTCGATGATACCGTTGCACAAAACATCCGCATGTGGGACGAGAGCATCGAGGACTTCACCCTGATGATGGCCTGCAACGATGCGCAGATACGCGACGACATCGTCAGCCGTCCCGATGGCTTCGGAACAAAACTCGTCAGAGGAGGCCAGAACTTTTCCGGTGGCCAGCGCCAGAGAATAGAAATCGCCACTGCCCTGGCTAAGGAGCCTGCCGTGCTGATTATGGACGAAGCAACCTCAGCCCTTGACCCGAAGACCGAGGATGAGGTAATGGCAGCCATCCGAATGATGGGTCCCACACAGATGATCATTGCCCACCGTCTCTCAACCATCCGTGATTGTGACGAGATCCTCGTCATGGATCAGGGAAAGATCCTGCAACGGGGTACTCACGAGCAGCTGATAGAACAGGATGGGCTATACAGAGATTTAATGAGAAGTGAATAGACATGGCCATCTATATTAAACAGATCAACAAACGCAGGCAACTGGAGAAGAGCCTCCTTGCAGAAGCTTTGGACCGCGGCGCCCAGAGACTGGGATTCCTGCGCAAGAAAAGCGCTATTCCACAGACAAGCCAGTCTGCACTCAGACAATTGCTTGATGCCCTGGAGGTCAAGGACTACGACCTGGAGGAGAACGACATCGTTTCTCCTGAGGAACAGTTGACAGGTATCCTGCGTCCCCGTGGCATCCTCATGCGTCGCATCCGTCTGACAGGAGAATGGTGGCGCGAATGTGTCGGTCCCCTTCTCGGCTATGACAAAGACGGTCAGCTACTGGCACTGACACCTACCAGTAGCGGACTAGGCTATCACTATCGTGACCACAACGGTATCATCAGGACCATCAGCAAGAAAGAGATGGAGCATGAGCTGAAGCCCACGGCCATCCAGTTTACCAAACCCCTGCCGTTACGCGCCCTGGACATCAAGGACCTTATCAACTTTATCTGGGATGTGGTCTCCGGCCCCAATGCTGTGATGCTCTGCCTGGCGGCCCTCGTCGTAGTATTGCTGGGTATGTTTACCCCGATGGCCAACAAACTCATCTTCGACACAGTGATTCCAACAGGCGACTCCTCCGACCTGTGGCCTATCACGGGACTGCTGTTGGGTGCAACCGTTGGCACCATGCTGCTCACACTCACCCGCAACCTCTATATCACCCGTGTACAGCATATCGTAGACCTTCACACCCAGAACTCCATCATGGCCCGTACCTTCCTGCTCTCACCCACTTTCTTCTCGAAACATGCGAGCGGTGAGCTGAGTGCAAAACTGAATAATGTGTCGGTGCTCTCTGGCATGATCAATGAAACCATCATCGGTGCAGGTCTTTCGGCTGTTCTCTCCATGATCTACCTCATGCAACTATGGATATACGGAAAGTACCTGCTCTTCCCTGCCCTAGGCATTCTGGCCCTTCAGGTCTTAATCCTGGTACTGGTATACAGGCGTACGGTCAGAATCCAGACCATGTACACAGAGAAAGCCGCCAAACTCAGCGGTCTGGAATATAATATGTTTGCCGGTATTCAGAAGATCAAGTTGACGGGATCCGAGAACCGTGCATTTACCAGATGGCTTGACCACTATACTGACCAGGCTAAGCCGCTCTATAATCCAGCCTTTATCTCCCGTCTGTATACTGCTCTGACTGCTTTCCTCAGCATCGGAGGCACCATGCTTATCTTTTGGTCGACCCTATCCAACAATGTTGCCCCATCAGACTACATCGCCTTCAGTTCTGCATTCGGTATGATGACAGCTGCTATGGTAGAGATGAAAAACGTAGTACCTTCACTGGCCAGGATAAAACCCCTGCTGAGATCCGTCAAACCCATCCTCGAGGCCGTACCGGAAATGGAAGCCAAGGCCCCACAGGTGGAAGACCTGTTTGGTGGCATAGAAGTGAGCGGACTGAGTTTCCGCTATGAGGAAGAGGGGCCGCTGGTGCTCGACAATCTCTCGCTACGCATAGAACCTGGCGAATACGTAGGTCTCGTGGGCAGATCGGGCAGCGGCAAGTCCACACTTATGCGACTGCTCTTGGGTTTTGAGCAACCCCTCTCCGGTGGTATCTATTACGATAACTACGATCTGGCCAAGGTCGACAAGACCAGCCTACGACGAAAGATAGGCTGTTGTCTGCAAAGCGGCAACCTCTTTACAGGTGACCTGTTCCAGAATATTACGATCACCGCTCCCTGGGCCACACATGAAGATGCGTGGGAAGCTTTACGGATGGCCAGCCTTGAAGAAGATGTCCGGAGGATGCCCATGGGGCTGAACACACTGATCAGCGAAAGCGGCAGTGGTCTCAGTGGTGGACAGAAGCAGCGCATCCTCATCGCCAGAGCACTGATCTCCAAACCGGAAATCATCTTCTTTGACGAGGCCACCTCTGCACTCGACAATATATCGCAGAAGCAGGTCAGCGAGAATCTTGACAAGCTTCACTGCACCCGTCTTGTCATCGCCCAACGTCTGTCGACCATCCGTCACTGCGACCGTATCATCGTACTCGACAAAGGGAAGATTGCCGAACAGGGTACCTACGAGGAACTGATGGCACACAAGGGGCTTTTCTATGAATTATCGTTACGCCAACTCTAAATCAAAGACAGAATGAGTAAAGATATCCGCAAGAAAAAAGAAGAGCAGGCATCAGAACGACGCCTGCTCAGTCTGGAGGAATTATCGAGAGTGACGGGAGGTGTGAACCAGACCCGTCATCAAGACTAATGATCAATTGATCTTCGATGTCATCGGACTGCGTACCCCTTTGTAACTCTTCAGGAAGGCCTTGGCAGAACCGAAATTGAGGAACATGTCAAGACGCATGGGGATGTGATTGTCATCGTCAGTCACGTAGAAACGGATGAGTTCGTGGCTCTTGCCATTCTCATTCTCCCAGAATGAGAAGACCAGACAGCGGAACTTCTCCTTAGTGCTGTCTATCTTGTAATTGGTCTTACCCCGATAGCTCAGCCACGAGTTTGACAGGCTTTTGGCATCACTGATAGGCATAGGAATCACTTCGCCCTTTTTCAGTTTCGATGCATCGAAATTACGGGCACGAAGGAAGATCGACATCATGTCGTAGATACAGTTCTTATAGGTACTCGTTTTCCAATGCACCTCCCCATCAGCATCGATACGATGCTTCTTCAACTGACAGTTGCCGCCAGGATAGGAATACCACACCTCATCGACGTAGTAACGGCTTCCCTCACGGGCGCCTTTGCGGAAATATAGCGGAGACAGATCGGGATTACAATAGCTGAGCAAGGTATCGCGCATCATGAAATACTTTTCGAGCGTATTGTTTCCTCTCGTTATCAGATAGGAACGCCAGGCATCCTTACCCTCAAACTTCGTCAATCTGGTATCCATCGTAGCGGTTCCTACCGTAAACCAGATGAGTTTCCAATTGAACTTCAGGTCATAGTCCAATACTTCACCCGACTTAAAGGCCGTATTCTCTATACCACACTGCGCCTGTGCCATCATTGGCATAAGGGCGAAGAGGTAAATCACGATTTTTTTCATTGTCATATTCATATTTAATCTTATCACTTTTCACTATTAACTTTTCACTTCTCACTCCTACAGCTTCACTCCTTTGGTCTTGAGATATTCCTTTCCCAGCTGCTTGGCCCGCTCAATGTTGCGGTTCTTCAGTTTCTTCTCCTGATCAGGCTTCTGCTTGGTGATGGCAGCAGGCTTCTGGCGGAAACGGGGTACCTCCGTCATATTCCATGACTTTGTAACATCCCACTTCTCCTTACATTCTATCTCCTGAGGATAGTAATATACTGCCTCTGCCTGACGATCCTCTTTATAGTCGCCAGTATCCCAAATGCCGTTGCCATTGGCATCCACAAAGGCACGCATATAGTATTTACCTGGTGCCAGGTAGTCAAACCTGGCCTTTCCGTTCTTCACACGGACATCTCTCACAGGCGTATCGGAATTGAGCAACTGGACGATAATGGTTGTATCGGCGACATCCAGTCCACTGACATTCACCACCAGCAAACTGAACTCATCCTGACCTTTCACCTTTATTCCCTGCTTGAAAGGTTTCGAGGCTTTGCCATAGATATCGATAAAGGCAGCAGAGTCGACCTCAAAGCTGTATTCCGTCTCAAGGCGCCAATCAACCAATAGCTCGTATTGTCGTATAGAATGTTCCATTTGCCTGAACACACAGGGTGACTGATACCACACAGAGTCGATCATCGAATAGAGATGCACCATCGAAGTGTCGCATACATCCAGCGGAGTAGGCATCTCAATGGTAACCTGTGAATAGGGCGTAGCTGCTGAAGGCACATTATATTTCACTTCCAGGGGCTTAACAGGATAGATGGAGTCGTAAGGCTGGTCGTTCTTCTTTTTCCTCTCCTGTTGCTTCTGCCACTTCTCAATTTCCTTGTTCAACTCCTTCATTCGTTTCTCATACGGAACCTTAGCCAGTACTTCAGCGGCAGAATCTGTTTGCAACACAAGATTGCCTAACGTGTCAGTCATGTGATAGGTGATATCCATCTGCAGAGTGTCTTGATTGACGAGCATAGTGTCGCGCAACCAATAGTGAATGGTATCACGCTTCTCGTTAGCCTCTATGACAAAAGCACTGTCAGAGTTGAAATTCAGACCTTTTATTTCTGGCAGGATAGAGTCGCCATAGGTGAAATACAATGAGATCTTATTTGGTTCCACACGCTCCGTCTTGAGCAGATAGCGGTCTGTCTGCGGGTGTGTGAATGCCAGAAGGGTCACGTCGTCAGGCAGAAAATGGGTATAGGGCACCTGTAGCAGCGCATCGATATGCAGCGAGTCGCGCCAGACGGTATCCGTACGGACATCGGGCTTTGACGACGGACTGTATGTCTCGTGATTAAAGGCAATCATCTCACCCATCTGCTTGAAACAGTAGTCACCATCCATGTCCTGAAGGGCATATGCACGATAGGTGCCTGGCGCCACACCCTTCACCACAAAATGGCCTCGGCTGTCGGTACGTGAGATACGCATCAGCGGTTTCGTGGTAAAGGCTGTGTCCGACAAATCATCATAGAGTCCCACCGCAATACCTTTGATAGGCTCCAGGTTACTGGCATCCAGCACATAACCGCCAATCTCGAAGGTGTCTATCTGCTCGCCTGTAGAGAAGGTAAAGGTGTAGTTGCCCAAAGGGTTGCCCTCGTTATTATCAGAAATGGCATCGCTGAAATCGATGGTATAGGTGGTATTCTCTTTCAGCGTGTCCTTCAACTCCACTACGATCTTCTTGCCGGCTCCCTTGATTTCAGGTGTCTCCAGCTGAGGTGGCGAGACAATCACTTTCTCCGTTGGATTGTCGATCTTGATGTATTCATCGAAATAGATGGTAATCTTCTTCGCTTTGACATTGGTAGCCCTGTCTTCTGGCGTGCTGCCCACCACTTTTGGGGGATCATCGTCATACCAGCCACCATCAGGCTGTCCCATGCGGGCGCAGGAGATAGTGAATAGTGAATAGTGAATAGTGAATAGTGCCAATGCAATGATTGGCAATATTCTCATACTATTGAATGGTCTGTCTTTCCTCATAGCGGTAGCAAATTTTTCACTATTCACTTTTCACTTATTCAGCGTCAGCAGTTGCTCAATGGTTTCACGACTATTACTCAGGCGGGGCACTTTATGCTGCCCACCCAGTTTTCCACGAAGTTTCAGCCAGTCGTTGAAGAGATTCGGGCGGGCCTCGATAATCTCCAGATGCTGCAGGGTAATATTCTTATAGCGCTTGGCCTCATAGTCGGAATTGATTTCCTGCAGGCGCTGGTCGAGCAGGTCTGAGAACTGCTGCAGATCCTCCGGACGCTTGGCAAACTCGATGAGCCACTGGTGACGACACTTTGCATTGGCATCCATAAACACAGGGGCTGCGGTGTATTCTGAGACCTCAGCACCCGTCTGTTCACAAGCGTATGCCAAGCCCTTCTCTGCATTGTCAACAATCAGTTCCTCGCCAAAGGCATTGATGAAATGCTTGGTGCGACCCGTAATGATAAACTTATAGGGATTGGTCGACGTAAACTGGACAGTATCGCCAATCTCATATCGCCACAGTCCGCAGCAGGTAGAGATCACCATCGCGTAGTTCTTGCCTGTCTCCACGCCCCAGAGGGGAACAACATCACCACCATCCATCGGAATAAACTCATAGAACACATCATAGTCGAGCATCAGCAACATCGACTTGTCGTTCGGATCGTTCTGCAGACCGAAGAAACCCTCGCTGGCATTATACGTCTCCATATAGTGCATCCTGGGCGAGGTGATAAGCTGCTCATACTGCTTGCGATAGGGGGTAAAGGCCACACCTCCGTGGAAGAACACCTCGATATTGGGCCACACCTCTTCAAGATGCATCTTGCCAGAGATCTCCATCATCCTGGTGAGTACGGATAGCATCCACGACGGAACGCCCGAGATGTTCGTCACATTCTTGTTCATCGCCTCACGGGCTATCTTGTCGCGTTTGATCTCAAAATCAGAAATCAACGCAGTCTTCTTCTTGGGAACACGCACCAGATTAGCCAGCGGATTGATGTTCTCTATCAGGATAGCACTGAGGTCACCCACCAACGAACCCTTCAGGTTGTAGTTCGGTGCGTGACTGCCACCTAAGATCAACGCTCGTCCATCGAAAATGCGCGATTTGGGATTGTTCTGCAGATACATTGCCACAGCATCGAAACCGCCTTTGTAATGCATCCGCTTCAGACCCTCGCGACTGACGGGAATAAACTTCGACTTATCATTAGTAGTACCGGAAGACTTGGCATACCACTTCACACGACCAGGCCAGAGGATATCCGCCTCCCCATGTCGCATACGGTCGATGCTGTCCTTCAGCTCCTCGTAGGTGTTGACAGGAATATGCCTCGCAAAATCGTCATACCCCTTCATCGCCGTGAAGGCGTGATTACGTCCAAATTCCGTGTCCTTAGCCTCAGCAATCAATCGGCCCAACACTGCTTCCTGCAATGCTTGTCCGTCGTTTTGATGTTTCTCCAACTCCAGCTGGCGAGACTCAAACACCTTTCTTACTATACCAGTAATACTCATTTATAATTGCGTATTTGGCTGCAAAATTACGCAATTCCATTGTAACGGGGGAAAAAATTACGTTTTTTTTATATTATTTCCACATACCATTGCGTAAAAATCGTTATCTTTGCAGCAGATATGGGTAAAATCATCGTTGCAGGCATAGGACCTGGCAGTAAGGAAGATATCACGCCAGCCGTACTTGAAGCAGTACGGGAGGCTGATGTCGTCGTAGGATATAAATACTATTTCCAGTTTATCGAAACGTATGTGAAAACGGGTTGTGAGTGCATCGACACGGGCATGAAGAAAGAACGTGAACGGGCCGAACAGGCTTTTCTCTTGGCAGAACAGGGAAAGACCGTCGTGGTGATTTCCTCTGGCGATGCAGGACTCTATGGAATGGCGCCATTGATCTTCGAGATGCGGGAAGAGCGACGGATTGCAAACCCGTCGCAACCTGAGATTGAGATCCAGACCTTGCCCGGTATCTCTGCTTTCCAGAAGGCCGCCTCATTATTGGGTGCTCCCATTGGTCACGACATCTGTCTGATCTCGCTGTCAGACCTGATGACACCTTGGGAGGTCATCGAACGACGTATCAAGGCTGCTGCTGTGGGCGATTTCGTCACAGCCGTCTATAACCCCAAGTCACACGGACGTTATTGGCAACTCTATCGTCTGCAGGAGTTGTTCTTGAAATATCGTTCTGTTGAAACTCCAATAGGTTATGTCCGTCAGGCTGGACGCGACGAACAGGAAATCAAAGTGACTACCTTGGAGAAATTCAACCCTGAAGAGGTGGATATGTTTACCGTCATCCTAATCGGCAATTCTCAATCATACATTGCAGACGGGAAGTTCATCACCCCTCGAGGATATTATAGAGACACAGAGAACGATGCTGAGAAGCCTGGCCAGCAAATCATGATTCAGTCATTCCGTACCATTGAGAGCGAACTTCATAAAAAGGATTATCCCCTTGATCACAAATGGGCACTCCTTCATGCCATTCATACCACAGCGGATTTCGATATGGAGAACATTCTCTCTACTGACCCTGGCGCTGTGGAGACACTATATAATAAGGTGGTGACGGGTCATCTGAAAACCATCATCACTGATGTCACAATGGTAACCAGCGGTATCCGTAAAGGAGCCCTCCAACGTCTGGGCATTGAGGCCAAATGCTATCTTTCCGACCCCCGTGTAACAGAAATGGTCAATGGTCAATGTTCAATGTTCAATGAAAAACTCACCCGCACCCAAGCAGGCATCCGCCTGGCTGTCGAAGAACATCCTGATGCCCTCTTTGCCTTTGGCAATGCTCCCACAGCCCTTATGGAACTCTGCGACCTGATTCGCAAGGGCAAGGCTCATCCCGCAGGTATCATTGCTGCTCCTGTGG
>JAEEGG010005472.1_pt1 | contig 30165 bp, 15 predicted proteins | sample 9134161 | NCBI WGS metagenome assembly JAEEGG01 (sample SAMN16246543, study PRJNA631951) | gut metagenome | biome: gut microbiome; feature: rumen; material: CR-attached | host: Bos | place: Iran: Karaj | collected 2018-10
GGAAGTCGGCGGACCATCGTTTGTGAAAGCCGTGAAAGCCCCCTGCCCCTGGACCAACATTATGCCGTCGGGCGGTGTGGCACCCGAGCGCGAGAGCCTCGAAGCCTGGTTCAAAGCGGGCGTGGCCTGCGTCGGACTCGGCTCGCAACTGACACCCAAAGATGTGATTGAGAAAGGCGACTGGGCCTTTATCGAAAACAAGGTGAAAGAGTCGCTGGCAATTGTCAAGGAATTACGGAAATAGTTGTAAAATAAAGTTTTAGTTTGGAGAAAGGAGGCTTTAGGGCTTCCTTTTTTTGTTTGCGGTAGACGGAGTTTCTTGCAAAAAGAAACATTCCGTTTTTCGATTGTAAACCTCGTGTCAATTTGTAAAGCAACTGTAAACCCACTGTAAAGAACTTTACACTTTTTTACACTTTACAAAAATGCAATATGGTTGAATATCAATTAAATAACATTTTGGCACGCACCGTGTAATAAGTTTGGCACAAGAGTTTTGTAAAATGAAAATTGGACTACAGACAACGGACATTAGACTACAGACAGAAACTTATAACATAAAACTTTAAAACTTACAATTATGATTACAACAACTATCAGAATCGAATCATGGCGCCGCAGCGGCCGCCGCTCGATGCAACAAAACCGTCGTCACGCAATGGCTAACCAGTCTTTGACAAGCATTAAGACAATAAAAGGTTAGGGTTTAGAAGTTTAGAAACTAAACAAACGAAGCGTCTGAACTTCTATACTCTAAACCTTTAAAAACTTATAACTACGAAAACTTAAAACTTATAACTAAAATGACTTCATTATTTCGAAAAGGCAAAACGACACGCGCGTCGTTCATAATCAACACTTTGGGAATGGGTGTGGCCATTGCGGCGTTCTACATTCTGGCTGTGCAGGTGCATTTTATGTTCACCTACAACAAAAATCTGCCCGACCACGAGAACATCTATGTAATGCACGTTCCGCGGTTCAACGGCGAGGGGCGTATGACATCGATTAGCCGACCACTGGCCGAGCGTCTCATCAGCGAGTTGCCCGAGATTGCCGCTGGCGGTGAGTTTGGGCCGTGGGGTCCGAACTGGCGCAGTTACAGTCTGCAAGCCGAAGGCGAACACGGAAGCGCCGAGAATGGTTTCCCGCGCAACATGAGCACCCAATTAACTCTTGTGTCGAAACCGACCATCGAAATACTTGGTTATGAGTTTATTCAAGGTTCGTGGGCCGCTACGGAAGGCGACGACCGCCATCTGGCCATTTCGGAATCGCTGGCAAAAAAATTCGACCTGCAGGTGGGCGACATCATCCAAGAGAACGCCGACGGCGGCAAACGTATGTGCGAGGTGGTGGCCATCTTTAAAGACGCGCCAAAAAACACCGACCTTGAACAGTTCGACGTTTTGTGCGACATTGGCAATGTGTGCATCGACAATTGGAGCGAAGGCAGTTTCACCTATTTTGTGAAACCCACTGCCGGACTTACACCCGACGACCTTGACCGCGCCGCCGACACCCGTCTGCGCCGCGCCTTGACCGAGGGCGGTTTCTTCCCCGAATGGTTCGGCACTGCTGAAAACGACGAGGAACTTGAAGAGGCTATGGGACAGATAAATGTCAAATTCATACCCATTGCCGACCTTTATTTCTCGCAAATTGGGGGAAACTATGTCCGCCGCGGCAACAAGGGGATGGCCTACGGTTGGGTTGCCATTGCGCTGCTCATCTTGTTTGTGGCCATCATCAACTATGTGAATATGTTTTTCGCGCTGGTGCCTGTGAAAATCCGCGGCATCAACACCCGCAAGATACTGGGCAGCAGCCGCGCGAGCCTGACAATGAGCGTGGTTTTGGAGGCTGTGACAATGACGGCGGTGTCGATTGTCGTAGCGGCCGCTCTGATTCTGCTGTTGCAGACGACAACCTACGCTGATCTTATGGCAAGCAGTGTGTCAATTGTTCGGAACGCAGGTGTGGCCCTGCTTTGCGCCGTGGGTGCCATTGTGGTGGCAGTGGGTTCGAGCCTATATCCGGCGCTCTACATCACATCGTTTGAGCCGGCGTTTGCGCTCAAGGCGAATTTCGGCGCAAGCCAAACAGGCAGAACTCTGCGCTATGCGCTTGTTATGGTGCAGTTTACGGTGGCCATCGCCTTCATTATTATGACAATTTTGGTCGATATTCAGAACCGATTCCTGCTGAAACACGATATGGGCTTCAACCGCGAGAACATTGTGGTGGCGCACGTGTCGAACAAAGTGGGCAACGAGACGACCACCGTTGAGTCGGCGCTGAAACAAGACCCGCAGGTGAAAGACGTGGCGTGGGGCGACGGCTGGTTAGTGTCGTGGGGACGAATGTCGTGGGGACAAACGATTGACGGCAACAATTGTATGTGGGAACTGTATCCGTGCTCGTGGAATATGCTTGATTTTCTGGGAATTGAAATTGTCGAAGGCCGTAACTTCACAAAGGCCGACGCGCAAACCGAGACGGGCGTAATGATTTTCAACGAGACGGCCCGCAATCAGTACGGCTTCACACCTGGGAAAATGATTCCTGGTCACACCGATAAAGACGCCGAGATTGTCGGTATCTGCAAAGATTTTAACGCCTGGCCAATGAGCCAAGCCGTCCGCCCGTACTGCTTCTACGTTTGGGGCGACAACGGCTATCGTCCTTGCACCGAACTGTTTGTACGCACGACCGCGAGCGCCGATATCCACGAGGTTTTCAAACACATTGAGCAGACCGTTATGAGCTTCGACGAGAAACTCACCGCCGAAGACATAAATGTGCATCTGTTCGACAACGACTTGCAACAATTATACACTGACGTCGCAAAATTCGCGAAACTGACTCGTATGCTGTCGATTATCACCATCATCATCGCACTTTTGGGCGTGTTCGGACTGGTGCTGTTCGAGACCGAGTACCGCCGCAAGGAGATTGGCATCCGCCGCGTGAACGGCGCCACCATTGCCGACGTTCTGCGAATGTTCAACCGCCGCTACGTGCTGATTGTACTGGCCTGCTTCGGCATTGCCGCTCCCGTCAGTTATGTGGTCATAAGCGCCTATCTGCAGCAGTTCGCCTATCGCACGGCCATTCACTGGTGGGTGTTTGTACTGGCGCTCGTGGCTGTAATGGCCATCACAGTGACCATTGTGACACTGCGCTCGCTGCGCGCCGCCACAAGCGACCCTGTGGAATCGTTGAGGAATGAGTAATTAGAATTAAAAATGAACAATTAATAATTAAAAATGAAGAGTTTAGAAGGTTGAGAAAATAAACCTTCTCAACAGCAAAGCGCTCAACCCTCTAAACCTTTAAAAACTTAAAACTTTACAAAAATGAATCTGCCAATGATATTCAGGCAAAAGAAAACTACCCGCGCGTCGTTCATAATCAACACGTTGGGAATGGGTGTGGCAATTGCGGCGCTGTACATTCTGGCCGTTCAGGTGCGCCACGACTTGGGCTATAACCGAGGTTTGAAAGACTACAAAAATATCTACGTTGCAACTATGGTTGGCAGCGCGCAAGACGGCAAAAAGTACGGTTTACAAATGCCGAGGCCGCTTGCCGAGCAGATAATCCGCGAAGTGCCCGAGATTGCAGCGGGTGGAGCCGCAAATCTCTACATCACACCGACCAATTACATTCTTCTGCCCGAGGGCTCACACGGCAGCGCCGACGCAGGATTCGAGCGCAGCGTGGTCATCGGCACAAGTTATCTGACCAAAGAATCAGCGCAGATTTTCGGTTTTGAGTTTGTTGTGGGTTCATACAACGACATTGCCGGGAAGCCCAACCATTACGCCATTTCAAAGTCGGAAGCACAGCGGCTGGGGCTGCAAGTGGGCGACGCGCTTATGCTCAACGAACGCGACAACAAAGAAGTGTGCCAAATTGCGGCCATCTACAAGGATATGCCTCGCAACAGCAATTTCGATTTAATCAAAATGATTTACGACAAGGGCGACGCGCACATCGACAACTGGAACTACTGGCAGTGCACATATTATATGAAGCTGTCGACTGGCGTTACGGTTGCCGAAGCCGAGCAGGCTGTCAGGGAGCGCATGCGCCGCGGATGCATTGAAGGCGGAATGTTCCCTGCCTATTATGGCATCAACCCGAACGACGAGGAAGAAGTGCAATCAGTTGTTGAGGAGTTTGGGTTCCATTTGGTGCCGATAGCCGACACTTATTTCGACGAGACGCTGTCGTCGCTGCCCGCCTATGGCTCTAAAAAACAGGCTTACACCTTTCTGGCACTGGCCGTGCTCATTCTGCTGGTGGCTATCATCAACTATGTGAATATGTTTTTTGCACTAGTGCCGGTAAAAATCCGCAGCGTCAACACGCGCAAGATTCTTGGCAGCAGCCGCACATCGCTCACATTAAGCATTGTGGCAGAGGCCGTTACAATGACGATTTTCGCCATCGGCGTGGCTGTGGTAATTATTGCAGCATTCCAACAGTCGAGTTTTAACGGTCTGCTGGCATGCACCACTTCTATGGCCGTAAATGCCGATATTCTAATAACTTGTTCATTAGTAGCTATTTTGGTGGCGATTATAACGAGCATCTACCCTGCGCTGTATCTGACATCGTTTGAGCCGGCGTTTGCGCTCAAGGCGAATTTCGGCGCAAGCGCAACTGGTCGCTCGCTGCGCTATGTGCTTGTAATGGTGCAGTTTGCAACAGCCATCATACTCATTATCAGCTCGGTGGTCATTCGTCAGCAAAATCTTTATTTGCTTAACCACGATATGGGCTTCGACCGCGAGAACATCATTGTGGCCCACACCAACGCGGCTTCGGCCAACTCGAACGAGAGCATCGAGGCGGCTTTGCGGCAAAATCCGCAGATTAAAGACGTGACTTGGAGCGCCGACCCGATAGTTAGGGACTACACAGACGCTTTGCAACGTGTTGTCAATGGCGAGAGTGTGCCATTTGATGTGGTTGTATGCTCACCGCATCTGCCTGAATTTCTGGGTATTGAAATAACCGAAGGCCGCACTTTCAGCGAGGCTGACAAAGAGGTGCCAGGCGGTGTGTTCATCTTTAACGAGACTGCCCGCCAACGCGCCCAATTCACCCTCACCAGCAAATTCGACGGCTACGAGGGCTACCCGCAAGAGATTGTCGGATTCTTTAAAGACTTCAATTTCAAGCCTTTGAATTCGGGCATTTCGCCAATGTGTTTCTATATGTGGTGGTCACCACGGCTGCCAATGTCGCTTTTGTACGTGCGCACCATTGAGGGCGCCAACTACAAAGATGTTATGTCGTTCATTGAAAAAACCGTGAATGGTTTCGCACCCGATTTAACCGCCGAGCAAATGGATATTCATTTGTTCGACAGAGAGTTGCAACAATTCTATCAAAATGTTGAGGACCGCGCGCGGCTGATTGGAATGCTTGCGGTAATGACCATCATCATCTCGCTTTTGGGTGTGTTCGGACTGGTATTGTTCGAAACTGAATACCGCCGTAAGGAGATTGGAGTCCGCCGCGTGAATGGTGCGTCGATACTCGACATTCTGAAAATGTTCAACCGCCGCTACGCCGCCATTGTGCTGACCTGCTTCGCTCTTGCCGCACCCGTCAGTTATCTGATGATGCGCTCTTATCTGCAAGACTTCGCCTACCGCACGCCAATCCACTGGTGGGTGTTCGGCCTTGCTTTGCTGGTTGTGCTCTTACTCACCGTGTTCATTGTTACACTGCGCTCATTGAGGGCGGCCACGTGCAACCCGGTGGAGTCGCTGAGGAGTGAGTGATTAGAATTAAAATGAACAATTAAAAATTAAAAATTAAAAATGAAAGGGTTTAGAAGGTTGAGATAGTTTAGAAAGTTGAGAACTAAACCTTCTAAACAGCGAAGCGCTAAACTTTCTAAACCCTAAACAGAAAAAAAATAAACTACGATGAAAAAGAAAACGGACATATTAATTAAAGTTTTGTCGCTGGGCATTGGCTTGGCTGTGGGAATTGTGCTGATTGCAAAAGTGTTTTTTGAATGCAGTTACGATAGTTTCTATAAGGATATTGACAGAGTCTTTACCATTAGGACTTGGTTCTCGCAGCACGGTGATGAGACTGATTATGGTCAGGTGAGCGGTGCTGTGTCCGTGGGTTTTATGGAGGAAGTTCCTGGAGTTGAGGCTGGCACGCGCACAACCTTCATTTTCAGCGGCAACACCTATCTTGACGAGGAAGGCAATAAATTGAAAGCAAGGCTTGTTTGTGCCGACACTTGCTTCTTCCACGTTTTTGACAGGCCGATTCTTGCTGGCGACCCTGCAAAGGCTTTAGGCAAAGCGGGTTGCGCAATGGTGAGCCGTAGTTTTGCCGAAAAACTTGCTGGCAATGTCATCGGCAGGCAGATTTACAACGAAGACAGGCCTGATATGAGAGTGACCATCGAAGGTGTGTTTGAAGATTTTCCGAAAAACGGAACTTTGGATTACGATATTCTGCTCTCGATGGACACCTACCCGAAATGGAGCACCGACAACTGGATGGGCAACGACCGCTACAAAGGTTATGTGAAACTGCTGCCTGGTGTTGACCCCAATACCCTGGCCGACGGCATCCGCAAGATGCAAGAAGCGCATCAGTCTTTGGATGAGTTTGAGGCACAGGGCTTGCGAATTAAATATTATCTGAAACCTTTCAGTACCCTGCATACATCGGACAGCGAGGTTAGGTCGCAGGTGATTCTGCTGTCGATTGTTGCCGCACTGCTCATCATCATCAGTCTGCTCAACTACATTCTGATTGTGATTTCATCAATGGTGAAGCGTTCAAGGGAAGTGGGTGTGCGCAAGTGCTACGGAGCCGAGGCAAAGAACATCTATCAGATGCTTTCTGGTGAGGCTTTGACGCATCTATCGCTTTCATTGGTGCTGGCTGCGGCGATTGTTTTTGCCGGGCGTGGCATTATTGAGAATCTGCTGGGCGTGCCGTTCCGGACTCTGCTTGTTCCGCAGAGCGTGGCTGCCATTGTGGCGTTGCTGGTGTTTGTGCTCATTGTCTCGATTGTGGTTCCGTCTGAATTGTACCGACGGATTCCAATCTACGCGGCATTGAAAAACTATACCGAAAACTCGCGCCGGTGGAAACTTGGGCTATTAGGCGTGCAGGTGCTTATCAATGTTTTCCTGGTGGTGATGATGCTAATCATCGGCCGGCAGAACGATGTGGTGTCGCACAGCAATCCGGGCTACGATTATGAGAATCTGTATTTCTTTGATATGTACGATGGCAACCGCGAGGCGCAGATGCGAGCAGTGGAAACCCTTCGGAGCATTCCTGATGTGACGGGAGTGGCCGTTAGTTACAACCTGCCATACGAAGGTTCGAGCGGCGACAATGTCTATCTGCCCAACGATGAACGCGAACTATTCAACATTGCCGACCAATACGAGTGTTCAACCGATTTCTACGAGTTGATGGGCATTCAGTTTGTGGCTGGCCGTGCGCCGCGCGATTCAAACGAAATTGTTGTGGATGAGAAGTTTGTCAGCAAAATGGCTGAGTTTGCCGATTGGAGCGACGGAGCAGTGGGCAAGCAGGTTTTTGTTACCGGACAACACAGCAAAGTAATTGATTACACATCGAAATCATATTACACCATTTCGGGTGTTTATAAGAGTTATCTTATTGGTAATCTGAAAGAAGTCGACCACCGCCCGAGTGTGCTTTTCTACGGCGAGTTGGGTTCGGCTGATTGCTGGATGCATCATATTCTGTTCAAAATGCAGCCTGGCTCGCTTGATAAGGTCCGTGAGGCTTTGGATGGCGTTCTCGAAGGCCGTGAAATCAACATAATTTCATACGCCGAAGAGATGCGTGCGGCATACGACGACAGTAAGAAAATGCATAACACTATGGCTCTTGGCGCAGTATTCTCGTTACTGATTGCTTTGCTGGGACTTATCGGCTTCATCAAAGACGAATCGCTGCGTCGCAGCAAGGAAATGGCTGTCCGCAAGATTAACGGTGCAACTACACGCGACATTCTGGAAACATTTGCCATCGACATTATGAAACTATCGGCAGTAATGGCAGTGTTGGCTTCTATCGGTGCATTTATTGTGGCGCGCGAATGGCTTGAGCAGTTTGCCGAAAAAGTGTCCCTGAATCCAATCTTTTTCATTGGCGGCTCGGCTTTGGTTTTGTTGTTGGTGCTGTGCGTTGTGGTAGTCAATTGTTTGAGAATTGCCAATGCAAATCCTGTGGAGTCGTTGAAAAATGAGTGAGGGAATGTTTAGAAAGTTGAAATAGTTTAGAAAGTTGAGAACTAAACCTTATCTCCCGATAGTTATCGGGAAACAAAACACTCAACTTTCTAAACCCTAAATAGTGAAGCGCTAAACCCTAACCAAGCGAAGCCCCCGATAGCTATCGGGATAACCTTCTAAACCTTAAAAACAATATATTTGTGAGCAGAAATTAACGCGCGATTTGGTGCGCAACTATCACTAATACCGATATTTATGGCTTCCAAAACAGGAAAAATCCTTGTTGTTGACGACAACGCCAGCATTCGGCAAACGCTGAAACTGCTTCTGCCACTGCATTTTGCACAGGTTGAGACAATCCCGTCGCCGTCAACGCTCATCGCCACCGTGGGCACTTTCAAGCCCGACGTGGTGCTGCTCGATATGAATTTCAAAACCGAGGTTAACACAGGAAACGAAGGCCTGTACTGGACTCGCGAGTTGAAAGAGATTGCGCCGCAAATCGAGATTGTGCTTTTCACGGCCTACGCCGACATTGAACTGGCGGTGGAAGGAATGAAGCGCGGCGCGTTCGATTTTATTGTGAAGCCGTGGGACAACGCCAAACTGGTCTCGGTGCTGACGGCGGCCTGCAACAAGGCGGCGCAGAACGCAGGCGGCGGTTCGTCGCGCCAAGCGAAAAAAGCACCCGCCGAAGCCCGTGCGGCAAAGGCTGGCGCCGATATGTTCTGGGGAACAAGTCCCGTAATGGAACAAATCCGACGCACCGTTGAGAAGATTGCGCCGACCGACGCCACCGTGCTCATTACGGGCGAGAACGGTACGGGTAAAGACGTAATGGCTAGGCAGATACACGCCTTGAGCGCTCGAGCCGACAAGCCAATGGTGGCTGTTGACGCAGGGGCAATTCCCGAGACTCTGTTCGAGAGCGAACTGTTTGGCCACGTGAAAGGCGCCTTCACCGACGCCCACACCGACCACGAAGGCCGTTTTGAGCAGGCCAACGGCGGCACGCTCTTCCTCGACGAAGTGGGCAATCTGCCGCTTCACCTTCAGGCTAAACTGTTGAGAGCCATACAGTCGCGCAGCATTGTGCGAGTGGGCGGCACGCAGCCTGTGGCCGTCGACATACGCCTAATCTGCGCCACCAATATGAATCTTGAGCAACTGGTGGCCGAAGGGCGCTTCCGCGAAGACCTTTACTACCGCATAAACACCGTGCACATTGAGTTGCCGCCGTTGCGCAACCGCGCGTCCGACATTATTCCGCTGGCCGAGCGCTTCCTGGCCGACAACGCCGTCAAGTACCACCGACCGCTCACTGGTATCGACGAGAGCGCGCGGCAAATGCTCACCAACCACCGCTGGAACGGCAACATTCGCGAGTTGCAGAACTGCATTGAGAAGGCGGTGATTATGTCGGAGGGTACAACGCTGACTGCCAGCGATTTGCAACTGAACGTATCGCAACGCACCGAAGAAATACACCTGACGGGCCGCTACGACGAGGAAGACGAAGAACAACTTGTTCGTCAGGCTGTTAGCCAATGCCGCGGCAATGTTTCGGCGGCAGCCAAAATGCTCAACGTGAGCCGCCCGACACTCTACGCCAAAATGAAAAAATACGGATTATGAGTTGGACCCTGATTCTGCTGATAACACTGACTGCCACGGTTTTAGCCATCATCGCGACTGCCATCATTGTGCACCGTCACCTTGTGAACAAGGTCACCTATATGATGGACTCGCTCGAAGACGGCGAACTGAACTTCCGCTTTGTCGAGAACAGCCGCTTCAACCGCGCACTGAACCGCATCCGCTACATCTACGAGCAGCAGCGGCAGCAGTACGAGCAGGATTCGTGGACGAAACTCATCCGCGTGCTCACCCACGAGATTATGAACACCGTGGCGCCAATTGCATCGCTGAGCGACGCGCTGTCGAAATCGGTTGACGAGAACGGCAATTCCGAAATGGACATAAAAGCAGGATTATCAATTATTTCCGACTCGTCGAACAACCTGATAAAATTTGTGCAGACCTACCGTCAGTTGAGCGGCGTGGCGCGGCCTGTGCGAAAATCGCTTAGTCTGAAAGATTTGATTGACAAGATTATAACGCTTGAAAGCGAACAAATCGCGAGCCACAACGCGCGTTGCACCTACTCAACCGAAAACATCGACCTGCTCATTTACGCCGACGAAGGCCAACTGTCGCAAATCATTATCAATCTGATAAAAAATGCGCTTCAGGCCAATGCGACGCAGATTCGGATTTCATCGGGTAACGGCAATGGCGACGACGTTTGGCTGCGCGTGGCAAACAACGGCGACCCTATTCCGTTGAGCAACCAAGAGCAGATTTTCATTCCTTTCTTCACCACCAAAGCCGAAGGCAGCGGCATCGGCCTGAGCATCTCGCGCCAGATTCTGCGCCAGCACAACGCCACCATCAACCTTGTCAAGAGCGACGAGGACGAAACGGTGTTTGAGATGGTGTTTAAGTAAAAGATTAGCCTATTAAACCCTCCATAAAAGAGTCAGTCAATTTGATAATTAAAGGGTTACAGACTTAAACTCTTCATTTTCCCGAACTTCAGAACCCGGGACTTTCAACCATTTTTATCTCTTTAAAATCCTGAAACTGAACGTCTGACAACCCATCAGCCCAGAGCCGTCGAAAGCCTCAACAATGCCAATAAATTCGGTGTTAAGGTCGGACGCGGCGAAGTGGATTTTGGCCACTCCGTTTTCGTCGGTCACAACGGCGGGTTGCCACTGCAGCAGGTTGCGCGGGTCGGGCGCCGACGAAGCAAGGTCGAATTTGTCGGGCTCGTAGAACTCGCGCTTGGGGTAATAGCCTTGCGCCCTCGACAAACCGTACATTCTCATCAACTGCTCATCGGTATATGTACGTTTGGGGTAAACAATTTGCATCATGTTGTAGAATACACCAACTTCTTGCCCAACGTCATCAATATATGTATGGACCTTCAACACCGTATATTCCTTACCAGGAATGGGTTTTCCTAATTTCCCTGTACAATAGTCGCTTTCTGGATGCGCTGTATAATCCGGATAATAATCATTAAGAATAAACAATGTATCGGTAATATCATCACGATTAATATGGATACAAACCCATTCAGGCCCCATCCCCTCTACATTCGCCAGACTATCCAAAAATCCCGTCACCTTGTCGCGGTAGACAGAATTCCGCTTTGCCTTGACAACCACATCATCCAAAAGAATCACCTTGTCGTCGCTGACAATAAACTTCTCGCCATTATCAGTTTCAAAAATATGATTTTGAGAAAGATACTGCGGTCGGTCGAGCCGATATGCATTGATTGTGTCGAACGGACTGGTAAAGAGAAGTTTCGTTTTGTATTTGTCAGATAAGAAGGGTTTTAGATAGATACGACCTGGCATTTTCACCATTTGTTGCGGGTCAATCTCGAATCTGCCTGACGAATCAGTTATTATGGCACAAGTATCGCCTTGTGGCGAGAAAGCATTGACAACCTGCATTTTAGAACCAGTATCACGCTTGCCTGTCAGTACGCCGCTAACACCATCGGTCAGCAGAGGGTAGTTTGACGTTGGCTCGCTCTCCCAAACGTATCGGCGCCAGCCTTGCGTCAGCAACAAAAGGTCGAGAGCCTGCAGGCGGTCATCGTTTTGAGTATCAAAATAATATGTCGGGTTGAAAATGTTACCGCGAATCTGCTCCGAAAGGTAGCAGTGCGAAAGAATATTCTCGTGGCCCGGCTGATAGAGATAAGCCTTGTCAAAAATGCTCACCGCCAGTTCGGCCCGAATGGGGCGGCCAGCCGAGTCGGTAACCTGCAAGCGGACTGTGCCCGTATCGCGGCAGAAGTAACGCTCATCGTTGGTGGTTGCCGTAATGTTCAAGCGCGCATCGGAGTTCACGTACACCAGTCGCTCGGCCACCGGGCGGTCACCTTCGAGCAGTGTTATTTCGGCTATTCCTTGAATCGGGAACAGTGTTTTCGGCAAACGGACGAATTGTTGTCCGCGCACAGTTCCTTCGGCTTCGCTACAAAGCATGCCGTTCAGTTTTGCAACAATTTTGAACGGGTGCTCTGTTGAGTCGGACGCAGAAACAAGCAGGATTATTCCCGGTTGACTATTACGTACAAGTTTGAGCGACAGTCCGTTACTCTCGATTTTTGGAAAAGGAATGGTTCGTCCGTCGGACAAGGCAACCTTGTACTGTTTGCCTTGCTGCGGTGTAACTATGAATCGCCCCATTCCATCGTGCAGACATTTAATTTCAGCAATTTCGCTGTCATCTTCCAAAACTTTTCCTGTGACATCCTCGGGAAATCCGCCGCCATAAGTTGCTTTGAAAGCCACCACCGAGTTGACGCCATAAATCAGGCTGCCGCCTTCGGGGAACAAATCGAAGCGGTGGGTGGCGGTGCGTTTCTGAATGGAATCGTCGCGGACAGCCTTGGCTGAAATGGCATCCATCTGCGCCACGCGCTCTACAACTCGAATCCGCCGCGGGTGAAGAGCCTGCGCCGTGTCGGCAGAGAACGACGTGCGAGTGTAGCCCTCAATAAAGTACTCACCTTGCGGCCAGTTGTCGCCGACATAAATGTGGCCATCGGCGCACCCACCCAAAAGCGGATATTTCTCGCTCCAGACAACGCTGTTGGTTTCTGTTCGAATCTGAAGGTAAAGCGTCTGACTCCGGTCGGAAAGTGCAAATGTCTGACGGTCCATCAGATAGGCCTTGAACCACAAATCCTCGCCAGTTTCGGCAATCTCCTTGCTCGGCAGAATATAGACGAAGTCTTGCGCCACGGCAGACATTACAATCTGCGCAAGCATCAAAGCGGAAATGATTCGATAGTGTTTCATTTTGTTTAATTGATTCATTCTGCCTTTTAGACACCGGCTTTCGCAAAATATTACAAGTTTTTCAATTCTTCTAAATCTTCTGAAACTTGCGACTGCTTGGCACCTACAAAAAAATGCAGAGAATCGCATTGAAACTCTGCATTTTAGTTATCAAAAACTCAACAAAAAGACTTACTTAACCTTAACCGTAGTTGCCGCAATGCCTTTGCCTTTTACCGTTACGGTAGAAGCGCCGCTGTTTTTGGGCAGACGGACAATGGCCAATGCACGACCGTGCCAAGTTGGGTGCACGAGGTCGTGAATATTGCCGCTGTCGCGAAGGTCGGCAGTGCCGAGGGCAAGAAGTTCGCAGTTTTTAACGCTGACAGAAACCTCGTCGGAAGCCATTGCGCAAAGATTGCCGTCCTTGTCGGTGAGTGTAATGTTGATATAAGCAATGTCGCAGCCATCGTTTTTATAAGGCGCGTGGTCGGCGGTGAGAATAACTTTGGCAGGTTTGCCGGCCGTTACAAGTTTGTTCGACGATTTGCCGCCACACTCGGCTCGCAATTCGCCCGGCTGATAATTCAGTGTGAAGGTGGCCATATTTTTCTCTACCGATTTTTCGCCGATTAACTGATTGTTGAGATACAGTTTCACACTGCCTTGGGGCGCATATACCTCAACATCAATAGGTTTGCCTTCCCAACCTTGCCAATTCCACGAATCCCAAGTTGGCCAAGTGCTCCACATTGTTGTCTTGATAGAATCGACATATCCATTTGGCTCGCGCACAGCAATATGCAACGATTCGGAAGCATTTTCGCCGTTCCAGATGATGTCGCGGTAATACGAAATTGGCTTGCGGAAACCAGTGATGTCAACATCGCCGCAATATGCACCGTGCCAGGGCCATTGCGGATTCTGCCAGCTTTCGCCCTGCGGCCAGGCCTTGTAGCGCCAACCGCCTATACCCGATTCACCAAGATAGTCAAGTCCAGTCCAAACCATATCGCCTATTACGTAAGAATTGTTGGCGACTATATTGTGATTGTTCCAAGCGTCTCTCGGATACGATTCTGTTTGCCAAATAATGCGCTGCGGGTCGCGCTCGTGGTCGCTCTTATGCTTGAAAATCATATAGTTGTAACCGGCAATATCGAGCACTTCAGCGTGCGGGTCGTAGATTTCCCAGTCGCGGTCCCAAGCGCAGAGACCTTCAGTGACGGGGCGGCTGTCGTCAACCGAAAGAATCGCCTTTTTCAGCATACGTGCGGTGTAAACGCAGCGGATGTCTTTACGCTCAATAATCTCGTTGCCGATGCTCCACGCCACAACAGAAGGGTGATGGCGGTCGCGCAAAACAAATGATTTGATGTCGCTGACTGCGCAACTGTCGAATAACTCGTGATAATCGTGTTCGGTTTTTTCGGTGCGCCAGCCGTCGAAAGCCTCGTCAACCACCATCATACCCAGTTCGTCGCAAGCGTCGAGAAACGCCTCCGAAGGTGGATTGTGGCTTGTCCGAAGAAGGTTGAATCCAGCATCCTTCATCAGTTTCACTTTGCGGTATTCGGCACCGTCGAAAGCAGCCGCGCCAATCAGTCCGTTGTCGTGATGAACGCACGCACCATTCATTATCAGATTTTTACCATTCAAGCTGAAGCCATCTTGAGCGTTGTATTTAATTTCGCGCAAACCGAATTTGCGCTCTACGTTTTTGGCTCCGTCAATCGAAACTTCGGCTTTGTACAGGTTGGGCGTTTCAACGCTCCAAAGTTTCGGATTGCTGACATTGAGATTGATAACCACCGTTGCTGTGCCGTGGGGCGCGATTTTCACGCTTTGCGAGTTTGACGCATCAGCTGCCACAGCCTTCACTTCAACAGTTTTCTCTTGCGAAGAATTGTTGGTGACAATGGCCTCCACTGTAACTTTTCCATCGGTTTTGGCGGTGATTTTTACGTCTTCGGGCGTGGTGCTGACAGGCGCAAGACGGCGTAGCCAGACATTGCGGTAAATGCCGCTTCCCGAGTACCAACGGCTGTTGCGCTGTTGCGAATTGTCAACGCGAACCACTACGCTGTTGTCGCCTTGAGCGTTCAAAAATGGCGTAACATCCACACTGAAAGGCGTATAGCCATATCCGTGCCGCCCCGCATACTTGCCGTTGACGTAAACCGTTGAATGGTGGTAAACACCTTCAAAATACATCACAACACGCTCGCCTTCAGTAAGTTTCGGCGATTTGAAACTCTTTTTGTACCAACCGACACCTGTGCCATAATATCCGCCGTCGTTGAACGAAGGCGCGTTGCGGTCGGGTTGAGTGTAAATGCTCCAATCGTGCGGCAGGTCAACGCCTTGCCACAGTTCGGGCATTTTGGCAGTGTCGGCATTTTGAGCAAACTGCCAACCAAGGTTGAAATTGTCCGCCGTCTGCGCTGTTGCAGTTGCGGCTACAATTATTGCTGAAAGCAAAGTTGTCAAACGATTCATAAAAAATTGGTTTTACGTGTATTAAAATTAAAATTAAAAGTAAAAATAACCTTTATGATTCAATTAACCAAATAAAAAACACGGAATCAGAATCGATTCCGTGTTTTCCAAACTTCTAAACCCTTAACCTCTAACCTTTCCTCACTCCTTCTTCAATTCTTCTGCAGGGTTGGCTTTGGCCGCCTTCAGCGTTTGCGAGAGAACGGCAAGGAACGATATTGCAAGAGCGATAAGGGCCGCCACTGCGAACACCCAGCCGTAGTTGTCAATCCGGTAGTAGAACTGCATTAAATACTTATTAGCAAAATAGATAGCAACCGGAACACCTATCAAGACAGCGATTCCGACAAGCAGCATATACTCTTTTACCGCACGCAGCGCTTCTGACGCCACAGTGCCGCCCAAAACCTTGCGCACGGCTATGTTTGCCGTTTGAAGGCCAATGTAGTAGGCGCTCATCGCCACCAGGCCCAAAAGCGATATGAGCGTGGCAAGCAGCATAAACAACTCTATCAGGCTTATGAAATTGCGAGTCTCCGTCAAACTCTTTTCAATCAATTCTGGAATATAACCGAACACATCAGCATATCCAGTATCGCCTGTAAGACGAATACTTTCTTCTTCTGCAAGTTTCCGTAAATCAGCACGCACTTCATTGTCGAGTCTGTTCAGTTTCAAAACACGCATCGATTGTCCTGCTGGTTCACAAACCACTACTATTCCAACCTGATTTCCTGCCACTGCCGCGGGGTCTTTTACTGCATAATCTTTGATAATACCTGCAACCTGCACACCGTCTCCCCAAAATTGGGGCAATATGTTTGGTATTGTCGGGTTTTCACAGTCGAGTGATAAAACTCTTGCTGACGATTCGGTAAACCACATTCCCTTTCCGCCAGGGACCTGATAATCGCGTACAATACTGAAACCGAACAAATCAAACGCATCTCTGTCACAATTAAGAATTCCAAAGTTTATAATTTGGTCACCAATGACAGAGTTCATAGTAATAGAAGTCGACGACGGATAACGATTAGAAAATGCCATTTTGTCGACGTATGGTTTTGCCGCCAGTTTGTCGTTGCCGACATCGTCAGTCGAAATGAAGTAAAGCCCGTCAACATTTGCGCCTAACGGCATATTAATCAAATGTTTGTATTGCAACTCCATCACTATCGCAAGCGATATGAGCGCGACGGTGATAATGTTCTGAATGACAATGAAAACGCGCGAGAAGACGGTTTTCGTCTGACGGCGCTGCTCGCCATTGATAACTGCTATTGGATTGTAACCCAAGGTAATGGTAGCAGGAATGGCGCCCGACACGAGTCCGACAATCAGCGCAAGCGCAATGTAGAGCGCAATGTAGGCTGGCGAGAATGCCACATCAAGACCTATATCGCCCGCCACAAATCGGTTGAAGACTGGCACAAATGCCTTGGCAAGCACTGCGGCCAGCACAATGCACGCGCTGGTAAACAGCACAGCCTCAACAATATATCGGCGGAAGACCGCGCCGCGCTGCTCTCCCAAAGCCAGGCGTATGGCCATCTCCTTGGCCCGTTTGCCTGCGAGAGCCACGCTCAAATTGATATAGTTGAAAAGCGCCGACGCAAGAAGCAGAATTCCAACGGCTATCAGCACGTAACCCATTGTCAGATTGCCGTGTTTAAGGTCTCTATATACGTTTCGCGGCGAAAAATATATTTCTTTGAAAGGCATTGTCAGGCTGTGCGGCGACTGAATCTCCCAATTATATAATCCTTTCATTTCACGGCGAATAACAGTGTCTATCAGAGTTCTGGCAGACTCAATATCGGCGCCTTCGCGAAAGCGGATTAAAGCAAGATTGACATTGTTCCACCATTCACCATTAGCAGGTGGGGCATCATATTCCGCGAACGCCATATAAACGTCGTTTTTCTTCATTATGGAACGTTCGTTTGTGCGAATTATGCCGCCAATGGTGCAGGTGTCCTGTCTGACAATAATGGTTCTTCCAACAGGGTCGTAATCGGGTGATATTTTTCTTGCAAAAGCCTCATCGAGAAGAACTTGATTACGGTCTTTCAAGACATCTTTTGAACCTGAAACAAATACAACGGGAAAGAAATCGAAAATAACAGGGTCGACACGGCAGATTTTAGGATTGCCAGGCACCTGATTGCCATTATATTCAACGCCACCCACAACAAGACTGACTCGACCAGCCGCCTCAACATCGGGTACACGGTCCACAACAATTGACATTTCACCTGGTATGGCTGCCAGACTGTTGCCGCCGCAATTCAGCGAGTAGAGCCGCTGGTAGTCGTTGGCCTCGCGCGTGACGGCAAACTGCTGCCAGGTGTAGCACGAAATGACTATCACAAACGCCAGACTCACAACAAGCCCCAAGGCCTCGATTGCGGTGTATAACTTGTTGCGTGATAGGAATTTCAGGTACGATTTCATTGTGTAAAGTTTTAAGTTTTTTAAAGGTTTAGAAGGTTAGAAGTTTAGTCGCTTCGCTGTTTAGAAGGTTGAGAAAGTTTAGATTCTAAACCTTCTCAACTTTTCTAAACTTCTAAACCCTTAACCTCTAACCCTTTCATCTACAATTCATTCTTCACGTCCGACACAATCTGACCGTCGAACAGGTTGATTGTGCGTTGCGCAACGGCGGCGTCTTTGGGCGAGTGCGTCACCATAATAACGGTGGTGCCGTCGGCATTGAGTTCGCTCAAAAGTGTCATCACCTCGCGGCCGTTCTTCGAGTCAAGGTTACCAGTGGGCTCGTCGGCCAGAATGAGTTTGGGGTTGGCAACCACGGCGCGCGCAATGGCCACACGCTGCTGCTGACCACCCGACAACTGCTGCGGATAGTGCTTTGCTCGGTGGCTGATAGCCATTCGTTTCATAATCTCGGTGACGCGTTGCTTGCGCTCGGCGGCGCTGATATTCAGATATTTGAGCGGCAACTCGATATTGTCGTACACGTTCAGTTCGTCAATCAGGTTGAAACTCTGGAACACGAACCCGATATTGCCCTTGCGGAAGTTGGTGCGCTCCTTCTCCTTCAGCCCAGCCACCTCGGTGCCAAGCAGTTGGTACGAGCCGCCCGTGGGCGAGTCGAGCAGGCCCAGAACGTTCATCAGTGTTGACTTGCCGCAACCCGACGGCCCCATAATGGCGACAAACTCGCCTTCTTTGATTTCAAACGATACGCCGTTCAATGCAACGGTCTCAATTTCCTCTGTACGGAACACTTTCGATAAATTTGATACTTTAATCATTGTTTTAAGTTTTAAGTTATTTATTTAAAGTTTAGTCGCTTCGCTTGTTTAAAGTTTAGTCGCTTCGCTTGTTTAGGGTTTAGCGCTTCGCTGTTTAGAAAGGTTTTGGGGTTAGAAGTTTGTTTCTCAACATCTTAACTTCTTACCTTCTCCCCTTTTTTCAGAACACCAGCACCTCGCAGTCGCCGTAACTCTCATACGACGAAGTGATTACCTTCTCGCCTGGCTCCAGACCGTCGAGCACCTCGTAGTATTTCGGGTTCTGGCGGCCAATGCGGATTTCGCGCTTGACGGCTTTGTCGCCGCTGGGCGATACCACGAAAATCCATTTGCCGCCCGTCGATTGGTAGAACGAGCCGCGCGGGATAATCACCGCCTCCTCGCTCTGGCCGAGTTGCAGGTTCAAGTAGTAGGTCTGGCCGCTGCGGATATTGGCTGGCTGCGTGCCGTCGATACGGAAATCGGCCTGGAACTTGCCGCTGCGCACCTCGGGGTACACCTTGCGGACGGTTGCGTTGAATACCTCGCCCTGACGGTCGAATGTGGCCGAAAGTCCGAGTGTCACGCGGTCGATATAGTGCTCATCAATCTGTGCCTCAATCTTATAGGTGCCGACAGAGTTTATCTGCCCGATTTTCACACCAGCCTGAATCGACTGTCCCAGAACAGCGTCGAGCAGGCCGAGTTCACCGTCAATGGGCGCCTTAATCACTAGGTTCTCCTTGCGGCGGCGAATGATTTGCATATTCTTCTGCATATTCTCCAAACTCTCCTGAAGCCTATGGACCTCAATGCTGCGGAAGGCGCTGTCCTGTTTCAGGCGCTCGCGTACCAGTTCGTACTTCTCAACCGAAAGGAAATAGTCCTCTTCGGCCTTTGTAAACTCCTCACGCGCAATCAGTTTTTCCTCAAACAGAGCCTTCTGCTGCTCGTAGTGGCGTTTATTGCGCTTCACCTCAATGCCGAGTTCGATTTCGTTCTGCCTGAGAGAGAGTTTCTGCTGCTCCATCGAGATTACCGTGTTGCGCAGCATATTCTCCTTTTCGGCAAGTTCGGCTTCCGAGTTAAGAATCTGCATATCAAGGTTTTCGTTCGACAAGACCAGAATAGGGTCGCCAGCCTTCACCCGCGTACCTTCCTCTGTCACAATGCGTTCAACCACGCCGCCTTCGAGCGGGCTCAACTGAATGGTTGTCTGCGGCACCACCTGTCCGCTGATTCGCACATAATCGTTAAACTCGTTGCGTGTTACATTGCTGATTGTCAGCGCATCAGCGTCAACCTTCAGCGACCGCGAGTCGCTCTGCAGAAGCAGATAAACCACAGCGGCCACCACTGCTCCGCCCAACCAAAACGGCACCGCTTTCTTTGTGAAAGCCGCAGCAAATCCTTTCTTTTGTTCGATAATGTAGTCCATATTAGTTGCAAGTTATAAGTTATTAGTTACAAGTAATTGATTATAAGTATATTAAATTCTATTTTTTAACCTCATCTGCATCTTGTGACTTGTACCTTGTCACTTGTACCTTGTCACTTGTGCCTTTTTACAATTGATTCACATATTCCACTCCACTGTAATATCTTAATACACTTTGCTTTATCAGATAGGTGAAAAGCGATTTCATATCGTCGGATTTGGTTTTCAGATAGTTGTTGACAGCCGTCTGATATTCAAGTCCCGAAATAAGTCCTTGCTCCATCCGTTTTTGGTTGAGTTGATAGGCTTCCTGCTGAATTTCAGTCTTTTTGCAAGCCTGCTGATAGGCGGCCAAAGCGGTGCGGCAATCGTTGAAAGCCTTGCGCACAGCCGATTCCGTCTCGCGGTTTTTTTGGTCGAGTTCGGCATTGGCGCGGACGTAAGAGTTCCGCTTGCGCGATATTTCAGAGTAGCGGTTCAATCGGTTGAAAATGGGTATCGAGAGTGATACGCCCACATACTCGCCACCATTGTTGTGAAATTGCGAGCCAAACGAATCTCCTTCAACGCCCTGATAGGTGAAGTAGCCAGTGCTCCAGCCCGCGCTCGCACTTAACCGCGGCAACAGTTGCCAGCGGGCTGTCGAGAGTTCGCGGCGGGCGTTTTCGGCGCGCCAGTTGGCAATCTTCACGTTCGGGTTGTTGCCCAAAGCATAGTTGACAACGTCATCTTCAGTTTGATTGTCGTCGGCAGCAACAGGCATCGTTGTATCCACCGCAAACTGCTCATCCATAGGAAAGAACATCAAATCAGAAAGCGTCATAATCTGCTCGTCGCGCATCTGACGTGTGCTTACAAGGTCGTACTCGCGGTCGGCAAGGTCGGCCTCTAACTGAATGACGTCGGCGCGGCTCTTCTGCCCAATCTCCTCCTGACGGCGCATCTTATCGAGCGCGGTGCGGGCTGTAGCAATCTGCTCGTCAAACAGTTGGCACAGACGGCAGTAGTAAACCACGTTGTAGTAGGCCTCCATCACTGCAAGGCAAATGTCGGCTTCGGCCTGCTCCTGCTCTGTCCGCGAAATGGCCAGCGACGTCTTCGACACGCGCATATTGTTCACTGCCTGGAACCCGTTGAAAAGTGTGATTCCCGCCGATATGCTGTAACTGTTGCTGAACGACGTGGTATTGAAATAGGTGTTTGTCTGCGGGTCGATACTGCGGCCGAAATTGTAGCCAGCGCTTGTGCTCGCGTCAACCTGCGGCGTAAGAGCCGCCAGAATGGCGTCGCGGCGTGCAATCTGCGCATCACCCACGGCGGCTTCGCTAATGCGGATTTTTGTTGAGTTGGAAACGGCATATTCCATACACTCTTTCAGCGTCATTGTGCGGACACTGTCCGAAGCGTTTGCCCCGAATGTGCTTGGCGCGATTGCCATCAGAATGCCAATTATCAGTTGTTTTTTCATAATCATTTTACGTTTTTGTAATTTTCTGCCCAAACAATGGCACAACCCGTGCCAAAAATCACATATCACTGATAATCAATAAAATCACATTTTTAAAAAGTGTAAAAAAGTGTAAAGTTCTTTACAGTGGGTTTACAGTTGCTTTACAGGTTTTACAGGGCGGCTACTAGAGTCAAAAAAGAGTCGTTTAAACAACATTTTGAGCCATAATTCTTTTTATCGCAACGGATTTCATATATATTTGTAATCGTATAACAACACTCAAAACAATATGAAAAACTTAACAACACTTTTATTTGCGGCATTGCTTGCAGGGCAGGCATGGGCGCAAGAGTTTACCGTTGGCAATCTGAAATATACCGTCACTGATGCCACAAAAAACGAGGTTTCAGTCGGTAAAATATCGGACGAGAACAACCCCACGGGCAGTATTGAAATCCCAGCCACAGTTCAAAATGGTGGCGTGAGTTATTCTGTTACAAGCATCGGAGAAGATGCGTTCCTCCGTTGCAGTGGCTTGACATCGGTGACCATTCCTAACTCTGTAATCATCATTAATGCTTGGGCTTTTGGCTATTGCGACAGTCTTGTTACGCTGACCCTCCCCAACTCTGTCACAACAATTCGCTATAATGCATTCTCTGATTGCAAAAATTTGACAATTACGGTTCCTAACTCGGTTTCAACCATAGAAAGTATGGCGTTTAGCGAAGTACATAACCTGATATATTCCGGGCCAGTAAAAGAAGGCCGCCCGTGGGGTGCGCAATTCATAAATGCTTTATTTGCTGAAAATGGTTTTGTTTATGACATTAACGATAACACGATTCTTAACGGATATTGTGGCGAAGAGACCAATTTAATCATTCCGAATACGATTACAACTATCGCCGACAGGGCTTTCTGCGACAACCAAAAACTGGTTTCTGTAACCATTCCAAATTCAGTTACCAGCATCGGCAACCAGGCTTTCAGTATGTGCGTATTTTTGAAATCAATAAACATACCCGCTTCTGTGAAAAGCATTGGTTCTGAAGCATTCAGAAGTACCGTAATTAAATCAGTGACAATTCCCGAGGGGGTTGAAGCAATCGGTGATTATACATTTTATAGTTGTTATTTCCTCGATACTGTGACCATTCCAAACACAGTTAAAAGCATCGGTAACTATGCGTTTACCGATTGCTATGGCTTAAAATCGGTAACCATTCCGAATTCCGTCACCAGCATCGGCAATTATGCGTTTTCAAGTTGTGACAGCATACAGACGATAACCATCCCTAATTCGGTTACAAGCATCGGTGAGTCGGCTTTCTCTAGCATCCAGAACGTAATCTATACAGGCACGGCAACTGGCAGCCCGTGGGGAGCATACTTTGCCAATGCTGAATTTGACGAAGACGGTTTTGTCTTTTCAAATACCAGTAAAACCCATCTTATCGGGTACGTTGGGGAAGGCGGTGACATAACAATTCCTAGTACGGTTACCAGCATTGGCGATAACGTTTTCCGGAGTATTGCAGGCAATAAAATTACTTCTGTCACTATTCCGAATTCAGTCACAAGCATTGGTACCTACGCATTCGGCGGTTGTGAATATTTGAGTTCGGTGAACATTCCAAACTCGGTGACAAGCATTGGCAAAGGAGCGTTCGCTGGTTGCGCAATAACTTCAATCATCATTCCAGAGTCAATGGACAGCATCAGCGATGATGTATTCTGGAACTGTCAGCAACTGGCTTCGGTAACCATTCCGAATACCGTTAAAAGCATTGGCAAAGGTGCGTTCTGGGGGTGCCGTAGTTTGAAATCAATAACCATTCCTGATTTAGTTACCGTAATCAACGAAGATGTGTTTGAAGAGTGCACCGGACTAACTTCAGTAACGTTTGGCAAATCTGTAAAAGAAATCGGCATGAATGCATTCTCGGGAGCCGGTCTTACTTCAATTTCATTTCCCAACACGGTTGAAACTATCGGCGATGGTGCTTTCACCTATTGCAGAGGTCTGAAATCGATAAGCATTCCCCGCTCAATTAAAAGTATTGGCCATCAGGCATTTGATTTTTGCGATAACCTTGATACTCTTATTTGCAACACCGAATCCATCAGCACTGTTTTCCAAAACGTTCCATCAATAAAAGTCATAATCATTGGCGATGATGTCACAAACATACCCGCTCACGCATTCGATAATTGCGAAAATCTCACTTTCATAAGTATTTCAAAATCAGTTAAATCAATTGGCGAATGTGCGTTCAACTGCAACAAACTAACCAAAGCGGAATTTGGAAGCATTGAGAGTCTGTGCGCAATGAAATTCGGCGACGATTTGGCCAATCCTTTGACTTCTGCCGGACATCTCTATATCAATGGAGAGGAAATCATCGATTTGAAAATACCCGATTCGGTGACAAGCATCGGCGAATACACATTCATAAATTGCGGCAGTCTGAAATCAGTAACCATCCCCAATTCGGTTAAAAACATCGACTTCAGTGCTTTCATAAATTGCTCCGGCCTGACAAAAGCCGAATTTGCAAGCATCGAAAGCCTGTGCGCAATGAAATTCGCCAACGATGCGGCAAATCCATTGTTCTATGCCAAACATCTCTATATCAATGGTGCAGAGGTCACCGACTTGATAATTCCCAATTCGGTGGAAAGCATCAGTTACAGTGCTTTCATCAATTGCTCTGGCCTGAAATCGGTGAAAATCCCAGAGTCTGTCAAGACAATTGACAACGATGGTTTTGCCGGTTGCGAAGGCCTGATAAAAGCCGAATTTGCAAGCATTGCAAGTTTGTGCAGCATTAAATTCATGAACGACAAGGCCAATCCATTGTACTATGCCAAACATCTCTATATCAATGGCGTAGAAGTTACCGATTTGGAAATTCCCGATTCAATGGAAAGTATTGGCGACTATGCGTTCTACAATTGCAGCAGCCTGAAATCGGTAAAGATTCCCGGTTCTGTTAAAAAAGTCGGCAGCGATGCTTTCGAAAACTGCACCGGTCTCACAAAAGCCGAATTTGCCAGCATCGAGAATCTGTGCGGAACAGAGTTCGGCGGGATTTATGCCAATCCGCTATTATATGCCAAACATCTCTATATCAATGGTGCAGAGGTTACAAATTTGGAAATTCCGAATTCTGTGAAAAATATCGGTGTTGCAGCGTTTGCCGGTTGCACTAGTGCAACATCAGTTACTATTCCTAGTAGTGTGACAAGCATCGGCGACTGGGCATTCTACGAATGCAGCGGTCTGAAAACGATAACCATTCCTGATGAAGTTGAGGATGTTGGTTACAGCGCCTTTGCAAACTGCACGGCCACAATTCATTGCAAAGAGGTAAGATCCGGTTGGAACAGAAATTGGTATGGCCATCAATACGAAGGCGAGATTATTTTGAGAAATGGCACTAAACTGGGTACTTACGTCGCTGAGTCAGCCACTGAAGCAATCAGCATCTACGCCTACGGCAACACCATTGTTGTTGAAAACGCCAATGCCGATATCTTCATCTACAATGCCATGGGGCAACTTGTGAACCGCGCCATTTCTAATGGCCTGCGCAACGAGATTGCCATCAACGGCACTGGAATCTACATTGTCAAAGTTGGCAACACTGCCAAACGGGTAAAAATTTGAAATTTATTTTTTTTCGATATAAGGCTGCGAGATTCGTCTTGCAGCCTTTTTTATTTTCCGACCATCCTCTTCTATTCTGCCGTTCAATCCTTCAATTATTTGATGTAGTTTTGCCCGCAGAAACAGCAAATGCAATGTACACCGACTTTCGCGAACAACTGTGCAGCCGCCTTGCCGCCATCAACGATGCCGGGCTTTACAACAACCATGGCACCATCGTGTCGGCCGATGCCGTTATTGAGATTGACGGGCAAAAATTGCTGAATTTCAACACCCCTGCCCCATTTGCGCTGAATGATTGCCAAAATGTCGGTCAAGCCGAAGGAAACACAAGCGAGACTACTGCAGCACTTGAAGCGAGAATCGCCCGTCTGCTCAATGCCGACGACTGCATTCTCTACAACTCGCCAGCCGATGCCAACTGCGCGCTGACAAACCATTTGCTTGGCCGCGCCGATGCTGTGATTTACAACGCATTAAGTCAGTTTGCTTTAAATGGTGGACCAACATTCTGCCGCGCCACGAAATACAAGTATCACGGCTTCGACATCGACGATATCGAAAAACAACTGAAACTGTCACAAGCGCAGCAAAACAGGCTGCTGATTGTTGATGCCGTTGATTTGGCTTCGGGCAACATTGCGCCGCTGAACCGCATTTTTGAACTCGCCAACCGCTACAAAGCCGTTGTGGCCATCGACCAAACGCTATCGGCAGGGCTCATCGGGCAAGGCGGCAGTGGCATTCTCGGTCTGCTCGACACCACCGACGCACCCGAAATCCAAACTGGCTCACTACAATATTTTGGTTCAAATGGCGCTTACATTGCTGGACGGCGCGAGATTATCGACTTTCTGCGCCAGCAGCCTTCTGGCATACAAGCATCGGCCCCACTGACACCACAAAACATTTCCGCCGCCTGTGCCGCCATCGACAGCATCGTCAAATCAGACACCGAACGGCAATATATCTTACAAATTACCAACTATTTCATCAAAAAACTCTATTGTTTGGGGCTTGAGATTCCGCCAACAATGTCGTCGCGCTTTGCCGTGATGGTTGGCGACAGCGGCAATACCGAAACAATAGTGAAAAAATTAGCAAAAAAGGGCGTTCTGGTGGCGGCTCTCACCACGCCGTTTGTCAGCAAAGACCAGTGCCGACTGGTTCTAACTCTTTCGGCAAACCACACCAAAGATGACATCGAAAAAGCGGCAGCCGCATTCGAATCAGAGCTGCAGTTGTTCCCTAAAAGTTAAGACACAGTCACATTTACCACTGTGATTCAATCAGTTGTGCCGTCAACTCACTTTTTATCGAACCAACAAACAAAACCTTTGCACTTACGAAAACTTACATTACTTTTGCACCCGCATCAAAGCATTGGCGTATGGTGTAATGGTAGCACATCAGATTTTGGTTCTGCCAGTCAAGGTTCGAGTCCCTGTACGCCAACATTTTAAATGCGCAAAACCCTGTAGGTGAGCCGCTTACAGGGTTTCTTTATACCCTTACTGAAAATATACTGAAAAATTTTTTTTGACGTACTTAATGACGGGTTCAAAGTCTTTGAAGAACCGTTTCTCTTTTTTTCACCTCTTAAACGGTTATTTACACCATTTACGATCTTTCACCTCTCCACATATTCTATTCCTATCCAATTCACAGCGCCTCAAATCTTACCGTAGCACTGTTACCTTCGGTATCGACAATTGTAAGCGTATGGCTACCGGGCGCCACATTGACCGATAACTCATGAAGGTCGGAGGTGGAGCCTATGAAACTGTCGTCGATGTGCCAATAGATGGTGCCACTGCCAACATGCGCCGCGCGGAACACAAAGCGGCTTTGGCTGCCGTCGAAGTCGGTGGTGCGCACCAGTTTGGAACCATTTTCCGGATAAATTATCTGCATGGTATTCCGAAAGTCGGCCTGGCACTGAGGATGATATGGCGGTATCGGTTCATAATCAATGTGTTGCTGACGATAATAGTAGGCCATTGTCGGTGGCAGCACGAAACGAGGCTCGGTTATTATCTGGCTTACAGGCATGCATGAACTGTTCACTTGATATTTGCGGTCGGGCGAGAGGTGGATAAGGTGGTGATAGGGGCAACATTCAGTTTTTATCACGGCCAACGGCATTATCAGAGTGTCGATGTCGGTGCAGTTGTTACCTGCGCGGAATCCGCTTTGGCGGCATATCGGAATAAGTTCCATTTCGCCGAACGGCTGTTCGAACCAACCGTCATTGGGCAGCATGGAGAATACCGAGAACATTACCGGAGCCGCGAATCCTACGCCCGTCATGCCTGCGCGTCCCTCGCCGTCGGCATTGCCCACCCACACACCAACCACATGGCTCGGTGTCGCGCCAACACACCAAGCGTCGCGTGAGCCGTAACTCGTGCCAGTTTTCCATGCTATCTTCTTCATGCTTTTGAACATTTGCCATGTCGACTCTTCCTCGGGACGGTTCAGGTTCGACATTGCCTCGAATGTGGTGTATATGGATGCGTCGGTTAGCGGGCTTTCAATCGGGCGGGGCTTGCTGCCAGGCATAATGCTGAGTTGACGGTAGTCGGATACGGTGTTGTCTTTCTGGTTCAGGTCACGAGCCATTGACGCGTAGGCGCCGCACAGGTCCATTAGCGACACCTCGGCGCCGCCAAGTATGAGCGATGCTCCGTAATGCTGGTCATCGAAAGGAAGCGTGGTGAGACCTATTTTGCGCAGCAAGGCCAGAAAACGGGCCACATTGTAGCGTTGCAGCATACGCACCAGCGGCACGTTGAGCGACGAACGCAGAGCCTCGGCCGCGGGCACGGCTCCGCTGAATTTGCGGCTGAAGTTCTGAGGCGAGAAGCCGTTGATATTTAGCGGAATATCAGGAATGAGCATTGTGGGTGTTATGCTGCCGTCGGTGAGCATGGCCGCGTACAGAAAGGGCTTAAGTATGCTACCCGACGACCGCGGGGCTACGGCTACGTCAACCTGATTGCTGGCGCGCTCGTCGTTGGACGATGTGGTATTGCCCACGTAGGCTGTCACGTTGCCCGTCTCAACCTCTGCCACAACAACAGCCATGTGGTGGATGTAGTTCGATTTGTATTGCTCAACATAGCGGTTTACCGTGTTTTGGACATTCTGCTGAAGGTCGTACCTGATGGTTGTCTTAGTCTGCTGTCCGGGCCGTTCGCTCCACACGCGCGTAAGCAGATGCGGGGCTGAGTTTGGAAGCGGCAGCGGTTCTGTCGGCAGCGGCTCACTCACAGCCAGCGAGTAGTCGGTTTCGCTTATGATGCCTTCGTTTTTGAGGCGGAGCAGCAGCCCGTCGCGTTTTTTTGCGAGTCGGGCGCGATTTTTGCCCATGTGGATGAGCGACGGCGAATTGGGCAGCACGGCAAGAGTGGCGGCCTCGGCCCATGAGAGTTTGTCGGCACTACGGCCGAAATAGCGCCATGCCGCCGCTGATGCCCCAACCACATTGCCGCCGAACGGCGCATGCGATATGTACGAACTCAGTATCCGCTGTTTGCTCGTTGTCAGTTCGAGGAAGAACGCGCGGTTGGTCTCGCGCAGTTTTTGCGCAAAAGTCCGGCGGCTGTGACCGTACGAGAGCCTTGCCAACTGCATGGTGATGGTGCTGGCCCCTGACTGTATGTGCCGGCTGCTGATATTCTGGTACACAGCCCTGACCACAGCACCCGCGTCGACACCATGGTGGCGGTAGAAGTTCTTGTCCTCGAACATAATAAGGCACGTGGCCAATTTGTCGGGAGTGGTGTCGATGGGCGGAAAACGCCACTGCTCGTCGGGGGCAAGGCGGGCGCCAAGCAGCGTGCCGTCGTCGGCAACAACCACAGTGGCGTAGTTGTTACCGAAGAGCGGACGCGGCGTGGTAATGAACATGACCGCCAACCAAAGCAGAAAAATAACTGCAATGCCAGTGACGATCTTCGTAACCGTCAACTGCCACAGCCGTTTTGCCATATCCGCCAATCTTCTGCTCATTGGGTGAAAAAAGTGTTCTTTAATAGAAATTGGAGTTCCTTTTGATTCCGCCGATTCCCATTCCAACCTGAATACATGAAAAATTCATTAGTTTTATCGGTATTATTTCTGTCTGCACAAATATATCGGAGAGAAATAATATTGACAACTGCCGCATAATATATTACCTTCGCAATATCAATTAAAAACAAAAAGTATGAAAAAGCAGATTCTGTCCATTTTGCTAATGGCATTTGCCGCTGTTTTTGCCGGTTGCAATTCGGAAAACAAGCAAGTAAAAAATTACAGTCCTTATGTTGATGCATTCACACCCAATGAGGTGCCGCGTGACTCGAAAATAAGCATTGAGTTCAACAGGGAGATTATTGACTCGTATGCCAATGACAAAAGCATTTCCAAATATGTGAGTATCAATCCATCTCTAAGCGGAGAATGGGTTGTGCTGAACGACAACAAACTGATAGAGTTCACACCTTCGAAACCGCTGAAGGCAGGCAAAACCTACACCGTGGTTGCCGATGTGAACAAATTGCTTGGCGTGGACAAACCTGAGGGCAAATTCACGTTTAAGTTCACAGCCTTGGCATGGCAGGCCAATGCGTTTTTCAGCGACTATAGTATCGACGACTCCGGTGATGGACTCTTCAAGAGAAAACTGTCAGTCATGACTGTCGACCGCGACTCGGACGAGGGTGGTGAGAG
>JAEEGG010005473.1_pt1 | contig 30164 bp, 21 predicted proteins | sample 9134161 | NCBI WGS metagenome assembly JAEEGG01 (sample SAMN16246543, study PRJNA631951) | gut metagenome | biome: gut microbiome; feature: rumen; material: CR-attached | host: Bos | place: Iran: Karaj | collected 2018-10
CTGGAAGTTATCGTGGTAGGTACCGGTCTTGGCGGAGCATCCGCAGCTGCATCGCTGGGTGAGCTGGGATATAATGTCAAGATTTTCTGTATCAGCGATTCTCCGCGCCGTGCGCATTCAATTGCCGCACAGGGCGGTATAAACGCAGCCAAGAACTACCAGAACGACAACGACTCCGTCTACCGTCTGTTCTATGATACCATCAAAGGCGGCGACTACCGTTCCCGTGAGGCAAACGTGTATCGTCTTGCGGAGGTAAGCGCAGCCATCATAGACCAGTGCGTTGCACAGGGTGTTCCTTTTGCACGCGAGTATGGCGGATATCTTGCAAACCGTTCATTCGGCGGAGTTCAGGTGAGCCGTACTTTCTATGCCAGGGGACAAACCGGTCAGCAGCTGCTTCTGGGTGCATATGCATCACTCAATAAAGAGATTGCCGCAGGTACCGTAAAGAGTTATCCCAGGCATGAAATGCTTGACCTTGTTATAATTAACGGTGAAGCAAAGGGTATTATTGCACGTAATCTGGTAACCGGTGAGATAGAGCGCTTCGGTGCACATGCCGTGGTACTTGCTACCGGCGGTTATGGAAATGCATATTTCCTTTCCACAAATGCAATGAACTCCAACGGATCCGCCGCCATGCAGGCATACCGCAAGGGTGCTTACTTTGCAAATCCTTGCTTTGCACAGATCCATCCCACTTGTATTCCCGTTCATGGAGACCAGCAGTGCAAACTTACGCTGATGAGTGAATCCTTGCGTAACGACGGCCGCATCTGGGTTCCTAAGAAGATGGAAGACGTTCTCAAGCTGCGCAGGCATGAAATCAAGCCTTCCCAGATTCCGGAACAGGATCGTGACTATTATCTGGAGCGCAGGTATCCTGCATTCGGAAATCTGGTTCCCCGTGACGTTGCATCACGTGCTGCCAAAGAGCGCTGCGACGCTGGTTTCGGCGTAAATGAGACCGGTCTTGCAGTTTTCCTGGATTTTGCCGATGCAATAAAGCGCCTTGGTCACCAGAGGGTAGAGGAGCGTTACGGAAACCTCTTCCAGATGTATGAGAAGATTACATCGTCCTCACCTTGGGAAGAGCCTATGATGATTTACCCTGCCATCCACTATACCATGGGCGGCCTCTGGGTAGACTATGATTTACAGACCACCATTCCCGGCCTTTATGCCATAGGTGAAGCCAACTTCTCAGACCACGGCGGAAACCGTCTGGGAGCATCGGCACTGATGCAGGGTTTGGCAGACGGATACTTCATCCTTCCTTATACTATAGGTGATTACCTTTCACATAAGTTTGCAGAGCCCAAGACGGATATAAACGCACCTGAATTCGACGCTGCGGAAAAAGCCGTCAAGGAGCGCATTGCAAAGATATTTGCGGTGAAGGGAACCGAAACGGTTGACAGTATTCATAAGAGACTGGGAAACATCATGTGGGAATACGTTGGTATGGCCCGCAATGAGGAAGGTCTCAAGAAAGCAATCGAAGAGATTGGTAAACTCCGTGAGGAATTCTGGCAGAAGGTCCGCGTTCCCGGAACCAACGAGGAATTCAATCAGGAACTGGAGAAAGCCCTTAGGCTGGTAGACTTCTTCGATATTGGAGAACTCATGGCCCGCGACGCCCTTAACCGCAAGGAATCCTGCGGCGGCCACTTCCGCGAGGAAATGCAGACAGAGGAGGGAGAGACTCTTCGTGACGACAAGAACTTCATGTATGTTGCCGCCTGGGAGTACAAGGGAGAAGGTGTTGCTCCTGAACTACACAAGGAAGACCTTAAGTATGAAAACATCAAGATAGCCACCCGTAACTACAAAGACTGATATGGAATATAATATTAAGGTATGGCGTCAGAAGAACGCCAAGGCCAAAGGCCATTTCGAGACCTACCACGTTACGGATGTGGAGGAAGACGCATCGTTCCTTGAGATGCTGGATATAATGAACGATCAGCTTATCCGTGCCGGAAAGGAACCCGTGGCATTTGATCACGATTGCCGTGAAGGTATCTGCGGTGCCTGTTCCTTATATATAGACGGGCGCGCGCACGGACCGGACGACGAGGTTACAACCTGTCAGCTTTTTATGCGTCACTTCAAACCTGGTGCTACCATTACCGTTGAACCCTGGCGCAGCGGAGCTTTCCCTGTGATCAAGGACCTTGTGGTAGACCGTACTGCATTTGACAAGATTCTCCAGGCCGGCGGTTTCATTACCGTTCGTGCTGGATCGGCCCAGGATGCAAACAATATACTTATTCCTCACGACAAGGCGGAACTTTCAATGGATGCTGCTGCCTGTGTTGGTTGCGGTGCCTGTGTTGCAACCTGTAAGAATGGATCCGCAATGCTGTTCGTAGCAGCCAGGGTAAGTTCACTTGCACTCCTTCCTCAGGGTAAACCGGAGGCAGCCCGCCGTGCACGCGCTATGGTTGCCAAGATGGACGAACTCGGATTCGGTAACTGCACCAATACCCGTGCATGTGAAATGGAATGCCCCAAGCATGTTACAATCGATCACATCGCACGCCTCAACCGGGAGTACCTGAAGGCACGTTTTAGCGAATAAAAAGCTAAAAATCATTAAAAAGGCCCGGTTGACGCCGGGCTTTTAAATTTTTTTAAGAATTTTTATAATTAAAAATCGTAAGTAAATTACTTTGAAAAGTATAGAATTATTATTATATTTCGGACCAAACTAAACTAAAAAACCTTAAAAACGCTTATTTAACTTATTATACCCTAGTTTTGTACTATACACTGCATTTGCATTTTTGAATTTGTTTTAGCATTTTTGCACCGATTATCCGCTGATTTTTGCGGATAGTCAGGTAGTGTATCAGATGCAAAGAAGATAAGATTTGTATCAATATTTATGTTTAACTAACTTTTCATGCTTATGAAAAAAATCCAAGTTTTTTTCACAACCATGGTACTCCTGGCCGCGTCCCTAGCCGCCTATGCACAGAATATCACTGTGAAGGGTAAGATTACGGACGAAGCCGGTGAGGCTATCGTTGGAGCTAACGTTCTGCTCCAGGGAAGCCGCACAGTGTATACCATGTCCGATGTCAACGGTGAATTCTCCTTGAGCGTTCCCGCAGACGGTGTTTTGGAGGTTAACTGCATGAGCTATGCGGACCAGCAGGTTCCCGTAAACGGCCGCAGGAACATCACCATCGTCCTGGCAGAAGATAGCCAGGTCCTTGATGAGGTTATCATGGTGGCCTACGGTACTGCTACCAAGAGTTCCTTCACCGGTTCTGCAGCTCAGGTTAAATCCGAGACAATTGAAAAGAAGATTGCCACCAGTGTTACCAGCGCCCTCGCAGGTACCACCCCCGGTGTCCAGGTTACCTCTTCAAGTGGTGACCCTACCGGCGGCACCCCCACCATCCGCATCCGTGGTATTGGATCAATGAGTGCATCCAATAGCCCTCTGTATGTGGTTGATGGTATGCCTTACGATGGAGCAATCTCTGACATCAACCCTCAGGACGTCGAGTCAATGTCCGTTCTTAAGGATGCTGCTGCATCTGCAATTTACGGTCACCGCGGCGCTAACGGTGTTGTTATCATCACCACCAAGAAGGGTCAGTCCGGTGATGCACAGGTCAAGTTCGACGCCCGTTACGGTGTCAACTCCCGCCTCATCCCGCAGTACGATGTCATCGACAACCCCGGTCAGTACTATGAGACCTACTACAACATGCTCTACAACCAGTACTACTATGCCGGTCACACTGTTGCAGAAAGCTATGCTTATGCAGACAAGTACCTGTTCGACGAAAAGAACGGCGGTCTGGGTTACCAGGTTTACACCGTTCCTGCAGGTGAAAAACTCGTAGGTACCAACTTTAAACTCAACCCTAACGCTACCCTGGGTTACTATGACGGTGAATACTACTACATTCCCGATGATTGGTACAAAGAGGCTTTCCACGATGCATATCGTAGGGAATACAACGTTTCCGCTTCGGGCGGTTCCAGTAAGATGAGCTACTATGCAGGTGTTGGTTACCTTGATAACAGCGGTATCGTTAACAACTCCGGTTACAAGCGTTATTCTGGCCGTATCAATGCAGAATATCAGGCTAAGTCCTGGATGCGTTTCCTCACTTCCATGAGCTTCACTCACTCAGACTCCCAGCAGGCAGACTGGAGTGACAGCTATGGTTCTTCAGGCAACCTCTTCTACATTGCCAACAGCATGGCTCCTATCTATCCTCTGTATGTACGTAAGCTCACTGATGATGATCCTAACGGTGAACCCTACATCGTAACAGAGCAGGGCCGTAAGCTCTACGACTCCAACAACACCAACCAGAAGCGTCCTTCCGTGGTGGGTAACGCTGTCCGTGACAATGAATATGATGACACCTACCAGTATGCCGACGTTCTCACCGGTAAGCTCGGTACTGTCCTTACTCCTATTCCTGGTCTCACCCTTACCGCCAACATCGGCTTCACCTCCGACAATACCCGTTACAGCTCCCTGTCCAGCCAGTTCGCAGGTTCCTCAGGTACTGACGGTTATGTCTATGTGAGCCACAGCCGTATGTTCACCGTGAACCAGCAGTATCTTGGAGAGTACAAGATAAGTTTTGGTAACAACAATCTTGACCTCCTTGGTGGTTTCGAGAAATACAGCTACATGAGCCAGGGCCTCAACGGCAGCAACTACCACCTGTTCGACCCGTTCATCGGCGAACTTAACAACGCCGACGGTACCGGTTCCATGGTAAGTGCAGGTTCCTCCACCAGCCGTTACATGACCCAGGGCTTCCTTGCCCGTGTTCAGTACGACATGGACGGAAAGTTATTCCTCTCCGGCTCCTATCGTCGCGACGCTTCTTCCCGCTTTGCAGAAGGTCACCGCTGGGGTAACTTCGGTTCCGCAGGTGCCGCTTACCTAGTGAGCAAGGAGAAATGGTTCAACATTCCTTCCATCGACATGCTCAAACTTAAGGTGAGCTACGGTGTCCAGGGTAACGATAACCTGGGTAGTCTCTATCCTTACGCAGACCAGTACACCCACAAGTGGGACGAGAATAACGGTTATTCCTCCAAGCTTTCCTATGTAGGTAACGAAAACCTCACCTGGGAAACTTCCAAGTCCTTCAACGCAGGTTTCGACTTCGAGATGCTGGACGGCCGCCTCAATGGTACCGTTGAGTGGTTCTCCCGTAAGACCGAAGACCTCCTCTACAGCAAGAACGTTCCTCTGAGCTCCGGTAACCCTGTAGGTACCATCCCCGTGAACGTGGGTTCAATCCTGAACAAGGGTCTTGAGGTTTCTCTGGACGGAAGCATCATCCGCACCAAGAACATCAACTGGACCTGGAACTTTAACATCAGCCGTTACACCAACACTGTTCTTGAACTCGATGAGAGCGTTTCCGCGGACGGTATCCGCGGCGGTAACCGTATCATCAAGGTCGGTGGTTCCATCTATGAGGCTTACATGTATAAGTATGCAGGTGTAGATCCTGCAACCGGTCAGGCAATGTACTACGGCGAATTCCTCAAGGAAGACGATTCTCCCGTTGCACGTCCTACCCAGAAGCAGATAGACGAAGAACTCACCTATACCAAGGTAGTCACCAACTTTGCACAGGCATCCCAGTATGACCTGGGCACCACTCTTCCGGACTTCTTCGGTGGTTTCGGTACCAACCTCAACTTCTTCGGTTTCGACGCCAGTGCCCAGTTCTCCTATCAGGTTGGCGGCAAGTACTATGACGGTACCTACCAGTCCCTGATGCACACCCAGGCATCTGCAGGTCATGCATGGCACAAGGATGTTCTCAAGGCTTGGACTCCTGACAACCCCAACACCGATGTTCCTAGGAACGATGGCGACATCCAGGTTGCTCAGTCTGCACTTGACCGCTTCATAGTAAGCGCAAGCTACCTCAGCATCAACAACGTAACTCTTGGTTACACTCTGCCTTCCAGCATCACCAGGAAGATGAAGATTGAATCTCTCCGCGTGTATGTGGCAGGTGACAACCTCCACGTCTTCACTGCCCGCAAGGGTATTGACCCCCGCTTCTCCATGGGCCTCGGCTCAATGACCAGCGGCACCGGCCTCAACAGCGGTTACTATTCCGCAATGCGTAATGTTACCGCAGGTGTTACCCTTACCTTCTAATTTAAGCGTACAAGAAAATGAAACTCAATAGAATTATTCCGGTTTTATTTGCGGGTATTCTCCTGGTGGCTTGCACAGACATGAACACCATCCAGCCCGCTGGCGGTACCCTGCTTGCAAAGCAGCTTCAGGAAACCAACACCGCTGTTCCTTCACGCGCTGCAGCTTCCTTTGCGGGTCTTTTCAACCCCATCGGAAACCCTAACTTCTACGGATACGGCACCCCCGATGATTTCGGTGTGCTCATGATGCTCTTCTGCAACGACCTCGAAAGCGCCGATGCAACCGCATCTGATAACAACTACAACTGGTTCTCCGTCTGCGGTGAGTATTCTTCCCGCAGCGCCAACTACCGTAACCCTGTTATCCGTTATAGGGCTCCCTACAGCATTATCTCTTCCGTGAACGATTTCCTCGCCGGTTTCCCGGACGATGTTTCCGATCAGGAAAGTATCTATATGATTGCTCAGGCCAGGGCTTTGCGTGCGTACGCATACCTCCTCATGGCTCCCGCATTCCAGTTTGTTCAGAAGGGCGGACAGTTCAATGCCGACGGCGTTTCAGTTCCTATCTGCTCTCCTGACGTTGAGGACTTCACTCACAATCCCCGTGCACCCCTCAGCGATATCTATAAGATCATCACCGACGACCTTGATTTCGCTATCGAAAAGCTCGACGGTTACGAGCGTCCTACCAAGAAGTATCTTGACAAGAACGTTGCTTACGGTCTCCGCGCACGTGCAAACCTCGATATGGGTAAGTATGCAGAAGCTGCCGCAGACGCAGAAGAAGCAGCTAAGGGCTATGAGCCCGCTTCTCTTGCAGAGATCAGCACTCCTTCCTTCCAGGATATTTCGGAGCACAACTGGATCTGGGGCTTCGACATGAGCGCAGACCTTGCAAAGGACTTCAAGTATGCAACTACCTCTTCCTGGCTTCGTTCCTTCTCCGGTTGGGCATATGCCGCAGGTACTGCTACCTACACTTGCATCAACAAGATCCTGTACGACAAGATTCCCGCCAACGATGCTCGTAAGGGCTGGTGGCTTGACGAAAACCTCTATTCCCCGCTTCTTGACGGCCTCACATGGGATGCCGGTGAAAGCGGAAAGGCTTCCGGTCAGGCTATCGCCGACTTCGAGTATGACGACAAGCTTGCATTCGTTCCTTACACCAACGTTAAGTTCGGCTGCACCCCTATCGGCACCAACGACAACGCAGAAGACATGCCTCTGATGCGTGTTGAGGAAATGATCCTTATCCAGGCTGAAGGTTATGCCAAGAGCGGCAATACGGCCAAGGCACAGCAGATTCTTGCCGACTTCCTCAACACCTACCGTTATCCCGCCAAGGATTACGCCCCTGTTTTCGGCAACATCGCAGACGAAATCTGGTTCCAGCGCCGTGTAGAGCTCTGGGGTGAAGGTTTCGCTATCCTTGACACCAAGCGTCTTGAGAAACCTATGGTCCGCTTCCTCGGTACCGCTGAGAGCACCAACGTTTCTCCTGCTTTCCGCTTCAACATGGCGGCAGATGACGGCTGGCTCCTCATGCGCTTCACCAACAGCGAAATGAACACCAACTTCGGTATTGTTGACAATACTGAAGGCGAACTTCCTAAGATGGATCAGAATCCTAACCTTCGTGACGGTATTACTGACTAATTAAAAAGGAAAGACGTATGAAAAAGTTTTATTCTATATTTTTAGGCGCAGTTTTCTCCCTTTTAGCCGTTTCATGTTTTCCTGAAACCGAACAGGACAACTGGACTCCCGGAGAGGCTGAAGACGCATTCTGCTACGGAGTGTATTTCCCCGTCCAGGATGCCAGCGGATACCACATCTACAATCCTACACAGGAGCCTAAGGTGGTAATCACCGTTGGTCGTACCAACACCAGCGGAGCTATCACTGTTCCCGTTGAGGCTACTTTCTCTGAGGAGGGTATTTTCGAGGCAACTCCCATCGCCTTTGAGGATGGCCAGGCAGAGACCACGTTCACTGTTTCTTTCCCTACCGCCAAGGAAGGTACGGAGTACAGCGCAAGCTTCAATATTACAGACAAAACCTATGCTTCTCTCTATTCATCCAACGCTGTAGGTCTTGACTTCTCCTTCATGCGTGTAGAGATGCTTGAATTCAAGAATCCTGCAACCAAGGAGACCGCAAACTTTACCCTGAACGAGGGATGGTGGGGCGAAGTTCATACTGCCAAGCTTCAGTATTATGAGGTGGACGGCGTACGTACATGTACTTTCATCAGCACCGAAGACGGAAACGGTATTTGGGGCGATACAGTAAACGCTACCCTTCAGTTCAAATGGTACACTAAGGATAACAACAGTGAAGGAAACAACCTCCTGGAAGTTCCCAAGCAGTACTTTGGTTTCGACTATAGCGACTGGGGCTCCAAGCCGGTAGGCGAAGCTGTCAATCCTGTCTATGTTTACGACTATTATTGGTATCATATTGAAAGGGCAACCTCCGGTATCGATCAGTTTACCTGGATGGATTTTGCCAAGAAGTATGGCGATCCCGACGGCGGATATCCCATCGGTTACTATGATGGAAACGGCGGTTTCTATTTCAACCTCCGTTACTATATCCCCGGTCTCGGCGGCTTCTCTCCCGATCCGTATGAATTCGTTGCTATTTGCGACGGTTTCGTCCGCGTAGACTACAGTCTTGATATTGCTACCGACTATCCTGCAGACGGTGTAACTCCGCTTTATGTTGAGACAGGTGTTGATGTAAAGAGCGTTAAATACGCAATTTACGAAGGCTCCCTCAACTCTGCACAGCAGGAAGCAAAACTCAGCGGCATAGTAGCAGGAACGGAGGAAGTTGTAACCTTCACCGAGTTCGCTTACGACGCAGATGAGAATGTCAACTATGCAACCATAGGCCTGTCTCCTGAAAAGACCGCCACATACACCCTTATCATGGTGGCATGCGACGCAGAAGACAATGTACAGAACAGCGCATCTCTTACGTTCAACCACGTAAATGCAACGGATAACGATGATTATGCAGTAGAGGTAAACGCTTTCACTGAGGATACTCCTGCACGTTATGCAGAACTCCATGCATATGATTCATTTGCATACTGCGTTTACGGTAAAGACCTTACCGAGGTTCATACCGCCATCTTCCCTGCTGCAACAGTAAGCAAGTATGGAGCAGACTATATTCAGGATGTTGTGAAGTCCGACTCTGACTATGCTGTTGAAGAGGATGTTCTTGCCCAGATCAATGCCGACGGTGGTTATTATACCATTGCAAAGGGTGTTGACGCCAAGACAACTTACTATGTGATAGTCTGGGCAACCAACGGTTCCCGTGACGACTTTGCAATTGCATCATACACAACCGATCCGCTTCCTTATGTTTGGAACAGCCTTGGCGTTGGAGAGTACACTGATGACGTCATGACACTCTTCGACGAAGAGAGCAAACCGCTTCCTCCGTACACTGTTTCTTGCAACGTTTATGAAGAGGCTACGACTCCCGGTTTATACATGATTAACGGCTATCAGCTGCCTTTGTTCTGCGCCATCTTCGGCGTTGACGAGGCCACTGCCGCCAATTATGAAGGCAGCATGTGGCAGAATGTTGATCTGGTTATCAACGCTACCGACCCGAATGCGGTTGTCATTGAGCCTCAGCTCTACGGCATTAAGATTTCAAATGACGGTTGGATGTGGGTATCTTCATACTACAATGGCAGCGTTTTCGCAACAGGTAAGCTTGCCGACGGCGTTATCACCTTCGATACCAAGAAGCTCCTCTGCGGCTTTGACGGTTCAGTTGGCTACTATGCCAGCCTGAACGGCGCCTGGAAGCTTGTTCTTCCTACATCGGCTCCCGCAGCAGCTCCTGCCAAGTCTTACGGTAAGGGTGTCGTAGCAGAAAAGGAAATTTCCGATTTTGCTTCCCGTATTGACATCCCTGCAGTGAAAGTGGTTTACGAGCGTGACCCTCAGACCGTCAGCGTAAAAGCTGAAACCCTTGCTCCCGCAAGGATGAAGAGGGCCAAAAACCTGACAGTCAGCGCAGAATAACTTCAGCCGACAATTTTATTCAAGACCCGGCGCTCCGGCACCGGGTCTTTTTTAACCAATAACGCAAATGAGAAGAAATACAATACTTTTTGCTCCGGCTCTGCTTCTCTCTTTATTCGCTTGCAATAAAGGTTTCAAAGAGGCGGAACAAACCGTAAACGCTCCCATAGTCCGCCTTGGGGACAATTTCTCCCAGGATGCCGTTCTGGTAAAATTCACCTCTCCTCTCACAGAGCAGGAAGAAAAGGATTTTGCTGCAGAAACAGGCACTAAACTGGAGAAAGTGTTCATTTCCACTCCCGGCAAGGAGGCCCTTGAGACCCAGTTTGGCCTTGACCGTTGGTACAGGGCTAGTTTTGAGGAGGATGCCATAATGACCAAGGCGTCCTGCTTTGCCGCCCTGCCTAAGGTAGAAATGGTGCAATATGAGAGCATCCACCAGAAGGAGGGCTCGTCGGAAATATACTATGCCGACCCGAAAACGAAAGCCACCTCCGGCAAGTTTAACGACCCCCTTCTCACAGACCAGTGGAATTATAAAAACTATGGCAGCGCAGCCATTTCCAAAACCGCCATGGCCGGTGCAGACATCAATGTTTTTGATGTTTGGGCCAACCTCACTTGCGGAGACCCCGATATTATAGTTGCGGTGGTGGATGAAGGTGTAAAGTACACCCATCCGGACCTCAAGGATAATATGTGGGTTAACAAAAAAGAGATTCCGGACAACGGGATCGACGATGACGGAAATGGTTATGTAGACGATATCTACGGCCTTAATTTCGTCACCAAGGGTCCTATTACCTGGGACATTGTAGACAGTGGTGGTAACGGAGATTCAGGTCACGGAACCCATTGTGCCGGAACCATAGCCGCCGTTAACAATAACAATAAGGGCGTTGCCGGAGTTGCCGGCGGTTCGGGTAACGGTGACGGTTGCCGCATCATGAGCTGCCAGATTTTCTCAGGAAGGCAATCTGGCTCCGGCTCAGGAACTGTTGTGGCAAAGGCTATCAAGTATGCCGCAGATATGGGCGCCTCCATCATTTCCTGTTCTTTTGGCATTTCTGTGGCGTTCAGCTCCGATGATGCTTATATCAGGAGCCAGAGTTCTGTAGAGATAGACGCCATCCATTACTTTGAGTCCTGTAAGAACAATCCAGTTCTTACGGATGGAAACATCGCCATTTTTGCGGCGGGAAACGAGGCTCATCCATACGCCCACTATCCCGGAGCGTTCTATGATATAATAAGCGTGTCAGCTTTTGCTCCTGACGGCCTTCCGGCAAACTACACCAACTATGGTCCCGGATGTAATATATCGGCCCCCGGCGGAGAGGCGTATCATCTTACCAATGTTTTCAGGTCGATGATTCTGTCTACTGTTCCGTCGGAACTAAGGGAGCTCACCGCAACTGACTTTTATCAGACCGGTCAGGATTATGCTTATATGAATGGCACCTCCATGGCATGCCCGCATGTGAGCGGAGTTGTGGCATTGGGCCTTTCATATGCCAAGCAGCTTGGAAAAACCTTCACGAGGGATGAATTCAAGCGAATGATCCTGGCTTCCGTGAACGACATCGACCAGAAGATAGGCGCAACCAAGTCAAAGACCTACGCTTATCATCAGTCGGAGCTTCAGATGGCACCTTACTATCATCAGATGGGAACCGGTGCAATTGACGCCTGGCGCCTGATGATGCATATAGAAGGTCTTCCCACGCTTACTGCCCAGGTTGGAAGAAAGCAGTGGATAGACCTCACGCCTTCCTTTGGAACGGCCTCCGTCAGTCTTACATATCTTGACGTAGAGGTACCGCAGGCTACGGTTGAATCTTTGGGTCTTCAGAAGATAGAGCCCGGCAATACCGAGCAATATCCCGCTGCAGTAGATCCCAACGGATATGCCTATGTCCAGTTCGGCCGCCTTTACATACATCCCACAAAGATTGGTTCCGGAAAACTGAACGTATCTGCAGTGGGCGGCGGTGACCATCTTGGCGGAGGAACCAACCCTCCCGGAGGAATGAAACTTACCCAGACCGTATCACTTATATCCCGTGAAGCTGATGGCGGCAACGGAAATGGAGGATGGCTATAATGAAAAGAGTATTTTACGCATTTGCTGTTGCCGCCCTCTGCCTTCTTACGGCCTGCGGCAAAGACAAACAGCCCGGAAAAGAAGAGTCCAAAACCCAGGCACCGGCCATTGCCGGCGTATGGGAGCTTTCGGACATTGCCACCAAGGCCAGCGTTGGTTCCGTGAATGTTTCCGTGTATCTGGACTTCGCTTCTGATGGCAATTTTACTCTGTATCAGAAGATAGGTGAAGGCCGTTACACCAAGTTTACGGGCACTTATGCCTTGGATAAGGATTCCCTGTCCGGAAAGTATTCCGACGGAAAGGCCTGGGGGCCTTACAAGGCAGAGATAAACGCCTCTGCGCTCACCCTAACAAAGGAGGGCGGCAATGAGACGGATACTTATAGAAAGATTGATGCAGTTCCGGAAACGGTAACCACCAACCTGTACTAATCAACGCGGAAGGAGTATTCCGTACGGAGGGGCTTGCCCTCTGCGGTCCAACCTTCTGCAACCACCCTGAAATTACCCGGGTAGGACGGTATATGGAGCCTTATCTGCTCCTGGCCTCCTGCCCGGATTTTCATTGCCGGGTGCCAGTATAGGAGCTGCCTGGAGTCGTTTCCGGCAGGAGCTTCGCCGGGATATGCCACGGGGTAGGAAACGCCCTTGAAGTCCAGCACGCGTACGTTTTCCGGGAACTGTAGGGCCGTAACGTAATTCTTTTTGGTGATAAAATTCACCGCGCCGTTATAGGAAACGCCGCCTATTGAAAGGGCCTGGCAGTACAGGTCTACATCTTCCAGGAGGTTGCCGTCGAAGCTCTCCAGCATGCCGTGGTCTGTGAGCACCACGCCGTCCATCATTACCAGGATATTGTCCTGGAGGTATTTTCGGGACGATGTTCCGTCGCTGACCATCATCCTCACGCGCCAGCGGCCTTCGCGGCGCACGAACTGCAGCTCACGGATGAATTCCGTGCAGATCTCCTGCACCGTAGGGAAGCGGGTGTAGTCGTCAAGGTGATAGCGTACTGAAGGACTGCCGGCCAGAAGGAGGTCTTCCCGCTTGGGGAGGAACTGAACCAGCGTATCCAGCGGCAGGCTGTAGTTCTCACGCAGGGAGGCTTTCCTTGCCACCAGGGCGCCTCTCTGGGCGGGGCTCAGGACCAGCTGGGGGATTGCATCGGCCTCCGGATGAACAAAGGGAGAGATAAGGTTCAGGCGGCAGAGGTTTCCGCTCAGGGAGTTTACTTCGCAAACGATTTCCCTGTCACCATAGATATTGCCGGTGAAGAAACGCACCAGGCCATCGTCCCCGCTTCTGCCTATGTAGACGTTGGAGGGGGCGCCTGCCGATGAAAGGAAAGCGGTGGCCCTGTCGGCCTCTTTGCCGCCACCCAGGCCCTCTACGCGGGCGGAGATAACCTCGCCCTCATATTCTGCCGGTTTCCCGGAGGGTGTTGCGGGACTTCCGGACAGGAAATCCTCAAGGGAAAGCGTATTCTCCGGGGAAAGGGCGTCGTCGTGGTATACGGAGACGGAGATATCGGCCTCCATTCCTTTGGACGATATCATCAGAGAAGCCTCTTTTTGGCTCTGGAGGCGCGAAGGCAGGGAAATGGACAGATACTCGGAATTGACGTCCGGGGCCGTCTGCGGGGCTTTATAGGCACTTTGCTGGACAATCTTTATTCCGTCTTTGACGCGGGCGGTGGATCCGGTGTTGAAAACGGATATAATCCGAGCCGATTTTACCTCCGGAACGGCGTCCGCGGTATATGCTACCAGGCGGTAATTGCCGGTGGGAGTAACGGCCGGAATCCTGAAGGAACCCGCACCGCGGCCCTCAAGAAGGCCCATCTTTGCCTCTGCGGCCGTGCCGTCGGCGGAGACCAGCTCCAGATACGCCACGGCGCTGTTTCCGCCGGGGTTTCCCTCCTTGTCAAGTGCAAAGAGAGAGCAGTATACAAGGTCTCCGGCAATGTATGCCGTGCGGTCTGTGGCCACGTATACCCTTTCCTGGGCGGCCAGTGCCGTGCTTATGAGCAGTATGGAGAGTAATATGGTCTTTTTCATGCGCTTAATTCCAAAATTCGGGAGTTACCTGGGTTCCGCCGGCGTCAATGCAGTTGATGCACCTTGAAGGGCCCCAGCCAATGTAATTGCCTTCTTCGGCCTGGACATTCTTTACGGGACGATAGTTGAGATCGTAGTAATACTTGGAGTAATCTTCAGGATCAACCGGAACAAGGAAAGCGTCGCTGAAGGTTACGGCCCTGAGATAGATACTGCTCAGGTATTCCCTCTTGCTTGTAGCCTCACATGCCATCACATATCCGAAGGCCTGACGGTCCGGATTGGTCTCGCAGTGGATATTGCCTTCCAGGGTCCCCGGCTCCGGAGAGAACAGGTCTCCTCCAAGCTCCGACATTCTCTGATTCTCCTTTTTGTATACATAGGCATCCTTTGACATTGCAAACGCCTTGACCAGAATAGAATACCTCTTATGGTTGCGGGTGTCGGTGCAGGGGAAAGAGTGTATGCGGAAGGAGTAAGAATCCTCTATCTTCAGGGATGAAAAATCCCAAAGGACTGTCTGCTTGGATTCATCGTACCTGTAGCACCAATAATAGGGCCATGGGAACATGAGCGGGGAGATAGCCCAGTTTCCGGGGTTGATATCGTATTCCGGATAGTAATCCGTATGGAACTCCCAGCATTCTTCAAACGTGAACCCTACGTATCCTGAATTGCTGTCCTGAACCTTGAGGTCCGTCCAGACGATAACCTGTTCGTTCTCGCATGTAAAGTCAATCTTGAGTATCTGCGGTGCCGGTTCGGATTCCACCCAGTCGGAGTAATAGGTGTCTCCGTCCACGTCTATGCCTGCCCTGTACTGAAGCCCGGGCTGAAGGTTCTCCGTAGGTATCCTTATCTTGTCCGTAATCACGGAAGTATTGGCGTTGAAGCGTTTACCGTTACTGTCTTCTATCCAGGCTTTTGCCTTGGGTTTTACAAGGGCCTCGCCGGACTTGTCAAGGCTGGACACGTAGCTGAGGTTAATGGTGCTTATTCCGCCAAGGACAATGCTCCCGTCCACGACCAACTTTTTATCCGCCTCTGCACTGGGAATCTCCGGGTCGAAGGGATAGATGCAGGACGCCGCCATTGCGGCCGCCGCTATATATAGAAAGGTCTTTTTCATCAGAACAGGATATTAATATTGGCGTACGGGACCTGGGTGGCGAAGACAGAGAGCATATAGCCCTTAACCTCACCCCTGGAATCCGAGCGGAAGAAGACGGAATAAGGGTTCTTGCGGCCCGTGATGTTGTATACGCCAATGGTGAAAGAAGCGTGCGCAAGGGCCTTCAGATAATGACCGGGGTCGATGTTTATGGCCGCGTCCATGCGGAAGTAGTCCGGGATGCGGTAGGCGTTGCGGTCGGAGTATGAGAACCGCCATTTGCCGTCGTAGAAATACTTTCCTACGGGAATTGTAACGGGGCGGCCGGTGGAGTAGTCTATGTTCAGGGACACGCTGTAACGGTGCGTGAAGGCATAGATTCCTGAGAGCTTGAACTCGTGCGGCTTGTCATAGGGCGCGTTGTACCATTCGCCGCGGTTTATGGTGTTGGCTCCGCGGTCCGTCATCTCCTGCAGAAGGCTTCTGGACCAGGTATATGATACCCATCCGGTAAGGTTTCCTGCGGGTTTACGGACCATGAATTCAACGCCGTAGGCCTTTCCGCGTACGGGAACAAGCTCATCGGGAAGGTTGGGATTCATGGAAAGGAGGGCGCCGCTCTTGTAATCCAGGGCGCGCTTGCTCTGCTTGTAGTAGCCTTCCACAGAGAGGTCTATTCCTGAACCAAGGAGAGTCCAGTAGGCGCCGCCGGCTCCCTGCCAGCCCGTGGTTGGGGTGATATCGGCACTGGAGAGCCTCCAGGTGTCCATGGGAGATATGGAGGACGTGTTGGAAATGAGGTGGATATACTGCCTCATGGTGTTCACGCCGGCCTTGAAGGTGAGGTTGCTGGCCGGGGAATACTTGCCGGAAAGCCTCCATTCAGGGCCACCGTAGAACTTGTTCGGATGCATGGCCAGGAAAGAGGACAGGCGTATGCCGCCGTCCAGGGAGAGCTGGTCGTTGATGGACCAGGTGTCGGATACGTACAGGGCCGCTTCCAGGCCGTTTTCCCTATTCAGGCGGGCTGCGTCCACGGAGGAGTTTTCGCCAAACGGATCCAGCGTTCCGGGGTCAAGGGCGTAGAAGACGGCATCGGCCCCATAGGAGAGGACGTGCGTGCCCAGAGGATGGGTCATCTTGCCCTTCAGGAAAGCCTGGCGGATGATTGTGGCGAGGTCGTATGCACCCTGCTCCCAGCCGTGTGCGCCAAGGATGTTGCCGTAATGGTCGTAGCCCGTGCTTATGCGTAAGCTCTTGCTGTCCTGAAACTTATGGATGTAGGCCAGGGAGGCGTTGGCGTTGGTGTAGTGGAAGGTGGTGTCCCCGCTGAAGGAGAACTTGTCCGTTGCAAAATAGGCGTTCAGCTTGAGCAGGTTGTCGTCGTCGATGCTGTGGGAGATGCCCAGGTTGGCATCGGCAAAGGAGGCGCCGCCACCGGAATAAGCGCTGTTTTTGGGAAGGCGGTTCAGGATCCAGTCCGAATAGGTGATTCTGGTGCCGGCAATGAAGGTGGTCTTTTTGCCGATGGGCCCTTCTACGTGCCCCCTGCTGGTGAGCGGACCTATGCCCAGGGAGCCCCTGATGCGGTTTTTGTCACCGTCCTTTGTCTTGACGCTGAGGACGGATGATATGCGCCCGCCGTACTCCGCGGGGATAGAGCTCTTGTACAGGTCTACGCCATCTACAAGGTCCGGGTTGAAGGCGGAGAATATGCCAAAGAGGTGGCTGGGGTTGTAGATGGTGTTGTCGTTGAGGAGGATAAGGTTCTGGTCCGCACTGCCGCCGCGGACGTTGAAGCCGCCGGAGGCCTCGCCCACGGTCTTTACGCCGGGGAGGGTAAGGACGGCCTTGATAACATCGCCCTCACCGAATGCGGACGGAATCTTGCCTATGGTGCTCATGCTCACGGATTCCATGCCTATGGCGGTGGTCCTGTGCTTCTGCATGCTCTCTGCGGACACAATGGAGCCCTTGAGCAGGGTGACCTTCTCCGGCATGGAAATATCCAGCGTGCCGTCGGCCTCCATAACTATTTTAAGGACGATTTCCTCCTTTGATTCCGCGTTGAAGTTGAGCTCGTTCTCTCCAAGAGGGAGGGTGAGGCTGTAACGGCCCCTGGTGCTGCTGCGGGCGTAGGTCTGGGTCTTGGAGTCCCAGATTACGGCGCCGGGAAGGGGCTCTCCGGTTTCCGCGTCGCGCACGGTGCCCTTTATGGTGGCCTTATTTCCGTGAGCCTTGCCGCCTTCACCTATAATATATATCTTGTTGCGGAAGGTTGCCAGGGCGGCGTCCTGGGAGATGTCCTGGCTGGAAGTATCGGCCTTTGTATCCTCAAAATAGCCATCAGGAAGGCCTGTGCCGCGGATTTGGGCCAGGCGCTCCGGGAGGGAACCGTCGGCCTCGTCGCTGTCCGGGTGCCAAAGGGAAAGCCTTTCCGCTATGGGACTGGGGCCGCCGTCCGGGTCTGCGGCCAACCTTTTTCTGTAGGCGCTGCGGCTCAGTTTCTTGAGATGTCCGTTCTCCAGCAGGAAATAATTGTGCTCCGGGACGAATACGTTGACTATGTTCTCGTCAAAATTGCCGTCCATTTCCGGAGTTTCGTGCATGTTTGTCTCCGTGCGGAACTTTTTGATGGAATATTTGAGGACTGGTTTACTTGAATCCTGCAGGATTTCATAGTAGCCTTCCTCCGCATCTTTGTATCCAAGATAGCGAAGGTTTACAAACTTCCTGTTTCCAAATGTAAACCAGGAAACCTGATCACGGAAAAGGATGGTTGCGCCAGCGGACTCTTCCGGTTTTGCCACCAGGTCCATTGAAAAAGCATCCAGATTAAGGAGTACGTTTTGGTATTCTTTTCCGTTATAAAGGACGCTGCCTTTCTGGAATTTTCTAGTTTCCAGGTAGAAGGTTCCGTTGAATTTGTAGGGGTAGAGATTTTGCATGCGTCCGCGGAAGAGAGCTTGCTCCTCCGGACGCTGTGAGAGGGCGTTTAAACCCGTTCCAAACAGCAAAATCAAGGCCGCTATAACACACTTTTTATTCAAGGCAAACACTACTTTTTATCAATTAAAAACAATTTTTAAACTAACCGTCGTTTTTATGGTCATTTTGTGTGGTATCAGGGGAAAAATTGTTAAAAGTGGTGGTTTTCGTCCAGTATTTCCCTGTCAATTACCATAAAAAGTTATTGAAAGGATAACGACCCGCGTGTATTTCCGACACTATCTTGTAGAGGTCGTTCCTCAATTTCTCTACTCCGAGGCGCTCTTTGGCGCTCATGAAAATGCAAGGTGTTTTTTCCTCCGCGATCCAACTGTTTTTGAGCTCTTCCAGGGTCCTGTTTACCGGCTGTTTCGGGGTAAGTGAGAACTCGTCATAAGGCTCGTAAGTGTAGGCGTCCACCTTGTTGAAGATCACGTAAACCGGCTTATTGATTGCGCCAATATCTTTAAGCGTCTGCTCCACCACCCGCATCTGTTCTTCAAAGTCCGGGTGGGAAATATCTACTACATGAAGGAGGACATCGGCTTCGCGGACTTCGTCCAATGTACTTTTGAAAGCTTCCACCAATTGGGTGGGAAGTTTACGTATGAAGCCAACGGTGTCGCTAAGGAGGAAGGGCACGTTTTCTATCACAACCTTCCGGACCGTGGTGTCCAGAGTGGCGAAGAGCTTGTTCTCTGCAAACACGTCAGATTTTGCCAGCAGGTTCATGATGGTGCTTTTACCCACGTTGGTATATCCAACAAGGGCCAGACGCACCAGAGAGCCTCTGTTGCCCCTTTGTGTAGCCATCTGGCGGTCAACCTTCTTCAGATCCTCCTTGAGTTTTGCTATGCGCTGCTTTACAATTCGGCGGTCTATTTCAATCTGGGTCTCACCCATACCGCCACGGGTACCCATACCGCCCCTCTGGCGCTCCAGGTGGGTCCACATGCCAGCCAGACGCGGCAACATGTATTGATAATGAGCCAGTTCCACCTGCATCTTTGCGTATGATGTCTTAGCCCTTTGGGCGAAGATCTCCAGAATAAGGCTTGTACGGTCTATGACGTCTGAACAGGCTATTACCTTTTCTATATTGCGCTGCTGCATGCCCGTGAGCTCGTCGTCAAATATTACATACTCTATTTCGTTGGCCTCGCAGTAGCTTTTTATCTCCTCAAGCTTGCCTGGGCCTATGTAGGTGGCCTTGTCCGGCCTGTCCATGCGCTGGGTGAACATCTTGTCGCCCATTGCACCGGCCGTCTCAGCAAGGAAACGGAGCTCTTCAAGGTACTCCTGCACCTTGCGCTCCGCACCCTTTTCCAGGATGGCGCCCACGAACACGGCTTTATTGGTCTTAAATTGGCTCATATCCCACAAATTTACTAATTTTGCAGAAACTTTAAAAATATGGTTTCCTACTTTACACAGGATACGGACTTCAAGTTTAAGTCTAAAAGACTTACTTCTCAGTGGCTCAAGCTTGTTGCACAGGCCGAATCAAAGAAACTCGGCGCTGTTTCTGTTATATTTTGTTCCGATAATTATTTATTGGGCGTTAATAAGAAATATCTGAATCACGATTATTTCACCGATATTATTACCTTCGATTATTGTGAGGGCGATCTTATCTCCGGGGACCTATTTATAAGTATTGACTCCGTTAAAGATAACTCCGAATTTTATAAATCTTGCTTCGAGGACGAGCTAAACCGTGTAATAGTTCATGGCGTCCTGCACCTTATCGGCTATGATGATCATACGGAGTCGGATGTTGCCGTGATGCGTTCCAAGGAAGATTTCTATCTGAATTTCCGGAGCACCCTTCTATGACGAACCGTTTTGACATAATAGTCGTGGGCGGTGGTCATGCCGGATGCGAAGCTGCTATGGCTGCAGCAAACATGGGCTCGTCGGTTTTGCTTCTCACTCCGGATCTGAACGGTCTTGCCAAGATGAGTTGCAACCCGGCGGTGGGCGGAATTGCCAAAGGACAGATAGTCCGGGAGATCGACGCACTTGGTGGATACATGGGATTGGTCACGGACGCTGCCACTCTTCAGTTTCGCATGCTTAACCGGTCAAAAGGCCCGGCCATGTGGAGCCCACGTGCCCAGTGCGATAAACAGCTCTTTTCCAAGACATGGCTTTCTTTTCTGCTAAGTAATTCAAAATTAAAGATTTACGCAGATTTTGCCGAAAGTTTTCTCTTTGAGAATCAAAAAATCTGCGGCGTGCGGACAATTACGGGTGCAATTTTTTACTCTAAAGCCGTTGTTTTGACCGCCGGAACCTTCCTTAACGGAAAAATGTTCGTTGGCCGTCACTCCTTCGAAGGAGGTCGCATCGGAGAAAAAGCAAGTTATGGAATTTCCGATCAGTTGGCTTCCGCCGGTATTCCGGTTGCCAGGATGAAGACGGGAACTCCTCCAAGGATTGATATCCGATCGGTTGACTTTTCCAGACTGCTTCGTCAGGAAGGTGATTCCTCTCCGGAACGGTTCTCATTCCTTGACGTCCCTTCTGCCGTTCAGAACGGAGGTGAACAGATGGATTGCTATATCCTCCATACCAATCTTAAGGTTCACGAAATCCTTAAGTCTGGTTTTGATGAGTCTCCTCTGTTTACCGGCATGATTCAAGGAAAAGGTCCCAGGTATTGTCCCAGCATAGAGGATAAGCTTCGCACTTTTGCCGACAAAGATTCGCATCAATTATTCCTTGAACCGGAGGGAAAAGACTCCCCTGAGTACTATCTGCAGGGCTTTTCCTCCTCTCTTCCCCTTGAGGTTCAGATGGAGGCAATGCATGCAATTGAGGGGCTTGAGAACGTAGAAGTCTTTAAACCAGCATATGCCGTGGAATACGATTATTTCGATCCACAGTACCTTAATTATACGCTTGAATCACGTGTTATAGAGAACCTCTATCTGGCCGGCCAGGTCAATGGTACAACTGGTTATGAGGAGGCTGCGGCGCAGGGTATCGTTGCCGGCATCAACGCTCATTTAAAGCTTTCTGAACGCGATCCGTTTGTCTTGAGACGCGATCAGGCGTACATTGGAGTCCTCATTGACGACCTTATTTGTAAGGGCGTAGATGAACCGTATCGCATGTTTACTTCGCGTGCCGAGTATAGGATTCTACTTCGTCAGGACAACGCTGATAGCCGTCTCACAGCCCTTTCACATAGTCTTGGACTGGCTTCTGAGGAGCGTTACGGCCTTGTTTTACGCAAGCAGGAGCAGATTGAAAATCTATCTGATTATTGTGATAATAGGAAAGTTAAGGCGGCAGAAATCAATTCATATCTTGAATCAAAGGGATCTTCTCTTCTTACTGATTCCAAGCATTTGGTAGAATTGGTCTCTCGTCCGGAGCTTTCTTTAGAGGAATTGCTTCAATTTGTTCCACGTGGAACAAATGAACATTTTTCGTCTGAAGTTGTTAATTCTGTAGAGACCTCCATCAAGTACTCTGGGTACCTTGAAAGAGAGAAGATGCAGGCCGAAAAGAACACTCGTTTAGAGTACATAAAGATCCCTGAGAACTTCGACTTTGACAAGCTTTCCGGCCTCTCTATCGAGTGTCGCCAGAAACTCAAAAAATATAGGCCCGGGACCATTGCCCAGGCCTCCAGAATATCGGGAATTTCACCCGCGGATATTTCTGTTCTCCTCGTGTTTTTTGGCCGTTGACCACTGGCAATCTGCCGTTTGCCACTAAAGCTTTTTGAGTGCGGCCTTGATGATTTCTTCCACTTTTGCGGTGGGGTTTTCCTTTAAAATGGAGGGCATGACCTTGGCAATATTTGCCTTTGTGAAGCCCAACATTGTGAGCGCAGTGGTGGCTTCTTCCACCAGCGCGCCACCGTCTGTGCGGAACAGTGCCGGGGTCTCTGCTCCCTCCCCTTTTGCGACTTTATCCTTGAGTTCTAGGACAAGTCTTTGAGCGCTTTTAAGTCCTATTCCTTTGACGCTCTTGATCCGACTTATGTCTTCCGAGATGATTGCCTGGCGGATTTCTTCCGACGTTAATGTGGAAAGCATCATTCTGGCGGAGGCTACTCCTATTCCGGAAACGCTGATCAGCAGCCTGAAAAGCTCCCTTTCGTCCTTTGTGGCGAAGCCGAAATACAGTTCCTCATCCTCTCTGATATAGTGGTGTATGTATGCTACAGCCTCTGTTTTGAGCTCGAAAGCCTCATATGTCTGCAGCGAAATCAGGATGCTGTACCCTATTCCGTGGTTGTCCAGAATGAGCTCCGTAGGAGTCAATTCTATTATTTGTCCCTTTATATAATCAATCATAACGCAAAAATATGTAAATTTGCAGACTTATACAACCTTATGACGTTAAAAGAAACAAGAGCTCAATTCCCTATTCTGGACACATCTGTGTACGGAAAGCCGCTTATTTACCTGGACAACGCCGCTACGGCCCAGAGGCCGGAAAGCGTCGTTGCCAAGTGGAACGCCCTTGTACGTGCCTCTAACGCCAATATTCATCGTGCCGTACATAAGCTTGCGGCGGACGCTACGGATGAGTATGAGAACGCCAGGAACGTGGTAAAGGAGTTCCTTAACGCTGCATCCAGAGAGGAGATTATCTTCACCTCAGGAGCCACGGCTTCCATCAATCTTGTGGCCTTTTCTTTCGGCGAAGCTTTTGTGCACGAAGGAGACGAAGTCATAGTTTCCGTTGCTGAGCACCATTCCAATATTGTCCCCTGGCAGATGATGTGCCAACGGAAGGGTGCTGCTCTTAAAGTCCTTGACGTTGACGAAAACGGCGCCCTTCTTCCGGAGAACTTGGAAAAACTCATTTCCCGGAAGACCAAGATTGTGGCTATCTCTCACATTTCCAACGTGTTAGGGTTTATTAATCCTGTCCGTGAGCTGGTTGCAATCAGTCATAAATACGGTGTTCCCGTGCTTGTAGACGGCGCCCAGGGAATAGTTCATGAGGTAGTAGACGTCCAGGATCTGGACTGCGATTTTTACGCTTTCTCCGGTCATAAGCTCTATGCCGCAACCGGTACCGGCGTCCTTTACGGAAAGAAGAAATGGCTGGATCAGATGCCTCCGTATATGGGCGGAGGAGAAATGATTCACACCGTGAGTTTTTCAGGTACAACCTATGCTCCCCTTCCCGCAAAATATGAGGCCGGAACGCAGAATCTGAATGCGACACCTACTCTTGTTCAGGCGATAGAATTCGCGAAAAGCGCACGTGCAAGCAAGGAGGTTATTGCGGAGCAAAACGCCATTACAGAGTATCTGCTTGATGTTTTAGGCAAGGATTCAAGGATTAAATTATATGGGGTTCCACGTAGAACTGAAGAGAAAATACCCCTTTTCTCCTTCACGGTAGATGGTGCACACCATGAAGATCTTGCGCTGTTACTGGATAAGATGGGCATAGCGGTCCGCTCCGGGCAGATGTGTGCGGAACCACTTATGGACCGTTTTGGGACCACCGGAATGGTAAGGGTGTCCTTTGCCCCGTATAATACGTTAGATGAGGCTAAAACGTTTGTAAAGTGCCTTTATAAGGCAATTAACATGTTGGTATAAGATTCCCGGTCGCAGCCGGGAATGACGATATGATGTTAGTTATGACATTAGAGGAGAAAAAACAGCAGATAGTGGAGGATTTTTCCCAGTTTGACGAGTGGCTGGACAAGTACGAGTACCTCATTGAGCTGGGCAAGAATCTGGAGCCTTTTCCGGACGATAAAAAGACGGAGGATAAGCTTATAAAAGGCTGCCAGTCAAGAGTTTGGCTAGATTGCGAGGAGCGTGAAGGCCGCCTATGGTTCACCGCGGACAGTGACGCCATTATAACAAAAGGTATTATCTCGCTGCTTATAGACGTTTATTCCGGGTGTTCCCCGGAGGAGATAGCCGGAGACGACTTTGCTTTCCTTGAGGAAATAGGCCTCAGGGAGAACCTCTCCCCCACCAGGGCCAACGGATTGGTATCCATGATAGAAACTCTGAAGAGTTATGCCAGATAAAGAAGTACTTTCAGCCGAGGACGTGCAGGAGTTGCAGCCTATGTATGCGGCTGTGATTGCGGCCATAAAAGAGGTTTACGACCCCGAAATCCCCGTAAACGTCTATGACCTTGGCCTCATATATGAGCTTACCATAAACAAGGCTCACGAGGTGTCCATCCTTATGACCTTTACGGCCCCTAACTGCCCCATGGCAGATCAGGTAATAGCAGAGGTTCAGCACGGTGTAGAGGCCGTTCCAGGCGTTACCAAATGCAGCATAGAGCTCACTTTTGAGCCCCAGTGGGACAGGTCCATGCTCAGCGATGAAGCCAGGGTTGAGCTGGGGCTGGATTATGACGAAGACGATTATGGTAAATTAAATGAATAAGGTGGATTTATATCTGGGACTGGGGTCTAATTTGGGCGAACGAGAGGTGAACCTGATGAGGGCCGTGACCATGATGGACGAGGCCTTCGGGACTGGTCCGGAAAGGATTTCCAAGATATATGAAACGCCTTCCTGGGGCTTTGAGGGGCCGGCTTTCCTGAACATGTGCATCCTTTACAGGATACCTGTGGAAGAGCCTTCCGTAGAACACGTTGCTGGACTGTTCCACAAGATGAAAGAGATTGAAAAAGCGCTGGGAAGGGACGATGAACCGGAGTTTGACGAAGAAGGAAAGCGGGTTTATCACAATAGGACAATAGACATTGACATTCTTTATTACGGTAAGGAAACAATTAATACAGAAGAACTTACAATCCCCCATCCGCTTATTGAGCAAAGGGATTTCGTAAAGAAGCCGCTAAAGGAAATATATAAGTAATCAATATAGAGTATATGACACAAGACGAACTATTCAAGGTGCTTGTAGCCCATTGCAAGGAGTATGGATTCATATTCCCCTCCAGCGAGATTTACGACGGACTTGCCGCCGTATATGACTACGGCCAGATGGGCGTACAGCTCAAAAACAACATCAAAACCTATTGGTGGGAGGCCATGACCCGCCTTAACGAAAACATCGTAGGTATAGACTCCGCTATTTTCATGCATCCCCGCATCTGGGAGGCCTCAGGCCATGTTGGAGCATTCAACGATCCCCTTATCGACAATAAGGATTCCAAGAAGCGCTACCGCGCAGACGTCCTTATAGAGGACTATCTGGGCAAGATAGAGGAAAAGATAGAGAAGGAAGTTGCAAAGGGTAAAAAACGCTTTGGAGATGCCTTTGACGAGGCTCAGTTCCGTGCTACCAACCCCAACGTGCTTCGTGAAAAGGCCAAATGGGACGAGGTTCACAACCGTTATGTTGCCGCAGAAAAGGCCAACGATTTTGCAGAGTATCGTCAGATAATCATCGACTGCGGAATAGTGTGCCCCATCTCTGGTACCTGTAACTGGACGGAGGTTCGTCAGTTCAACCTAATGTTCTCTACCTCAATGGGTTCCACGGCCGACGGTGCAAACCTCATCTACCTGCGTCCGGAGACCGCACAGGGAATTTTCGTGAACTACCTGAACGTCCAGAAGACCGGCCGTATGAAGATTCCTTTCGGTATTGCACAGATAGGAAAGGCCTTCCGCAACGAGATAGTGGCCCGTCAGTTTATCTTCCGCATGAGGGAGTTCGAGCAGATGGAAATGCAGTTCTTCATCAAGCCCGGAACGGTGCTTGACTGGTTCAAAAAGTGGAAGGAAACCCGCATGAAATGGCATGTGAACCTGGGTATGGGCGCGGAGAACTACCGTTTCCACGACCACGAGAAACTTGCCCACTATGCCAATGCGGCAACCGATATCGAGTTCAACTTCCCCTTCGGTTTCAAGGAGCTTGAAGGCATCCACAGCCGCACCAACTTTGACCTGGGCAACCACCAGAAGTTCTCCGGCAAGAAGATCGAGTACTTTGATCCGGAAGAGAACGTCTCCTATACTCCTTATGTTATAGAGACGTCCATCGGCGTTGACCGTATGTGCCTTGCCGTACTGGCCCATTCCTACACCGTGGAGAAGCTTGAAAACGGCGAGGAACGCGTTGTAATGCGTATTCCTGCTCCCCTGGCACCTATCAAAGTTGCCGTTATGCCGCTTGTCAAGAAAGACGGCCTGCCGGAGCTTGCACAGAAGGTGGTGGACGAACTCAAGTACGATTTCTCCTATCAGTACGACGAGAAGGACTCCATAGGCAAGCGCTATCGCCGCCAGGACGCTATCGGTACTCCTTTCTGCGTCACGGTAGACCACGACAGCCTTGTAGACGGCTGCGTAACCGTCCGTGACCGCGATTCCATGACCCAGGAGCGCGTAAAGATCACCGAGCTCAGGGATATGATTGACAAGAAAGTTTCGATGGTAAACCTGCTTAGGAACCTGTAACAGAGATTCCCGGGACAAGCCCGAGAATGACGCAAAAAGCCCGGCTATGCCGGGAATGACGCAAAAAAAGCCCAGCCAATTGGCTGGGCTTAATTTTTGAGTTTCAGGCGCTTAACGCAGCTGGAAGATCACGGGGAAGGTGTAGGTAACCTTAACGGCGCGGTCACGCTGACGTCCGGGTTTCCACTTGGGAGAGCTGGAAACAACGCGCTTTGCTTCTGCGTCAAGGGAAGGGTCAACACCACGGAGAACCTTTACGTTGGTTACGCGGCCGTCGGCCTCTACGGTGAACTGCAGGGTAACACGTCCCTGTACGCCGTTTTCCTTGGCAATCTCAGGATACACAAGGCGGGAGTTAACCCACTTTGAGAACTCGTTGGCGTCTCCTCCGTTGAAGGAAGGTTTCTGCTCAACCAGCTGGAACGGGATGGCCTCTTCTTCCACTTCCTCTTCTTCCACCTCGGCTTCCTTATATTCCTGAATCTCTACGCCGGTGTTATCGTCTTCCAGGTTCATGAACATGTCGTCGTCGAGCTTGATGTCATCGTCCACGATGTCGATCTGGTCAGAGAGGACGGGGACGGACGGAGCTTCCGGCGGCGGAGGAGGGGTCTCGTTTTCGATGGCCACCATTTCCTCTTCAACTACCACCTGAGTGGTGTCTTCGAGAGCTGCAACCTTCGCTTCCTTGGAAGAAATGTTGAAGGCGATGTAAACGATGGCGAGTGCGACGACAAGACCGGCCTCAAGGAGGAGAAGTCTCTTGTTTTCGAGGCTTGCTTTAGGGCTTTTCTTGACTTCCATAACTCAATAATTTTAGAGGTTTTTCTTCTGATACAAAGGTCGGAACAAAAAATTGAAGAAAAAAATTTTGAGCAAGGAAAAATCTCGCAAAAGCCGTTTTGTAATATATTGAAAATGAGGTGTTTACAAACCGTGTGACAAAAAACAATCTCGCATACGAGTAAGCGACTGTTGAAAACCACTAAAAAAACGCCTTTTACGGGCGTTACGCTAACAAGCTCAGAAACAGCTCTTTATCTGTGGTATCAGAATTTTTGATGCGTTCTTTGAGCCTGTAAATCCGGTTGTAGATGTAGGGTTTTTCTTTCTCCAGGAGCGTGGAAATTGTAGTGGATGAAAAGCCGCTTGCGGAGAAGAGATAGAGGAGGTAATCTTCGTCCTTCCACTTGGGAAATTCGGAGCGGAGACTGGTCATTACGCCCGGATATTTTGCGTTGAGAGACTGCTCCAAATTCTTCTGAACCGACGGGTCCGAGCGGAGTCCTTCAACTATTGATCGGACCTCCCGGATGATTCGCGGCTGGAGGTTTTCCGTCCCTTCATAAATGTAATATTGCTCGCAAAGACGGTCAAGCGCATCGAAGGTACTCCCCTGCTTTTTTTCCGATTTGACCATTATTCCCAATCTTGAACGGAGCTCTTCCGCGGCGGAGAGGAGGTGGTCGTTTTCCTCTTTTTGGAGGAGGAGCTGTTTTTCCGTCTGCGCCTTCCTTGCCCAGAAGTACAGGACCAGGGTTGCAAGTATGGCGGCAACCAAAAGGGCTAAGTTTGAAGTGCGGTTCCGCTCCTGTTCCTTATACAAATACGCGCGCGATAGTTTTATGGAGTGGGCATCGTCCAGGAAGAAGTAGGTGTTGTAGAACGCCTGGGCGCTGAGGTAGTCATACTCTGCTTTGTCCGACGGATTCAGGGCCTCTGGGGAAATGCCTTCCAGGATTGTGAGGGCGCTGTCCGGGTAGCTTTCCACAAGGCGGGCGGCCTCACGCAGCGCGGGGTTGCGTGTGCAGGAGACCAGTGCAAGTGCCGGAAGTATGAGTTTCCAAAGCTTCATCTCTGCAAAGATACACTAAATATTGTTATATTTGCAGTATGGCAGACACATTCTCATCTCTTGGCAAAATAGAGGCTATAGCTCAGCTGTACCGTCTTTCTGCGTATAACCCCGTGAACGGACTCTCCTGCAAGTCGGAAGGAGGCGTTGTAACAACATCGTCCCGCATGTTCCTTGAGGGAATCGACTTCAATCTGGTATATTTCCCGCTTAAACACCTGGGTTACAAGTGTATAGTTGGCACTGTGGGTGAATTGTATGCAGCCCTCGCCCACCCCAAGCTGCTGAACGTGGTGCTTGGAGTGTCGGCCAAACTGGACTTCGAGCAGATCAAGGAGCTGTGGATGGGAATTACGGTTGCCGCAAAGGAACACGGATTCGAGGCGGTGAACCTGGACCTGCAACCGTCAAACAATGGTCTGTATATTTCCGTATCGGCCACCGGCGAGACCTCCATGCTCACTTCCAAGCGCCGTATGGCGGCAAAGAGCAAGGACCTTATATGCGTTTCCGGTAGCCTGGGGGCCGCTTTCCTTGGACTGCAGGTGCTGGAGAGAGGCGCAAAGGAATTTGCCGATAAGGGCGTCCAGCCGGACATGTCCAAGTATCGGATGCTGGTGGGAGACTACCTGAGGCCGGAGCTGGATGCGGGAATCGTCACTAAACTGGAAGACGCGGAGATCTACCCGTCGTACGGATACTTCGTCACGCGCGGTCTTGCAGATGCCGTAAAACGCCTCACCCGGGACAGCGGCCTTGGTGCCAAGATCTATGCCGATAAGATTCCCTTCGAGGGAAACAGCTTCTCCCTGGGGAAGGAACTGGACATGGATCCCGTATCGGCCGCAATGAACGGCGGGGACGATAACCGGCTGCTCTTTGTTGTGCCCATCCTGCATCTGGAGAAGTTCAGGAGGGATTTCCAGACCTTCGACATCATTGGCCACATGGCCCAGCCGGAGGCCGGAGACGTGCTTGTTACGCCGGAAGGAGTGGAATTTCCCCTGAAATCTCAGGGCTGGCCGGAAGATTAAGCACAATAATTGTTATATTTACACGCTGAAATTAAATTAACGTACATCATACAATGAAAAGAATCCTCGCAATTGCAGCCCTTGCGGCGGCCATGACTTTCTCCGCACAGGCGCAGAATACCCTTGGAAATATCCTCGGCGGCATTCTGGGCGGTGGAAGCAACTCCAACAGCACGGAGCAGAAGACAGAGAACACCACAACCACAACCAACAGCGGCAACAGCGCAACTGATGTGATTGGTCAGGCTGTGGGAAGCGTCCTTGGAGACATTCTGGGCAACACTTCTACCGGTAATGCCACTGTAGACGCCGCCATCGGCAATGTTCTTGGAGACCTTCTGGGCACGGTTGTAAAGCCCACGCTGGAAGGCACGTATCTCTATTCCGGCGTTGCAGT
>JAEEGG010005476.1_pt1 | contig 30134 bp, 15 predicted proteins | sample 9134161 | NCBI WGS metagenome assembly JAEEGG01 (sample SAMN16246543, study PRJNA631951) | gut metagenome | biome: gut microbiome; feature: rumen; material: CR-attached | host: Bos | place: Iran: Karaj | collected 2018-10
AATCTTTAGCGGCAAGTACCAGAAACATATAGTTCGAAGAACCACCGCCCATGACATACTCCACCTGCTGCCACAGGTAAGGGAATACCAGCAGCTCCGGGAAGTCGGGACGGATTAGCGCCGTGCCGGAAACCGTACCTCCGGGGATGTAAGACCATTCGGCCCGGTTGAAACCGTATCCTACCGTAGTGGATTCCGCGCCCACACCACCGACGAAAGAAGCCTGGTTCAAACCGGGATGCCGGCCCAAAATGAAGTTGAGGGCATTGAGCGCTTGGTCAGGGGCAAAGATGTCCGGATAGGACTTGGCCAGGAAATAATGGCGGTAGCCAAAGGCCTGGATAGCCCAGCCGGCGCCCCAGATGTTTGGCTGATAAGGCACTCCGTAAGGCGTTTCGGCGCTCTGGAGGTCCAGCTGATCCCGGTACTTGACCAGGGCTTCCCGGAAGGCCGCACACTGTTTCCGGTATTTCTTGTTGCCTTCCATTTGCTTTTCAATGCGAGCCATGTACCAGGCACACTTCTCGGCAGAAGCCACCACATCGTCCCAGTGATTCAAGATGAAGTCAAAGTACTGCTGCTCACCGGTGGTGATATAAAGCTCCACGGCAAGTTGCATCTTGTCCATGGGAGAGACCTCTTTCGCCTTGGTAAAGACTGTCCGTGCGATCTCTTCGCAGCGGACAGCGAGTGTGTCGTTCATCCCGCGGAGAGAACGGGCAGATGCCGCCACATAAGTGGCCATGTCTAAGCCGTTTCCGGTATCTGGGAATATCCAGCGGTCATCGTCGTTGGGAACACCATCCGTAGCAGTGGAAGGATCTCCCAACGAGACATACTGCCGCAGGTTGTTGACAATGATTCCGCGTGAGAAACGACTGCCCAGGGCATCGTAACAAGCCACCACGTGCAGCATTCCGTGTTCAATCTGCTGAAGGATGTCGTTCTTTCCGTCCGGCTCGTGAATCTCTACCGTGCGACGATGCTGGTCTATGGCGGTCGCGTCAATTTCGGGATGGAAGTTTTCCATGGCCATCGTGAGGATGTAACATTCGCTCCCGGTGGTGTAACGGATATCATCATCTCCCGCGTCATGCCAGCCTCCCACATTCACGCCCTGCACACGTTCGTAGGGCTTGTAGGACGTAACGTTGTGTTCCGGCTGCACGTAGCCGTCTATATGATTTCCCGGAGGGGCCATGATAGCATCGTCCAGATGGCAGGCGTCGTGCCACACTTTATATTTCTCCATGACCCGCATGTGACACATCTGGCAGGGCAGGAAGTATTCGACGACCGGCTGCCAGACTCCTCTGTCATACACGTCCGGAGCTATTCGGAAAATGGGGGACTCGCCTTTGCCGTAGCGGATCTGGAACAGGCCTTCTTCCTCCACGTCCGTGAAATTGGCCATCAGGTATTTATACCGGAGGAAATGACCTTCCCAAGGTGTCACGGAAAGCGTTTTGACAAAATGCTCCCCATCGGCATCATAACGCACCAGCGAGGCGCTTGCAAGCGGCGTGTCGCGGGGGTCGGTTTCGATGATGGCCACCTTTTCCTGATTGGGCAGGTAGCCCACCTGCGAGGTTTGGACCACTGGCGGATAGGTCCACCCGGGAACCACGTTGGGTTCAATATACCATTGGACCGCTTTCTTGGTGGCGCCTTCCGGGATTTCCGAGCGAAGGACAAACCAGCCGTTGTTGTGGTTCATACGTCCGTCATAAAGCTTGAGGTCGGCCTCGGTGAGGCTCTTGACGGTAAGGCGGCTTAACGGATCGTCGGGGCGGGAGGTGAAAACCTTGCCCACGGCGTAAGGTTCGGCTATCACGGCATCGGCGGTGTAAGGGCTGTATCCTTCGCCGATCAAGTGCTTGATATTCGCCTCAGGCGCGTTCTCCGGGTGGTAGTCTCCCACCGTCCTGTACACATAGCTTTCCTGTGATATTACCGGAGCATTGGGCTGCTGGGGATAAATGCCCTGCTTGTTGTCCATGATCCACGGTTTGCCGAAAAGGGAACCGGGGAATAATTCCAGGTTAAAACCCGCGCGGCCCACCAGTTCTTCCGGGACAGGCGTGTCCAAGTCTACCGTCACCAGGAATCCCTTGCCTTGAGGTTCCAAGGTGACTGTATAGGTGACTTGGTAATCGGGATAAATCATGGGATTCTTGCTGGTGAAATGGCGGCTGGAATCCGGGAAACAAAGCGTGGTGATGATGCGATTCCCCTCCACTTCGCGTCCCAGCTTCTTTGGTACCGGCTGCCATTGGCCTGGCGTGGCGTCGAACCGGATGTCTCCGTTACTGGCCACGCGATGTCCATGCATCAGGATGGAGACACCGCCTTGATGGCCTTCCGGATAAAAGTCGTCGAAAGCCATCACGTCCACCCCGTCCTTGTTGAAGTATCCGGAATCATTAATCCGGAAGGTAGGGGTCTGACCAAATGAGAGACAGCATATAAACCATAGGATAAGTATACTGAAGCACCTTTTCATAAAAATTGTGTTTTGGAAGCCTTTACGCGAATATACCTTTTTTCTTATTTTTGCGGAGACATTCAAGGATAGGTTTAAAATGGACAAGGACGGCGTTTTCTCTATTGACACCTTGCGGCAGGAGCGCGCGCTGAGGTTGGATGGGGCGATGGGCACCCAGATACTGAAGTTCAACCTTGCTGAGGAGGATTTCCGGCAAGGTTTGCCGGTTGCCCCAACACGTGATGTGAAAGGGGACAACGAGTGTCTTAACCTTACACGGCCGGATGTGATCCGTGCCATCCATCGCTCTTATGTGGAGGCCGGGGTGGATATCATTGAGACCAACAGTTTCAGCGCCAATGCCTTAGCCCAGCAGGAATATGGACTTTCGTCCATAGCGCCGGGAATGGCTCTTGCGGCCGCGAAAATAGCTCGTGAGGTTGCCGATGCGGCGCTTAGGAAGGTCTGGGTGGCGGGTAATATGGGTCCTGGCTCCAAGTCCCTGTCGTTAGTATCAGATTTTATTCGTCCGGAATGGCGTCCCCGCGGCTTTGATGAGGTGGCGGATTCCTATGCCGAGCAGGCTCGAGCCTTGATTGAAGGCGGAGTAGACCTCATCATTATCGAGACTTGTTTCGACGCTCTTAACGCTAAGGCAGCATTGTATGGCGTCCATCAGGCCAAGCCGGGATTCCCTGTCATAGTTTCCGTCTCTGTGAGCGGAAGTGGCGGCCGTGTGCTGACCGGTCAGAGCATGGAGGCTTTCTTTACTGCTGTTTCCCATGCGCCGCTCGCCGCTTTCGGATTCAACTGCTCAATGGGCGTTGAGGGCTTGCTCCCTCTGGTCCGTTCACTGGGATCCTGGTGCCCCGTGCCTCTGGTTTGTTATCCCAACGCCGGGATGCCGAACGCCAAGGGTGAATATGAGGAGTGCCCGGAAACAATGGCTGGCCACATGGCGGGACTGGATGGGGAAGTGAACCTTTATGGAGGCTGCTGCGGCACGTCTCCTGAACATATCCACAAGTTCCCTTCCTTGAAGGCCCGGACGGTTCCTCCCTGCGGGAAACAGTTGATATTAAGTGGGTTGGAAATGTGGAATATGGGTGATGGGCCGATAACGGTGAGCACGGCTGCCAATGTCGGGAAGTCTCCTGACTTTGCCGGCTTGATGGAGAGTGGGGACTATGAAGATGCTTTATATTCAGTCTCCGATGAACTCTCCATGAATAACGCTCCTCTGCTGGATGTCAACCTGGATGGCCTGCCTGACACTCCGGCTTTGATGGAGCGCTTTGTACGCCTTATCCAGAGCGACCCTTCAATTTCCTCATCCGCTCTGCTTATTGATTCGGCTGATTGGGACACCCTTCTTCAGGGCCTGAAGAACGCCCAGGGCAAGAGTCTGGCCGGACCGCTGGATCCTCGTGCGGCTGATTTCGCTTTGAAGGCCGCTACCCTTCGTAGCCTCGGTGCCGCTATTCTGGTCAAAGCCTGCGACGACCACGACCAAGTGATCAAGACGCTCACCGCCGCCGGCATTCCTTCGCAAGATATCGTATTTGAAGAAACTATAAGATCATAACATGAAACGGATATTTTTATCTCTCGCTACGCTATTGACGGTCCTGGCCGTCACCTGCTGTTCCGGAACACGTGGAACGCAGATTGTTGAGACACCCCAGCAAACTACCCATGAGGTCCAGGACGCCTCCGCTCCCAAGGTCTTTTTCACTTCGGATATCAGTCCTGAAGGTTTGGTTAAGATTTATAAGGCGCTCGGAGTCAATGCCTTCGGTCGTGTCGGTGTGAAGATTTCCACAGGCGAATCCAAGGAGTCCAACTACCTGCGTCCCGAGTTGATCGCCAACCTTGTTCATGAGGTGAAGGGCACTTTTATCGAGTGCAACACCGCTTACGGCGGGTCTCGCGCCAATACCGCCGCTCACCGCGCGGCTATCGCTGAGCGTGGCTTCGAGACTGTGGCCAAGGTGGACATCATGGATGAGGAGGGTGAGATCCGCATCCCGGTCAAAGATGAGACTTTTATCAAGTATGACATAGTTGGGAATCATATTCAGAATTACGACTTCGTCATTAACTTGGCGCACTTCAAGGGCCATGCGATGGGTGGTTTCGGAGGTGTGCTCAAGAACCAGTCAATCGGTTTCGCATCCACTTCCGGCAAGCTTTACATCCATTCCGCCGGACGCAGCACAACTCGCTGGATGTCAGACAATCAGGATGGCTTCCTGGAGTCCATGGCGGCCGCTGCCCAGGCAGTGCATAACTATTTCAAGCAGGAAGGCAAGGATATCATTTACATTGATGTGATGAACAATATGTCGGTCGACTGTGACTGCGACGCCCATCCCGACAAGCCTCGTCTCAGGGATATCGGTATTCTCGCTTCAGTTGATCCTGTCGCGGTGGACCAGGCTTGCATAGACCTTGTTTTCGGTCACACTGATTCGACTGGTGATGATGCCAAGCCTCTTCAGGAGCGCATCAATCGTCAGCACGGCCTTCATATCCTCGACCACGCCGAAGCCCTCGGCCTCGGCAGCAAGAAATACCAGCTGGTGAAGATTGATTAAGAGGCTGTTTTTTGCTATATTTGTATAAGTATGAGTGAGTTTGACGAATATATCCGACAAGGAGAGCTTGGGCCTAGGCAAAAGGCGGAAGCCTGGAAAACCGCTATAGGTTTGCAGGATGTTGATGGCCTGAAGCCGTCCACATATTTGTTGGATACCGCCAAACGTCATATTGAGGGAGACATTACAATTGAGCAGGTAAAAGGGCTCATCGACTCATACTACAAATCCAAAGAGGGAAGGTTTTCTTTAGAAGAAGAGAGGACAGAAGAGGCCGATAAAGTTTCTGCCAGGATCACGGAACTACTTCAGGAAGAGACGTTTTCATTTACACCTGCAGAGTATCAACGAATCCATCGTCGCTTGTTTCAGGGTATTTTCAAATTTGCGGGCAAGTTTCGGACTTACAATATCTCAAAAAAAGAATGGGTCCTGGACGGCGCTTCAGTGTTGTATAACCCGTTCGAAAATATTGCCGAGACATTGGATTATGATTTCTCTCGAGAACGGCAGTTCAATTATGCGGAAGTGTCTACGGACGAATCCATTTCTCACATTGCGGCTTTTACTTCGGGGTTATGGCAAATACATCCATTTGGCGAAGGTAATACCCGTACTACGGCGGTCTTCCTAATTAAATATTTGCGTTCTTTTGGTTTCTCCATATCTAATGACTTGTTTGCCGCTCATTCTTGGTTCTTTCGCAATGCCTTGGTTCGGGCTAGCTATTTCAACAGGGAAAAAGGAATTGTCCCAGACATGTCATATCTGGTTAAATTCCTGCGGAATCTAGTTCTGGGTGAACAGAATGAGTTGAAAAACAGATATTTGCATATCGGTTATCAAAGTGACAAGCCGGCCACTTCAAAGGGCCAAATTGGCACTTTGAATGTCACTTTGGAAGAAAGAGCTGTGTTAAATTGTATCTTAACTAATAACAGAATAACTCAATCAGCTATTGCTGTTCAAATTGGGAAATCTCTTCGCACTGTCAAGCGTATAATGGCGGCTCTAACTGAAAAACATATCATTGTTCGTAGGAACGGAAAGCGCGACGGTTGGTGGGAAGTGCTGGCGGATCTACCCTAACCGGGCTTCGTTCAGTGGGTTGGACCAGAAAACGGTGGCGTCGTTGGCTGCCGCGAGGGCGTCAATCTCTGCCTGGAGGGTTTCCATCAAGGCAGCCTCACGCTTTTTGGATCGGCGGCCCGGAGCCCGGTAAAGCTCCTTCTCGAAATAAGCGTCGTACGAGACGGCGAAGTCTTCCTCGTCCCTATGCGGGAAGAAAGACACGGCTGCTTTGTAGGATATTTGTCCTGCCTCGGAATCCGAGATCAGCAGAACCTGGGCACCCCGACGCTCCACTCCTGAGAACGTCCCGGTTGCCGCGAAATATTGGGAATATACGTTGATTACCATAATCTTATCTTAAACTTGCTTTTGTGTGGGCTTCGTCGTCACCGCCGGAGAATCCGTCGTTACGGGTCTCATATCGGGAAGGAGATGTGGGAGGGATTTCCTCGATCGGAGGGAGTTGGAATCCTGGGATGGCTCGCAGAAGGGGAGAGTCGACCACAAAACCCCTCAAGGGATCTTTAGGATCCGCGAACCCGGGATTCTCGGTCGTCTTCCAGTTGTCCCTCATCTCGTCCATGAAGTTGGCCTTGCCCTCGATGTCATCATTGTAGAAATGGTCGCTCCAAATGACCTTCTCAAAGGCATATTTCACATTATAGAAGACGTTGCGAATCAATGTGTTACGGGCAGGAAGGGTGTAGTCGTTGTCGTAGAAGGCGGCGAAATCCGGATAATGCTCCCGGAAAGCCGGACCATCGACAAGGGCCACTGAATCCCTGTGGGCGATCAGGCGGTCAGCGCCCCACGTCTGCAGCCGGCCGTCAGTCTTTATGGCCGCGCAATTGAGGTTCATGAATATGTTGTCGTGGTAGACCACGTCGCTTCCGCCTCCGATCTGCACCGGCGGGGAGGAGATATTGTTGAATATATTCCCGTACACCTCCACGGCCCCGGATCCGTCGTCATGGTAGGTTGCCCGTACGTTGAACGGGACGTTGATGTCATGGAAATAGTTGTAGCGGATCACGCTCCCCCTTTGGGACGGATTGCGGCCATGATATAGGGCGCCGTTGTCCTCCACATCCATGCAGATGTGGTGGAAGTTGCAGTATTCCACGAGTTGGTCGTTGCCCAACATCAGAAGGGCTGAGCTGGCCGAGTCATAGAACTCGCAATAGGAGACCTTGTTGCCCAGTCCGCTCATCGTGACGGCCGGGCGGAGGTGTTTCTCTATCCTGTTGAATTCGTGGAAGATGCAGTCTATCACATAGTTATCGCCTCGAATAATTTGCTTGCGGTCGCCTCCGGCGAGGTCCACTCCTCCGGCTCCGATGTCGTGGATGTGGCATCCGCTGACTCCGCAGTTTCGGCATGACGAGGCGATTCTAATGGCGATATGGCCGATGTTATGGATCTCGCAATCCTCGAATTTGACGCCTGTTGAGGAATAGACCACGGCTCCGTCGCCGCATGTGCAGTTGAATTCCAGACCTTCGATGTAGACGTTGACGCAATTCCTTATGATGAGCAGGGGAGTCCGGCGGACCGCCATCTCCAGCCGTTTGGTTTTCGGAGGGAGCATCAGCCATGCCTGGCCTCCTTTAGCGTCCAATGAATATTCACCCGGAGCGTCCACCTCTTCGGGAATATTCAGAATCTTCCATTTTTGGAAGTTCTCTCCTGGCTTGAACCCGAAACCATAGGAAGTCATATCCCTGACTTCCAAGGTTTTATCTGGATTAATCTCCTTGATTCCAACAGACTCTTCCGACCAGCCGAAGCGGAAACAACCCGACAACCAGCCTCTTGTGGGTTCCGCCCATTCAAGAGGTCTGTCCTCCTTGAAAGCGATTATTCCATAGCCCGGGCCTTCTTTCCCTTGCAGCCTTCCGACTCCCATCCGGACCACTGAGTCCAGCTTGATCCAGTTGTCGTTAGGCCATTCAGAGAGGCGCATCGGCACATTGTCAGCATAGAATTCCGACCACGAAGGTCCGCTCGGATGAGTGTGGCCTTTCTCGACCACAGGGCTTGCCTGGTAACCGGAAATGTCAATATGTCGGAGTCCCTTAGTGGCTTGAGAACCAAGTACTTCCTTGCACTTTTTGAGAGCCCTGCGTGGGATCCTGACGCCTCCGTTGAGCTGGGCTCCATGTCCCTCGATGGTGATTCCCTTTTTGCCTTCCACCACGAGGGTATCTGTCAGGCGGTATATTCCTTTACGGAGAACGATCCGGTCCCCGGTTCTGGCTTGTTCGATAGCCTCCTTCAAGGCACTCACACTCCTGACTCGGTATGTCTTGCCTTGGGCGCCCAGACTCAAAGCTAGCAGAATGAATATGATTAGAGTTCTTCTCATCCGTCATACAGTCGTTAATGCGAAGATAAGGTTTTTTTCATATATTTGAGAACCAGATATTGTTCCTATGACTGATGTCGCTACTCTGTCTTCCGCCCGACTTGTGATCGCGGCCCTTATCGGGATTGTGATCCTTCTTGTGCTTATTATAAAGTTCAAGTTCCCGGCTATGATCGCTATCCTTGTCGGGGCGGTCTTGATAGGCCTCGGAGCCGGAATGTCTTTCGGGCAGATTGTCAAGGCAGTCGACGATGGAGTCGGGAATACCTTGAAGGGAATCGCCTTGCTGGTCGGTCTGGGGTCTATGTTCGGCTCGATACTGGAGATTTCTGGTGGGGCTAAGACGTTGGCTATCACGATGGTGGATAAGTTCGGGGACCGTAAGGCGGCATGGGCTCTGGCCATCACAGGATTGATTATAGCCATGCCGGTTTTCTTTGACGCAGGTCTGGTTATCCTCATACCTTTAGCCTTTTCGCTGGCCAAACGGACTGGCCGTTCCTCGCTTTACTATGCCATCCCTCTGTTGGCTGGACTTGCTGTGGGTCATGCGTTCATTCCTCCGACTCCGGGCCCTGTGCTGGTGGCGGCCATGCTCGGGGTGGATCTTGGCTGGGTCATTATTATCGGCGTGGTCTGCGGAATCGCGGCCATGATTGTCGCAGGCCCCATCTGGGGAGCATATTGCGGCAAGAAATTTTATATTCCTGTTCCTGAATATGCCTCCAGCCGTCCTGATGGGGATGATTCCAAGTTGCCTTCTTTCTGGACGGTGGCGCTGATTATCTTGATTCCGCTCGGGTTGATTATCCTGAAATCTGTCGCCGGGGTGTGGGAGGCTATGGCTCCGGCCAGACCTGTCTTGGGATTCCTGGGTGAGCCTTTCGTGGCTTTGACCATAGCGACTCTAACCGCTATGATCCTGCTGGGTTACAAGAACGGATATTCAAAAGAAGAGCTGGAGAAAGTGATGACCAAATCGCTTGAGCCGGTCGGTCTGATCTTGCTTGTGACCGCCTGCGGTGGGGTTCTGCGCTACATTTTGCAATATTCCGGGCTGGGCGAGGTTATCGGCCAGGCTGTCGCTTCGGCTTCGTTCCCGATAGTGATTGTGGCTTTCATTGTGGCCGCTTTCGTGAGGATATCGGTCGGTTCAGCTACAGTGGCGATGACCATGGCCGCGGGAATGATCGCGGCTATGCCTGAAGTCGCTGCCTTGTCTCCTGCCCATCTGGCTTGTGTCACGGCCTCCATCGCTGGAGGTGCCACTGTCTGCTCCCACTTCAACGATTCCGGTTTCTGGCTTGTCAGGTCGCTCGTCGGGATGGACGAGAAGACCACCCTTAAGACCTGGACCGTCATGGAAACCCTCGTCGGCACCACCGGCTTCCTCATCGCCCTCCTTATCTCACTATTCCTTTGATCCATTTAATTTGTGTTTACTCGGATATATGATATGAGAAGAAGAGACTTCATAAAAGGGACTGCCGCGGCCGGTGCCTCGACACTGATTCCGGTCGGAACGATAAGCGCCCTGTTGGCCTCCTGCGCAAAAGCAAGTGCGGGGAAGGGATGGGATTTTGACGCCGTACACGACAGATCCGGAACATGGAGCATTAAATATGGCAGGGCGACAGACGGGGAGATTCCGATGTGGATCGCTGATATGGATATGAAGACAGATCCATTTGTCGCGGAGGCTTTGCGTATGCGTCTGGACCGGGATGTCTTAGGTTACACTTCCATCCCTGCGGAGTTTTATGATGTTATCCATGCTTGGCAAAAGCGTTATCATGGCTTTGATCTTGACCGGGAATGGATAGGCTACGCTCCGGGAGTCATCACGGGCATCAATCAGGCTTATCTCACGTTCACAGAGCCGGGAGACAAAGTTATCATCCAGCCTCCAGTATATGACCACTTCCGCTTGTACATCGAGCGTATGGGACGAGTTGCGGTCGATAACCCGTTGATATTCAAGGATGGAAGGTACCAGATGGATTTCGATGGGCTGGAAAAGCTGTTTGATGACAAGACAAAAATCCTTCTCTTATGCAACCCGCAGAATCCGTGTGGAATATTGTGGGATCGGGAGACGCTTGCGACATTGGCTGAGATATGTGACCGGCACGGGGTTATGGTCATTTCCGACGAGATTCATGGGGACCTCGCCCTGTACGGGAAAAAGCACACTCCTTTCTGCAGTGTAAGCGAGACCGCGAAACGGGTCGGAGTGATGTTTGCCGGCCCGACCAAAGCATTCAATCTCGCCGGTCTTTCCGGAACCGCCTACAGCATTATACCCGACAAGGAGAAACGGGATAAATACAACGGAACTTTGCGGAATTCCAAGTTGGACGAACCGTCAATCATGACCCTGGTCGCGCAGATTGCCGCTTACCGTGAAGACACCGCCTGGCTTGAGTCCCTCAAAAGCTACATTGAGAACAATATAGCGATCGTTGAGCGGTTCTTCAGTGATCACGATCTGGGAATAGTCCCTATCCGTCCACAGGCCTCTTTCTTGGTCTGGCTGGATTGCAGGGCTCTCGGCCTGAGTCAGACAGAGTTGATGGACCTGTTCCGGAAGAAGGCAAAGATCATCCCCAGCAACGGCACCTCTTACGGCCCTGGCGGGGAAGGATTCGTCAGGCTCAACATCGGCTGCCCAGCCCCTGTCCTCAACGAAGCCCTCAACCGCCTGCTATCAGCTTTCTGAAAGCCCAAGCTATAAAAAAATTCGTTATATTAGCGCATCCTAAAACCAGAAATGATGAGATTCCATATCCATGCGATCATCGCCTCGTTGGCTGTCCTGCTGGTCTCCTGCGCCCAGGCCCCGAAGGATATCCAGACAAAGAGCTTCTTCCAGAAAGACTCGACAGAGTATTCAAGGATGTCTATGAAGATTGACCTACCGGTCTCTTCGGGAAGCGTCGCCTCCAACATCAAAGCGAAACTGATGGAAGTGACGGACGACATCCTGAGCCGCGTGACGTCCTATGAGAACGAGCGTTTCTACCCGCCTTATGATGGAGATAAGGCTGACACCGATGCTTTCGTGGACTATTATTTCAAACAGACCTCGTCCCTCATCGAGCACCTCTCCCGCTCCGAGGTCGAGGAACGGAACGCCTACATCATGGAAGATGATGACATGTCAGAGGCCCAGAAGAAGCAGATTCTCGCCTACATTCCCATGTGGGGTTATGACTTCTCCCTTGAGAAGATCTATGAGAATCCCGCTTGCGTGGTCTTCAAGTCGATGGATTACATCTACATGGGCGGAGCACATGGAGGAGTCGTCGGCAAGGGTGGCCTGACTTTCGACAAAAAGGACGGAAGCCTTGTCGAGCATTTGGTCGACAGGGCGAAAGCCGCTGATATCCAGCCGCTTCTGGTGAAAGGGATAATTGATTATTTCTCTGATGCGGGCTTTAAGGTCAGTGCTGATCAGATCCACGAGTACCTGTCGCTGGACGGGGACGCCATCCCTCTTCCCGCATGGGAACCCTACCCTTCGGAAAAGGGTCTCGAGTTCATCTATCAGCAATATGAGATCGCCAGCTATGCCGCTGGAATGCCTTCTTTCACAGTTTCTTACGACGACATCGCCCCCTTCCTGACCCCGCAGGGCCAGGCGATTAAGGAGGCGGTGGCGAAGTAAGATTCAGCTATTCCACAGTCGGGAATATGGTAAGGCGGAGCGTGGTGCTTCCGTATGGAACGAGCGGGATGTATTCAACATCGCCGTCCTCTGTCTCGAAAGTCTCAGGGAGCGGAGGAGTGTACCTGTCCTCCTGGAGGGTCCAGCCTTTCACACCCTTGACCGGCACCTTGATCACATAAGGGACCGTGGCGGGATCGAAGGGGAAGCCCTTGGCTCCGGTAGCCTCGACCTTGATATCCTTGAGTCCGCTCTCAACCAGGGCGTAGTTCCATTTGCCTGAAGGAGTCATCTTCCAGCTCTTGAAATCAGGATTGGCCGAAACCTTTCCGGCGAGATTATCGTAGATTTTGTTGTCTTCCTCGACCAGGGCGGGCACAGCGTAAGCGTACACTATGGGGCCTCTCTGGACGGACTTTCCGGTGTGGGGGTTATCCACGATCTCGATCTTCATGGGGAGATCCACGGTGAAGGTGTCACCGCTCTTCCAAGCCTTTGATACTGTGTGGAATCCTTTCTGTCCGGCGGTGCTCCATTCCGGGATGCGGTAAGTGAAGTCCATATTGACAGGATCGTTGATGACCTTACCATTCTTAAGGAAGGTGAACTCGAACACGATCCTCTCTTCGAAAGGATATTCAGTCTTCTCCTCGATCTTGACCTCCAGGCCGTCGCCTAAATCATAGGTCACAGCGGAAGGTCCGTAAAGAGCCGCTACAGGGTGCCCCTTCTTGTCTTTCAACCACATCCTGGCGACATAGTTAGGCATATACCTGTGGAGGTTGCCAATGCAGCACTCGGTCTCATGGATAGGCCTATAGGCCATCCAGGTCAGGCCGTGCTTGAAGCGGTTGTGGTTGGACTCTCCGGTGGCGATCACCTGGTTGGGGCAGGAGAAATACTGCATGGTCTTGAAATCCTTTGTGATGGATCCGAGTCCGCCATTGAATATTCCTTTCTCAATGCGATCCGCCCAACCGCCGTCTCCGGTGGTCATCAGGTAGTAACCCATCGTCCAGGTGTAGTCGCTGACATCGCAGGTCTCATGGCTCGCGAGAGGGTCGTTTCCGGCGAGAGCCTCTGAGGATGAATTGATTCCGTCGATCAGCATATTCGGATCTTCCATCTTCTTCTCGGCGTGAAGGGCAGCCTTGAGATAGTTCTCGTCTCCCGTGTAGGCATACAGGAGGAGAGGAATCTTAAGCAGCTCGTTCATCGTGACGCCGTGCATGTTGAACACGCTCTCATCCAATGCGGTGATCTGGGTCATGTCGCTCGCGTTCTCGGCCCAAGCCTTTGTCGCAAGATCCAGGAGCGCCTTGTTTCCGGTCAATGAATATGTCCAAAGAATGCCTTCCACGTTGATGACGAAGCGATCCATACCCATCTCTTCCACTGAATATGACAGGTAGTTCTTTTCCAAAGCCTCCGGAATCCTGGGATCTCCTGTGGCCTCATAATAAGCCTTTACGGCCCTGAAGAACACGGCGAACGGCCAGGCCATTGATCCGGTCTCAGGTCCGAGACGTCCCTCGGGACGGTCCTTGGAGTTGATAAGCTGCTGTTTGGCCCTTCTTTCCTGCATTCTGGCCATCCTCTCCCTCAGCCTCGGATCCTCGGAGACCTGTGCGGAGAAGTTCTGTCCTTGACCGCCCTGGCCGGGACCCGCGCCTTGAGGTCTTTGGCCTTGGCCATTGCCTTGGGGCCTCTGGCCTTGACCGTTGCCTTGTGGCCTCTGGCCTCCCTGGAAGTTACCTCCCGGGAAACCGTTGAAACCGCGCTGCTGAGTGTTGTCCTGCGCGGACGGCGGCACGCCTTTCTTGGCCGGAAGCGGATGGTTGAGAACATAATCGATATTCTCCTGCCAAGTCTTCAGAAACCGTTCATCATCAAGCACATAACCAAGCCTTGTGATACCGTCCAGATAGTAGGCGGTCTGCTCGAAACGCCACCAGTCAGCGCCTCGTCGGTCGGAATCCCTCTCTAGTTCTCCGGCCCAAAGGACGGAGTTGAAAGGATAGGCCATCGCCTCGGGATGGCTGGAAAGCCCGTCCCTCTGCCTCTGGAGAATCTCAAGGAGCCATCCTTTCGGCTCGATCTTGTCGATGAGTCCCTCGCTGAACTTGGCGTACGGGGGAGCCGGAACTGTCGATCCGACAGCTGGTTCTATCTTCTGGTCAAAAAGTTCCAGGATGAAGGTGGCTCTGGCCGGGATATGCATCTGTCCGAGAATGTCGTACACCTTCCCGGTCACAACATCCCTTCCTGAGGTGTAGCCCTTTGTCACGTCACGGAAGCGATCCATCTTGATGTCCACATCCTTGTCAGAGCCGCTCAGTATGACCAGCACGGTCTCATCCCCTTTTTGCCTCGCATAGACATAGCAATTGCCGTTCTGCTGGAGAGGGGCATACTGAGTCATAGTTCCCTCTGTCACCGCCTTCGAGTTCTTCCTCCAGTTGAGGATAGTCTTCATGTACGAATATGCCTCCCTTTCCTCGGGGGTTCTTCCAGCCTCGGTGAAAACGCTTCTTTCGTCTCCCGGCCAGCCTCCTGGCATATCCTTACGGATCGCTCCGTCTCCCTGGGCCTTGGTGGCCTTGAACAGCAGCTCAGTCCCGTAATAGACCTGAGGTATTCCCCTGGTAGTCAGCAGGAAACCTATTCCTTGCTTGTAGCGGTTGAGCCCCTTGTCCTCTACTCTCGAGAAGCGTCCCAGGTCGTGGTTGTCAAGGAAAACAAGCACATTGGACGGGTCAGGATAGAGGATGTCGTTGGCCATAGAGACATAGATGTTGAACAAACCGGTCGGGTTCACGTCGTCGGACTTGCTCTCATATGTGAAAGCGTCCGGGGCGAGGAAAGCCAGGTTGAAGTCCATCACACTCTTCAGGTGGGAATCATATTCCTTATTCAGGGCGCTGCCTCTCTGCCACCATGCAGGGAAGCCGCTTCCGACCGGATACCAAGTCTCTCCGGTGATGTTGAAGTCGGGATATTCCTCAAGAGTTTCCTTGCACCATCTCGCCGCGAAAAGTGGATCCATGTAGGGATGGGTATCCTGACGAACTCCGTCGATCCTGGCATATTCAATCCACCAGATACAGTTCTGTATCAAGTAGTTGGCCACGAGAGGATTCTTGTGGTTGAGGTCGGGCATGCCCCTGTTGAACCATCCGTCCGAGAAGAGTTGTTTCTCTGAGGGGGCAGCATGGGGGTCGACAGCCGTCCACTTGTTGTGGCTGGTTCCGACGAAGGTGTTGTTGAAGTTGAGCCAGTCACCGGTGGGCAGGTCCTCCATCCACCAATGGGAACTTCCGCAGTGGTTGAATATCATGTCCATAACCACTTTCATCCCGTTGTCATGGGCCTTCTTGATAAAGGCGAGATACTCATCCATCGTTCCGAAACGAGGATCGACCGCATAGTAATCAGTGATCGCATAGCCGTGGTAGGTACGGGCCGAGTTCTCCTGGACCGGGTTGAGCCAGATCGTGGTTATCCCTAGGTCCTTGATGTAGTCGATATGGTCCGCGACGCCTTTGATGTCGCCACCGTGGCGTCCTCCGTCACGGCTCCTGTCGGCTGTCGCTCCGCCGATGGTGTCATTCTGCGGTTTCCCGTTGGCGAAACGGTCCGGAGTGATCAGGTACAACACGTCTTTCGGGCTGAATCCCATCGCTCCAGGTTCCTTGCTACGCTCTTTAAGCTCGTATGCTTTTACGGTTTTCTGTCCGTCAAGATTGAACGTGATGTCGAAAGAACCGGCCTTAGCCTTGGGACTGATCTCCAGATCGACAAACAGGTAGTTGGGGCTCTCGACTCTGGTCACGCCCTTAAGTGTGATCCCTTTCTGCTTCAGGGAGACATCTGCTTTGCCGATGCCCTCGCCATGGACGAGCAGTTGCAGGGAGTTGTTTTTCATGCCGACCCACCAGAACGGCGGCTCGATCCGGTCTATTCCCTCTCCCGCTGCTGAGAAAACGCTTCCCGCAAGCAAAAGGATGGTGACCGTCAATGATTTGAAAAGGTTTCTCATCGTGGTTTGTAAAAAGATATTGTTAATTTGAATTAGAATCCGTTTCGGTAAATATACAAAAAAATCGGGAGGCTGGTGGAAAACACCGGCCTCCCGAGTCAATTTTATAGGAGATACGCTACATCGCCTCGATCAGCTCGTCGTTGGAGTAGGCGTCGGCTCCGTAGCAGGTCTTCAGATAAGCCAGACCATTGAGGTAATCTTCCTCAGTGAAGGAATCGGTAGCCTCTTTGGCGACCACCACATCATAGCCGAGGCAGTAGGCGTCGGCGGAAGTGTGGCGCACGCACATGTGGGCGTGGAGACCAGTCATGATCACGGTCTTGACTCCGAGTTCCTTGAGAAGAATGTCAAGGTCGGTCTGGAAGAAACCGCTGTAGCGGCGCTTCGGAACCACATAATCCTTCTCGCAAAGCTCCAGCTCAGGAATGACCTGGGCTCCAGGAGTTCCGGCAATGGCATGGTCGCCCCAAATCTGGAGCTCCCTGTCAATGCCCGGAAGATGGGCGTCATTGCAGAATATCACGGGAACACCCTTCTCACGCGCGGCTTTGAGGAGCCTTGCGGTTGCGGGAACGATAGCCTTACCACGGTCGCAAGCGAGCGAGCCGGTGACGAAGTCGTTGAGCATGTCAACGACAAGGATGGCGGGATGATTGAGTTTTTCCATTTTTATCAGTCAATTGTTGTTTACCAAACCGTTAGGAAAAAAGCAAATACTATTCCAAAGTCCTAAGCAGCGCCTTTGAACTGTTGATCACCGCGGCGGCCTCGGCATCGGTGGATTTCTCCCAGTCAAGGTTGAGAATCTTCTCAAGCTGAGCGTCAAGCAGGGCGGCTTTCTTTGGGCTCAGTCCCTGGCGGATCGCACGGATCTTCTCGTTGTCCTGGATGCCCTCGATGAGCCTCTGGAAGCTGATGCTGGGGCCATCAGGGTAGACCAGGTAGCAGTCTCCTGCTCTCCAGGTGCGGAAACGGGAGTCCACGCAAGGATCCTTTACCCAGCTGTTGTAGGCCCAGCGGAGGTAGCCGCTGTAGCCAGTCGCTGCGGCGAACCAACCCAGATAGGCGGACTCTGCGGGAGCGGAATCTGTGAAGGTATTGGGACGCTGGGGACTGCAGCAGGTGTAGAAGGTGACTTTCTTGCCTTTGGCCAGATGGCTGGCGACCTCTTCGGGAGTCATCTGCACAGGGAGTCCGGGACGGAGGGCGAAGCTGATGTCGTACATCCTCTCGGCGACCTCGGGACCGAAATAGTTGATAGCTCCCTCAATACGGTAGTCTTTGTCGGCCTTGTAGATGATGGAATAGGCATGCTCGAGAAGTTCCTTTGGACGCTCGTCCATAGCAAGGCATGACTTGTCGAACCACCCTTTGGCCCTGAGATGCTTCGCGAGGTCTGTCAGGAAGGGCAGCATATAATCCTCATATTCTTTTGAGCCGGGATCCATCTTCTTGGATACGGAGACGTTGAGGGCGGCATCGAAATACTCGAAAGTGAGGTGCCAAGGAAGGATGGAGTAGCAGTCGATTTGCTCGGTGATTCCGCAGCTCATCATGAACTCGATCCATTTGTCGAAGACGGAGTAGTCATATTTCCAGGTTCCGTCCAGTCCCTTGAATTTGCCCACCATGCTCTCGAAAGGATCCTCGGTCTGGCTGTTCCAGGGGTGCTGGAATATGCTGGCCGTGATCACTTTCTGGCCTGCGGAGGCGAGGTATTCCATAATCGGACGCATAGCCTTGAAATGCTCCTCGCTCCAAAGCGGCACATCGAAATAGCGGGCGACCGCATAGGGGTTCTGCCAGAGGTCGAGGTGGAACTTCCAGTCTTTCGGCTCGGGAAGAATCCTCTTGCTGACCTCAAGGGTGTAAGGGATAGCGAAGGACTTGCCGTCAGCCTTGGCTATGACAGTGCCTTTATACTTGCCAGGTGCGGCGTCACGAGGGATATTGATAGTCAGCCAGACGGGGCGGACCGTCTTGGCGGGAACCGCCATGCTCTTGGCTTTGACGAGCCTGTCCGGGGCAAGGACAATATCACCTTGGAAAACCACCTCTCCCATCACATAGGTCTCGAAATACTTGTCAACGGCCTTGGCGGGAATGACGTTCTTTCCGGCTACCAGGTCACTGGCCTCAAACTCAAAGGCTTCCACGGCCTCAGGAGCGACAAGCACAGCCTGGGCGTTGACCCTTTCGCCTCTCCAGCCGTAAAGGGCAAGAGTCTTGGCGAGGGTCGGGACATCGTCTTTTTTGTACTTCTTGTCGATGGTTCCCCAACCGAAGGAGGTGGTTGTCACGTTGTTCCAGACAGCGACGGGGGTCGGATGCGGATCCTCCATCTCTATAACCGGCTTCTGCTGGCCGGACAGCATGGCGCTTGAGAATACCAAGCAAGCCACGGCAAAAGCTATTCTTTTCATATTCTCAAAGATAACACTTTTAGAAGAATAATCCTTCATTATTTCTTTCTGTGGAGTTTCTCGGTAGCCTCCTTGATAATGGCATTCTCCTCGGAGAGGTCGATCAGCTCATCGTAGGGCTTGCCTACTCCGAGGTTCTCGTCCCAGATGTTGGAGGCCTCCACTGACTTGATGCAAGCCGCATAGTTACCAGCCTTCAGCTCATCCCTGGCTTTGCCGAGGCAAGCCTTGCGGTAGATCTCGTGGCCTCTTCTGGCGCCTTCCATAGGCATAACCTTGAGCTTGGAGAGGACCTTGAGGGACTTGGTGTACTGCTTTGCTCCGCAGAGAGCGTCGGCATAGGCGAGTCCGAACTCGAACTTGTCGGGATATTTCTTGAAATACCTCTCACCAGCGTCGAGAGCCTCTTTCCATTCGGAGTTATTCCTGTAGTAGTCCACCAAGGCCTTGCCGGTGCGCCAATCCTGAGAGATTGACTCCGCCTTCTTAAGGTCTTCAAGACGGGCTTCGCCGCCGCGGAGTTTGGCTCTGGTCAGGTAGAAGGGATTGAAGTCGGGAAGGTCTCCGCAACCATTAAGAAGTCTTAGCGCCTCGTCTTTCCTGGCATTCCTCCAGAGGATAAGGGCTTTGTAGTAGTCGTGTTTCCAGTCATTGGTCCGACCCGGCTCCTTGATCTGGGCTTCGGCCCAGTCGAACACCTTGATCATTTCCGGACGGAACGGGAACACGAATTCCGGTGAGGACGCGTCCGCCTCTTTCAGAAGGGCATACGCACCCTCGGAGTCTCCTTTCTTGTCGAGAATATATGCCCTCAGGTATTTAGCGGTAGGATAACTTGTCATCGAACAAAGCGTCTCCGCCTCTTCGTCAAGGCCGCTATCCAGATACCAAATCGCCATCTCGAGCAGAGTCTCCTGAGGAAGCTCGCACTTCAAGGTGCCGAGGAATGATTTAGGATCCCCTTTCAGCAGGCTATTTTCGAAATTGAAGTAGGGGAATAAAGGCAGCATTGTGGATTCGAGATCAAGGATCATCCCGCGAGTGCCCTTTTCACCTTTATGCCTCAAAGCGGCCAATCTGGTCACAGTCGCCATCGGGCTGGGGCTCTTTGATGAATATGTCAGGGCGAGATCCCAGTTCCCGTCGGCGAGGGCTGTCCTGGCCAGCTCGACGTAAGCGGCCTCTTGCCAGGCCGATGTGAAGGTGGCGAGAGAGAAGCCGTCCTTTGTCTCCACGCTCTTTCCCAACGCTCTTGCCGCCAGACCGTAAAGATAGTTGGCCTCTCCGTCGTATGTGTTGATTCTGAGCGCCTTCTGGGCATAATCAAAGGCTTCGTCATACATTCCGCAATGCAGGCTGAAAGAAGCCATTCCTCGAAGGGCGGGAGCGTTCCACTTGTCTATGGCGAGGCTCTTGAGATATTCATCCCTGGCCTGTTCGAAGTGGTTGACATTCATCAGCTGGTCGGCTCTCAGGCAATGGCCGTAGGCGGTGTTCCAGTCAAAGTCTTCCGGCATCGTGTCTGGCCTGTTGGTTCTTCTTGAGGTGGGATTCTCGTCGTAGACAAGATCGTCGTCACCTACAGTCACCTTGACCGGGCCCTGGCTTACTCCCACGACAGTGTGCTCCCAAGGTTTCAAGACTGAGAAAGCGACATTGTCCGAGAATAGCTCTTTACCATCGCAAGTGATTGTTACTCTTTTGGTTCCGCCGCAGACAGGGGATATCTTCACGATGGCTGTCTCGCCATCAGTCCTCTCCAGGCTCAGGGCTCCGAAACGGCTCGCTACTTGGAAAGCTCCGATATTCTCCACAGGGAACCAGTATTCTGTCCAGTCATCCTCGGTGGCAGGCGCGATGGAGTTGTGCTTGAAGGGTGTGTTGATGCTCTCGATCTGGGAAGGCTGGTTGAACATCCTTCCCGCTTGCATCTCGACATATTGCCCATCCTTGTCGGTAAGAAGGTCTTCCCAGATGCCTCCTTGCCTTGCCTGGCTCCAACAGAAGAACTTCCTTCCGAGTTTCTCGTCAGGACGGGCGACATGGGCGTAACCGAAGTTATCGTCATGCCAGTAGGCTCCGAAATATTCAGCGTATTCCCCGATGATGTGGTAAGACTTGTCGGCACCGAAAGCGTTCTGGGAGAACCAGGACAGGTCACGTCCCTTAGGATCTCTCGGATAGGCGTGAGGGTCACCTGGGTGGCCTATATACCTGTCTCCGGGCATGCACAGCTGGAGGTTGCCTCCGGCCTTGAATGCGGCATTGGACCAGTTGTAATAGGGTTGCGCAAGGGAAGAAGTGTTGATGTAGTCGGCCTTTGTGGTGAAATACGCCTTGTCGGCCGGGACGTTGATCTCCACTGTCCACCAGGTCCTTGTCAGCAGCTCATAGGAGGCGATTATGCAGCTCACGCTTCCGTCCGGATTCTCCCTTGTGATGTAATCGACAGGAGTCGCTGTAGAAGGGATATGACCAATGATTCCGAAGTTGAACTCAATACCTCCGGAGGTCCAGGCGCCTCTCATGGCGATGTCCCTGAATTTGACGACATGGTTGTAATACACGAACTCCAGGCCTCTGGTCTTGTCGATGGCGCCCCAGACCTTCCCTCCAACTTCCGGAAATACCGTGACGCTAATCCACTCATTCTCAAGAACTACTGTCTTCCACTCCTTATTCTTCCCGACAGACTCGTAGCCGTCAAACCGGAAGTAGGGGTATTGTAGGAGATCCGGGTTGGCGACCGGATTGGGGTCTGAGAATCCGTAGGTGAGCATGGAGGTCTTTCCCTCTGTCAGTGTCGCTTTCCCTGGAGCGGCGCTCAGGACACCGGCCGCCAAGCAGGCCAGCATCAGTGATAGTGTTATTCTTTTAATCATAGTGATAATATTATACTCAATTACACGAACATCATCTAATTCTCAATGACAATCAGCCAACCTTCCTTGCTCTTGACCGGGATGAGTTGACCGGCCTTGAAGGAAGTCTCTTCCTGGAAGTTCATGATCTCAGGTGCGGTGATCTTCGCCTTTGCGGGATCTATTCCAATAGCTTTCCAATTGACTGTCAACCTAATGGTCTTGTCTTTGCCGGAGAAGTTGCCAATAGACACCAGTGTCTTGCCGTCCTTTACATAAGCCGTGGCCTTGACATCCAAATCCGAGGTGGTGACCGGGCAATCAGGATCCCAATAGCCAAGCATCTTCGCCTCTGTTATCCCGAACTTATCCCAGAACTTCCAGACCGGCACAGGGGATTTGACATTCTCTTTCCCGGTCCCGGTCCAAGAGTGTCTGGCTGTTGTGCCGTAGACCATTCCCAGGAACCTGTTTCCGCCATCCTGCAGCATCTCGCTCATCACTCCGAACGGGATTCCTGAGAAGGTGACAAGCCACTGATCCGGAGTCATCTCATTGTACCTGTAGCTCTCGCCGAACCAGAGCCTGTCCATATACGGGAAGAACTCGGTGTATTGGTTGGCCGGACCCTGTGAATATCCGGTGTTGGAGTGGAGGTCAATCAGCGCGCCATCGTGATACTTCTCCAGGATCTTGCGGATTCTCTTGACGGTGGTCCTGTCGAAGGAAACGTCATCCATATAGATTCCGTCGAGGTCGTAGTTCACCAATATCCAGCGCAGTCCCTCAAGGAAGTAGTTGATAAACCTTGAGTTAGGGGTGAGAACCAGGGCGGCGTCGGAGTCTCCTTCCTTGATCAGGACTCCATCCCTGATGTTGTCGAGGGCTGTGTACCACGCAGGCTTGTAGTCATCGATCAGGTGCTCGCAGTCCCAAGGCAGTCCGTAACCGACTCCCTCCAAGAATATCTCGTGGTTCAGGCTGTGGAAGGCATAGACCTCTTCGCAGTGGGTGGTCAGTTCACGAATGGTGTAGTACAGTTTCACCTTCCTGCCGTTCTCGTGCTGATGCTTGATGTGGGCGACCAAGGAGTCCCGGACAATATAAGGATAGTTGATGTAAGGGTTCAGATTCGTGGCGTGGTGGATATTACCGATATTGGCTCCGTCCTCTGACGCCTTGTCGAATCCGGAAGGGGTGGAGTGGTAATATCTCTCCGAGAAGTGCTTGGCTGGATTGAGATCCTTGACGGGGGTGATCAGCAAGTTGAACTCATAGTTCATAGGCTCCTTGCCGATCGTCCTCTTGCCCGTGGAGGCGACCACGGTGGCAGGTTTGCCTTTGGCTCCGCTGACAGTGACTGTCCCGAGATGATTGTTGCTCCAGACGGGTGTCGGTTCCGGCTTATAGTCCCAGATGAGTGGTCCGTGGTAGGTTCCGCCTCGGAACTCAGTGTGAAGACCAGCTTTCACGCCACCGATCCAGTAGCTGTCGTAGGAACCATCCCATTTATAGGTGTAGTTGACAGGACGGTATCCGCCTCCTTTTCCGCCGCCATATCCTATACCGAGGAGATACTCGGAAGAGTAGGCGCTGTAGGTGGAGACAAGCCTCACATCCTTGACGTCGATTTCTTTTTCCGAAGAGACAAAGATGTCGAAATGCATATGGCCGTCAAACTCCATGTTTCCTGTGAGATCGAACTTGATCCCATTCTGCTCAGAAGAGGCTTTCCAAGTGACGAGACCGGCCGCGTCCTTGGTGATCTTCACGTTGTCGGCGTTGAAGACGACTTCACCGTTCTTTGTGGATACAATCAGCTGCTGCGGCTTTTCGAACACGTCCTTGCCATTGATCTCGATTTTTCCGACCATACCGTTGGCTCCGACCTCGATGACTTTGCCGGTCGCCTCGACTTTATTCCCGTCCACAGTCATTTCCTTGAACGGGGCGACAGGCTCATTGTCCAACGCTATGGTTGAGTTGAGCCAGCGTAGTCTGGCGTGTCTCCAGGTCTCCGAGTCGCCCTTATCCGCCAGAACCTTTGAAGAGACTTTAATCTCAATCGGTATTACTTGAGGCTCAACGCCTTCCGCTGAGATAACCGCTTGTCCCTTATAGGTCCCAGGCTTGGCGTCCTCAGGGATCTGGACTCCACACCAAAGAGCCTGCACCTTATCTTTGGGCACGTTGATGGTGAAATCCAGATGCTTGCCATCCCAGTTTGTTCCCTCCTGGTTGAAGCAAGTCATGGCATCCGTCCCGATCGTGGCATTGCCGTTCTTGAGCTCTGAGAAAGCGACTTTGACATTCTTGAGTTCCTTCTTCGCCGCCCAGACACCTAACTGCCATGCGTAATATTCATTCCTGCAGGCGAGGCCTTTGAAAACCGTTTTCGGACCCTTCGCCCATCTCGCGGGAATCTGGCAAGTCAGCTGGATAGGGAAGGCCCTGTCCTCGGGGAATATAACCATATCCTTACCGGCGGCTGACTTCACGGCATCCATTTCTTCCTTTGTGGCAATCAACCCCATAGGGCTCCAGGAATTGAACCTCGAAACGCTCTCGAAGCATTTCACCGTGGCTTTCGGAAGCTCATTATGTCCGCCAGCCACTTTTTCGGTCCAGGCCTTGTCCGTATCGTATTCTGGTGGAAGATAATCGTTCCAAGGTTTGCCATATCTAGCGTCTCCGCTTCCTGGACGCCATTTATAAGGCAGGTAATAGATGTAATAAGTCCCGGCTCCGGCCGTGGGCCTGAAGACCACCTCGCCTTTTTCCGAAGTCATCTCTGTGACCATTACGTCCTTGATCTCGTTGTCTTCGGCGTCGGTGACAATTATTCTCTTAGTGTCTATCCTAAGATCCGGGCGCCTCCAGGGCAGCTGGGCGACCACGCCATCGGCTGAGGTCTCACCAACAGTGACAACAGCCCTGTGATGACCTCTCTGGTCAACCTTCCATTGGGTATCCGCTACTTTGAACGGAATCCCGTCAGGGGCGAACGCCTCGTAGCGGCTATTCCCGTCAGGGTACCCTTTTTCTTTCACGCATCCTGCCAGACAGAGAATCGAGATTGTGAAAGCGATTGATAATGAATAATAAAACTTAATCATTCTGTCAGGATCAATGTTATTATTTAACTATTGAGATCAAATCGGATTCTATGATTGAAGTCTTCGGAGAAAAATCCTGGGAGAGCATGTAATCCAGCAATGCTGAGCGGAAAGCCCGGCCTTCGGGATATTCCATGACCGAGCCCAGATCGGCGGCGCAAACCAGCAGTTTTCCCTTGCCGACAGCGGCTTCGAAAACGAGCCCTAACTTGTGGTTACGCTCCACATTGTCGATCACCTGAACTATCGGTTTCAACTCGGGGAAGGAGTCGAGTATCACTGGCCTGGAGGCCTTGACGACCGGGAACCACTGCCAGTCGGTGTGTCTGGCGGTCGGGAACTCCTTGAAGAGGGGATGTCCCGGATCGGTCAGGATTCCGAGTGTCCCGGGTGAGACCGGTTTCCCGTTATTCTCGCATATCCTCTTGAACATCTGATAGTTCCAGTAGTCAGTCTGGAAAAGACCACCCACTGTGCCGGCTGTGTCTTTGGGAATATACAGCACTTTCCCTCCCTCTTCGAGAGTCTGTAACGCTTTCTTGTCAAGTGCCCGGGTGACGAGGATGTCTTTATTGTCGGGAGAGTTCTTGTCGGGATATACCCAGACCGGCCAACTGTTCACATGTTCCTTTCCATCACCGCTCTTCACCTTGATGGCTAGGAGTCCTTCTACCGGCCTTTTCACGCCCGACAAATCAACCTCGATATCTCCTAAGCCGGATAGACCTTCCCCGGAGGGAGGTGTAAGCTGTCCTGAGGCGCTTGTGGCATCTTCGCCGAGATAAAGGGACCATGTCACTGAGGATATGCCCTTGCCGCCGCTGAAATCAGCTATCTTAATTGCGGCCTTGAAAGTCTCTTTTGTGCTCCAGCAATACTTCTCGAACTCGGCCAGCGGAACAATCTCGTCGCACCATCCCAACCAGTCCTTTCTTTCCACAGTGCCCTTGCTGTCCATAAAAGCGTCCAGGATCCCGACATAGGCTGAACCTTGTCCCGGATAGTCTTGGATGTCAAGAAGTTGGAATCCTCCCAGGCCTGGAGTCCTGAGGCACATCTCAATGTCGGCCTTGTAGAGCCTCGCAGCCCATTCGCCAGAAGCCAAGTGGAAGTCTTTCGCTTGATCTCCCAGACCCGCCTCGTTCAGGCGGCGTTGGAATTCCATCAAATTGAGAGGGACGAGCGGTCCGGTGTATTTATCTATTTCCGAATAGTCCGGATAGGTCTGGAACTGGCCGGTCTCATGGGAAATGACAGGGACGGGCGACAGTTTGAGAGCTCCGGCGAAGTTTCGGAGAGTTCCTGGGTGGAAATGGTTGAGTATGCCTCCGTCAAGAGCGTCGCAGAAGGCGAACGAGGATCGAACCTGGTTGTCGAAAGCCTCATAAGGCTCCCAGCCGGTCCTGACCGTGGCCTGGAAGTCCATCCCCTCGACATAACCCTTCATGCCAAGATAGGCGTTTGTCCCGTTGGTATAAAGAATATGCGGAGCTTCTGCCCTGAAGGCATCCACAAGGCCTCTCATCACCTCCGGCTCTCCCCAGAGCTCGTTCCCGAGTGAGAAAAGGGCGAATGAGGGATGGTGGCCATAGGTCCTGACGATGTTGAGGCCTTCTTTCTTTAGATATCCGAGCAGTTCGTCGCCCTCCAGGGTGCCCCAGAAGGGAAGCTCTGGCTGGAGATATATTCCCAGGTCATCAGCGGCTTCGAAAGCGGCCTCAGGGGGGCACCAGGAGTGGAATCGCAGATGGTTGATACCATAAGCGGCGCATTTGCCCAGATATTCTGACCATGACTCCTTGTCCATCGGGGTATGTCCTGTCAGGGGGAAGACGCAAGCGTCATGTTTACCTCTGAGAAAAACCTTATGACCTCCAGCGGTGAACTGCCCGTCGGTAATCTCCAATTGCGGCATCGTCTTACCCGCTTTAGTCAGCTTATTCGTCCGTCCGGACACACTCAACTCAATCTTCCCGATAATACCGTTCCAATTGGTCTGGGTGTCCTCGGAATACATGTGGGAACTCCGGATGACTCCATCAGGAACACCTCCGGAATTGTCCACCATTATCTCAATCGTGTGGAAGCCAGGCTTCAGATGCCCGAGATTGTATTCCTGAGGAGTGGAAATGTTATTCTCTGTGCCGATCTCTTGTCCGTCCAGGAACAAAGTGGTAGCTTTGGTGCGCTCTAGGAACAGGATCACATCTTTCCGTGACCATGCGGCAGGGATCGTGATCCTTTTGCGGTACCAAGCTTTCCCGACGTACGAGTGGCGTCGGCTAAGCCTCACGGTCACAACTGTTTCCGAAGGCTCATCACCCTTCCCGGCAAGATCTGTGGTGCCGGGAAGACGAATGCTGTCCTCAAACTTGGCCCCGGCGCTCAAGGCACCTTCGGGATCAAGGGCGAATTCCCAGGAACCAGCCAAATCTATATTCCTTTGGCATGAGGATATCAATATGGCTGACGCGATGATCAGATAATGGACCAGCTTTCTCATATTACTCGATAAACAAGAAGGTGACGGAATGGGCTGGTATCGAGACGGTTCCATCCTTTACGGGAAGGGTGGCGCCGAATGGCTGGACATGCTCGTCACCAATGTCGTTGAAATCGTCGGCGGAGCGGCCTGAGAGTACTTTGGCGCTAACCTTCTTCGGGGCCTTGATGCCCATCCCCTTGAAATCAATGCTGAGTGCGATGTCCTTCTCCGGATCCTTGTTGGCGACGGCGCAGACATATTTCTTTCCGGTCTTGTCCGTGGTCAGGATCATATCCAAAACCTTTGTGGAATCGTCTTGGAGTGAGATGGTTCCGACCTTGGCGTCAACCGGGACCACGTAAGGCAGCAGATCGTTGGCGTACATCTTCATCGTGTAGAACGTCGTCCTGCGGACTATGCCTTCAGGATGAACGAATATCGGTCCCCTGGTGTTGGTGATGGGGGAGATACAGGCTATGTCCACAACATCGGAATGACGCAAGCAAGTGTTGAGGAAGCAGGCCGAGAAAACCGCGTCTGCCATCGTGTAGGTAGAGGCGATGTCATTTTCCCGGCGGGCGGCATAATCATAACCTCTTTTGAGGTCACCGATTCCGGGATGGTACCATCCTCTAAGGTTCCATTCATCGAAGGCGATCTTTATCTTGCCGTCAAAGCCCGCTTCTTTCAAAATGTCTATTGTTGTGCTGATGCTGCCTTCCGGGTCATCGGTTGACATCATGCAATCAAGGAAGGTCTTGCTCGGGTCGTGCCACACCCAGTAGCCGTGGATCGAGACATAGTCCAGCAGGTATCCGGCTTTTTTCAAAAGAGGATATGTCCAATCATGGCTTGGAAGAGCCGCGGCGAACAGCTTGATGTTCTTGTCGGCGCTGAGCATCAGTTTGGCGCTCTCGGTCACAAGCGGACCCCACTCGGCGGAGCTTTTCTCTCCAAGCTCGTGCATCCCCCAGTTCTCGTTTCCGATACTCCAGTATTTGACGTTGAAGGGCTCCGGATGGCCGTTGGCTGCCCTCTGGCGGGCGAATTTGCCGACCGTCTGGTTGCAATATTCCACCCAGTCGCTCATCTCCTCCATTGTGCCTGTCCCGGCGTTGGTGCAGATGAAAGGCTCGCAACCGACTTTCCGGCACCATTTGACAAACTCGTCTGTGCCGAAGGTGTTCGTGTCCTCGACCTGCCAGGCCTTGTCCCAAACGCTTTGCCGGTCGGGTCCAACGGCGTCTTTCCAGTGGTAGGCTGAGACGAAACAGCCGCCCGGCCAGCGTACAATGGGGACTTTCAGTTCCTTGACAGCTTCGATCACATCCTTGCGGAAACCATCCTCATCGGATAGTGGACTGCCTGGACTGAACACGCCTCCGTACACCTGGTTATCGAAATGCTCAAGGAATGCCCCGAATATCATGGGGTTATATTCCATGATTTCCGCATCCTGCTTGATGGTGAATGAGTTCTGGGCGAATAGGCAAGTGGATGAGATTAGTAAGCCTGCCGTCAGCGAAAGAACTAAATGTCTTATTATCATAGCATTAATACTCTATAAAGACCGGGCCGAGCAGGCCGGAGTCGTGAAGTTGGCTTCCTGCGGCGGGTCCTGCTATGGTCCAGGTCTTCCTTTGATCTTCTGGCTGGGAGGCGTCGTAGGCCAGGCGGTTGTACCAGGTGCCGGTCACATCGACTGTCAAAGTGTTCTCGCCTTCCTGTATGAAATCCTTGATATTCAATGAATATGGCTCTGTCCAAAGGACTCCGACGCTCTTCCCGTTGACCTTGACGTCGGCAATGAAATCGACCTTGCCTAGATCCAGGACGAGGTCTTTTCCTAGTTGACTCTTGTCAATAGTAAAGTTGGCCTCATATGTGGCCGTTCCGGAGAACGCCTTGCCTTCCTCTCCAAGCGGAAGGTCTTTCCAAGGCTTCAGTTCATTAATCGCGATAGGCTCTGAAGGGGCTCCCCAACCATCCGGGAACTTGACCGTCCATCCATCAATGGCGATCTGGCCATCATCGGGTTTGGGTGCGAAAGCTTTCTCCTTCGCGGCGGGCGAGGAGGTTCCGCTTCTGAACACGACGAAGCCGCTCTCGGCCTTTGCAAGGTCGAGGTTGACTTTCTTCATGCGACCCCAACCCTTGGCTTTCAATGACTTGACTGTGCCGTTCACAGGATCCCACCACTCGGCTTTACCCTTGCCTTCAAGCTTTATGGTTCCGTTGAAACCCTCTCCGACAGGGGCCGCGATGTAATACCATTTGGCTCCATCGGTCTCTCTCTCGGACCAGATGATCTCGGCTCCGCCATCCTGGATGTGGGGCTTCAGACCAAAGGCCTTCAAAGCGTCGGCCAGTTCGACACCCACCGCAAGTTTTCCCTTCCCGATTTTGCGGATCTTCCCTTCAGGGATACCTTCCCAAAGAGACTTCACTGCTTTGTCGAAACGATTGGCATCATCCTCGTTGAGGGTGGCGGGAGCTACGGGTGCTTTGGCGATGACTTTAGCTCCATTATTCACCAATTCCTTGATTTTCTCGATGGTCTCGGGGAGCATCCTTTCATTCTCCGGAATCCAAAGGACTTCATATTCAATGCCTTCCGGGGTGACAAGCTTGCCGTTTTTGACTGAGATGCGGTTCAAGAGAGCGTCCGGGTTGCAATAGTCATATTTGAAACCGTCGGGGAAACGGATGTCACCGCTCTGGCGCTTGCCGCTCCCTGTGTATTGCGATGGCTTGTGGCCCACCTCATCGCCGAGGTACCAGAGAACGTCTTGGACAGGGCGGCCTCTCTCGAGGAGATAGCTTGTGCGGGCGAGGTATGTGGTGAAATGGTCCATATATTTCCACCAGGTCTGTCCTCTAAGGAAAGGGGTGCCTATCGCTCCACCGAATGTGGTTCCAGGGGGCAGGAAACCAACCTGGGGGTTGTGGGTGTAGGTGTGGAACACGTTGTGGGTCACGCCTGCGGCCATGTTGAAGTTGGCCACCTCCTTGAGCATCTGCC